>OLOG01000876.1_pt1 | contig 22671 bp, 29 predicted proteins | sample 1672351 | NCBI WGS metagenome assembly OLOG01 (sample SAMEA3136674, study PRJEB25190) | human gut metagenome | biome: human gut; feature: human-associated habitat; material: faeces | place: Austria | collected 2013 | reverse complement strand
CTTGATACTTTCTAGTATCTTTTTTATTAGTCATAACTATTACAATTACTTTTAATTTGATATAAATTATAGTAGAATAGATATGGTGATTATTGTGAAAATTAAATTATATTTTGGGCAAGAAAATGCTATAAAGAAATCGGGTATAGGTCGTGCTTTTGTTCATCAAAAAAAAGCATTGTCTTTGAACAATATAGAATATACTGTTGATAAAGAAGATTTAGACTATGATATATTGCATATTAATACTATTTGGCCTGACAGTATTAAAATGATTAAACAGGCAAGGGATAATAATAAAAAAGTAATTTATCATGCACATAGTACAGAAGAGGATTTTAGAAATTCATTTATGTTTTCGAATACTCTAGCAGGAATTTTTAAGAAATGGCTTGTGTATTTATACAAGGAAGCTGATGAAATTATTACACCTACTCCTTATTCTAAAAATCTTTTAGAAGCATACGGATTAAATACACCTATTCATGCTATTTCAAATGGTGTTGATTTGGATAAATTTAATCCAACACAAGAACAAATAGAATCATTTTGTAAGAAGTATCATATAGACGAAAATGATAAAGTTATTATTTCGGTTGGTTGGTTATTTGAAAGAAAAGGGTTTGATACTTTTGTGGAAGTAGCTTCTTCGTTACCAGAATACAAATTCTTTTGGTTTGGAGATATTAAGTTATCTAATCCAACTGCTAAAATAAAGAAACTTTTAAAAAATTTGCCAGACAATGTTATCTTGCCTGGCTATGTTGCAGGTGATGTAATTAATGGAGCATACGGACGTTGTGATTTGTTTTTCTTTCCATCAAGAGAAGAAACAGAAGGAATAGTTGTTTTAGAAGCGTTAGCATGTAAAGCGCAAATGCTAGTGCGTGATATTCCAGCGTTTGATCCATGGCTTGTTGATCGTTTGAATTGCTATAAGGGAAAGACAAATGATGATTTCATTCAGCTTATTCAAATGATAATAAATAAACAACTTCCTTCTACTATTGAGGAAGGTTATAAAGTGGCACAAGAACGTGAATTAATGAATATAGGTAAACAATTAAAAATGATTTATGAAGAAGTATTAAACCAATAGGAGGTTTATCTTATGGATAAAAAAAGTAAAAAGAAGTATTTCCTAAACATTTTAATTATTTTACTGGTTGGAGGTTTATCAATATATTTTTCAATAGGCAGTCAACTTCAGTCAACAATTCATTATTTAACACATGCTAATTATTTATGGATAGTTATTTGTATTATTGTTATGTTTATTTATTATTTAGTCAATGCATTGGGGTTGGTTGTCTTTGCCAGGGTGTATAAAAAAGATTATACGATAAAGCAAGGAATTACTAATTCTTTATCTGGTGTGTTTTTTAGTGGAATTACTCCTATGTCAACAGGTGGACAATTTTATCAGGTATATGTTTTTAATAAACAAGGTATCTCGGCAACTTTTTCTTCCAGTATTTTATTAATGTTGTTTATTGTATATCAAAGTGTATTGGTTGTTTATACTTCTTTAATTATGCTTTTTAGATACACATATTATAGTTCTATTTATTCTAAGTTTTTTTCTTTGGCTATAATAGGCTTTTTAATTAATTTTGCTGTTATTGGTAGTTTGTTTTTAGGAGCAAAATCTAGAAGATTGCAAAATTTTGTTTGTAACAATATTTTAAAGTTACTTGCAAAAGTGCATATTGTTAGAAATTATGAAGACAAACGTATCAAAATAGAAAGGCAATTATCGTCTTTTAGAGATGAATTAAAATTACTTCAAAAAAATCGAGAAGTATTAATTAAATCAATTTTATTAAATGTCTTAAGACTTACTTTACTTTATAGTATGCCTTTTTTAACAGCTAAAGCGATGGGAACAGCCTTAAATTGGTCGTATTTCTTTGATTTTATAGGAATAACATCTTTTATATATATGATTTCTGATTTTGTTCCTTTACCTGGAGCAAGTGGTGGAAGTGAGGGTACATTTTATTTTTTACTTCATGGCTTTTTAAAAGGTGGAACATCTGCAACTTTATTAGTTTGGAGATTTATAACATATTATATGGGTTTAATTGTGGGAGGTATTACTGTTATGATCAGTAAAGAAATTCACACTACTAAATCAAAAATATCTACTAGTAATGATGAAGTTATTGTAGAAGAAATAGATGAAATCCAACTTCAAGATATAAAAAAATAGGAGGTATCTATGAAAATAGCGTTATTTTCTGACACATATATTCCTGATATTAATGGTGTAGCAACATCAACAAATATTTTACGCAATGAGTTAATTAAACTTGGACATGATGTTTTGGTTGTCACAAGTGAACTTCCAAGTGATAGTGATTATCATGATCGATTTGATGATCAAGTTTTAAGGGTTCCTGGATTGGAGATACAAGCTTTATATGGGTATCGTGCTTGTAATATATATTCTTTTAAAGGGATGCGAGAAATTAAAAGATTTGCTCCTGAAGTCATTCATGTACAAACGGAGTTTGGAATTGGTATTTTTGGGAGAATTGCAGGAGAAACTTTAAATGTTCCTGTAGTATATACTTATCATACAATGTGGGAAGATTACTCTCATTATGTCAATCCAATAAATTCTGAGACAGTTGATACAGTATTAAAAAAAGTAATTACAAAAATCAGTCAACTATATAGTAATAAATGTCAGGAACTAATAGTTCCTTCTTTAAAAACTAAAGATGCTTTAGAACACTATGGAATTACACAAAATCACATTAATATTATTCCTACAGGATTAGAACTTGATCGTTTTGATCCCGCTAATAAAAATGAGCAACTTATTTTAAAGTTAAAAAAGGAATATAATATTGAAAATCATTTTGTATTAACTTTCCTAGGTCGAATTGCTCAAGAGAAAAGTATAGATGTCATTATAAATGCATTAAAAGAAGTGGTTAAGGTAAATAAAAATATTAAATGCTTAATCGTTGGAGGAGGACCACAATTAGAAGAATTAAAAGAGTTGGTTCGTGATGATGATATTAGTCAATATATTATTTTTACAGGGCCACAAAGTGGGCAGTTAGTTCCTGCACATTATCATATTTCTGATGTTTTTATATCGGCTTCTTTATCTGAAACACAAGGGTTAACTTATATTGAAGCAATGGCTAGTGGAATTCCAGTAATAGCAAGATATGATGATCAACTTAAAGATGTCGTAGAAAGTGGACACAATGGATACTTTTTTAAAGAGGAAAATGAGCTGCCTGAGCTTATTTTAAAAATGATGTCGATTGATTTATCGTCTATGAAAAAAAACGCCTTAGAGACAGCCAAAAAGTACAGTGGAGAGACTTTCGCTAAAAAAGTATTAGAAGTATATAAAAACGGGATAGTAAATAAACACTATAGTTATACTCTTAAATCTATTATTCCATTACGTCATCATAAAAATGAGCTTGTCTTTTCAATTGATGGAAGTAATATTTCATTAGAATTGGCTGATCAGATTATAGAACAATATGATTTAAAAGTAGGACAAGTTATTGATAGAGAATTGTTCGATTCTTTGAAAGATTTAGAACAGGTAAGTCGAGCATATAATAAAGCTTTAAAGTATCTTACCTTAAAAGACTATACATATTATCAAATGAAAACCAAGTTAATGAATAATGGAGATTTTGATGATACACAATTAGATGCTACATTAGAGTTATTAAAAGAAAAAAACTTAATTAATGATAAATTATTTGCGATGAACTATTTACAAAGATGTATGCGTATAGGAATTGGTTTAAATAAAGCTATATATAATTTACGTAGTTACCAAATTGATAATGTTCTTATCGACCAGTGTTTAGAAGAAATAGATACTGATGAGGAATATGAAGCTGCTATATCATTAATTGAAACTTACTATCATAGAAATAATAGTTTCTCTCACAAAAATGTAATAAAAAAGATAAGAGAAAAATTATTTTTAAAGGGGTTTACTAATGAGACAATTGAAAAGGCCATGAGTGATTATGATTTTGAATATGATAATCAAAAAGAAAAAGAGTTATTAAATAAAGATTTTCAGAAATTATTTAATAAATATTCTAAAAAATACTCAGGTTCACAGTTTAAAAACAAACTCGTTGATTCTTTGCTTAGAAAAGGATATAACTATGACGATATAAAAAAATTGATAGAAAAAGAGGAGTTTTAAAATGAATAAAATTTGTGATTTAAAACCAGGTAATGATTCTGTTGTAATTGAAGCATTAATTAATCATGTTGTGACTGGTAAGACAAATGGTGCAAATCGTTCGACTTATTTATCAATAGTACTACAAGATGACAGTGGGACGATTGATGCAAAATTATGGAATGCTACTGAGCTACAAGTTGAAACATTAACTGTGGGAACAATTGTTCAAGTAAAGGGTGATGTGATTAAATATAACGATGATCGACAAATGAAAATTATTAAAATTGTAGTTGCTTCAAATGATGAAAAAGATAAAATTAAATACTTAAAGCAGGCACCGGTAGATTCCAGTAAAATGATGCATGATATTAGAAATTATGTTGATCAAATTGATAATCTAAAATTGAATCAACTTGTTAAAGCTTTATTTGAAGAAAATTTTGAAAAGTTATCATATTATCCTGCTGCAAGCAAAAATCATCATGAATATGTTTCTGGATTGGCACATCATACATGGGGAATGTTAAGAGTGGCAGAATCATTTTGTCATTTATATCCTACTTTAAATAAAGATTTACTATATTCAGGTATTATTTTACATGATTTAGGAAAAATTGTTGAGTTAAGTGGACCTGCTGTTCCTGAATACACATTACAAGGGAAATTACTAGGACATATTTCTATTAGTAATGCTATGATTAAAGAAAAAGCAGATCAAATGCATATAGAAGGTGAAGAAGTAACATTATTACAACACATGATCTTAGCTCATCATGGTAAGAATGAATTTGGATCACCAGTTTTACCACAAATAAAAGAAGCAGAAATATTATACTTAATAGACAATATTGATGCTAGAATGGCTATGTTGAATAAAGCACTAGAAACTGTTGATAACGGGCAGTTTACAAAGAGAGTCTTCTCTCTAGAAAACAGAGCATTTTATAAACCAAAGATGTATAAATAAAAATATGTTCTCTATAAGAGAACATATTTTTATTTTATTTTATTAAGTAATTCATCTAAATCAACATCTTGACTGTGATCAATAAAATTGATTTTTAATTCATTTTTGTTATATCTTGGTAAAATATGAATATGAAAATGATGAACAGTTTGTCCTGCTACTTCGTTTGTATTTGTTAGCACATTTAAGCCATCTGCACCTAATTTCTCCATGATTTGTTTTGATAATTTTTTTACAATTTTAAATAAATGAGCTAAAGTTTCATCGTCCACCGTTAAAATATTATCATAATGTTTTTTAGGAATAACTAATGTATGACCATATGTTGCTTGAGATAAATCTAAAAAAGCAAGACAAATGTCATCTTCATAAACGACTTTACCAGGAATTTCTTTATTAATTATTTTGCAAAATATACAATTTTCCATAATAAAACCTCCTATATCATTTTAACATAAAGAAAGGATAAGGTCATACCTTATCCAAAATAATCTTTAGATTCTTTTTTTATTTCGTCTTTTAATTGAGTTTCATATACATCAAAATTATATTTTTTAAAATAATAAGCGTTGGCTTTAGTTGATAAATCAGATATATTTGTTAATGCTTCTTTAATTTCAGAATTTTTTTCTTTTTTATTGGTATTATATGTCCAAATTATTGCATATTTTGAATCAGATGTTTTAATTGCTTTTTTATAAATACCATCTTTAGTAAAACTATCTAATTTTTTTATAATATTTTTATCAATTGTACTGCTTTTTGTAGTGACTAAACCAGCATCACTTCCATTATTATCTGACATAATTTGATTAAAATTGTCTTCATTAGTGCAAGATTTAATCAATTTTAAGGCTTGGGATTCAGTATCAACGGTTATAATTTTAAGATATTTTACTTTATATTGTTTTACTAATTTATTGAAGTTTGCTTCAACATATTTTTCTTTTAATAATTGTTGCTTTGCATCAGGTTCAATCATTTCTTTGATATATTGATCTTCAGTTCCAGTGTAACCGATAGATTTAATATAATCTGCTAATGATTGTTTAGAATATGATTCATATGATTCTTTTGTTTCATTGACTTTTTTATCAATTGCTTTTTGATCAGTAATTTCTTTATCACAAATATAATTTAATGCATCGTTAATAACTTGATTAGAACCATAATTCTCTAATAAATAATAGTAGATGTCATCTTTTGTAATCGTAATATCATTTGCTTTAATTGCAGTTGAATTACCATTAGATACGCTTGTACTGTATTTAGAAGAAGAGCGAGTGGTAAAATAGATACCTGTTATACATAATATGATCACAATGACACATATAATGGCTGTTGCTTTTTTGTGGTTAGATAACTGAGATAATATATTTTTCATTATTTATTTTCTCCTCTTTCTTGTTGGCGTTGTTTAAGTGCTTCATTAACAACTGACTCAACATTTTTCTTAATCGACTTATCTTTATAAGTCACTTTATAAGAATTGAAGACAATATATTGTAAATAATCATCATAGGCAAGTAATGGTGAATCGATATCGGTATCCTTTAATTCTTTTTTTAATTTCTTTTCATCTGTACTTGTCACTTTTACAAAATAATAACCGTCAGATCCCGCAATAGCATCAGATATCTCACCTGCTTTTAATGATTGTGCTTTTTCAACAACATCATTTCCATAAGTATTTGTTAAACTTGAAGTATCTTTGCTATCAACAATGCCTACAGCACCTTTTTTTGATTTTGTTGAATCATCATCAGAGTAGCTTTGTGCAATAGCACCAAAACTTTTATCTGTATTATTTAATAATTCTTTAACTTCATTTAGTTTTTTTGTTTCAGTATCTGTTGGATTACTTACATCAGACATAGATACTTTAATAATACTTACATAACGTGGAGAACATTGATTATAATAATCTTCAAAAACTGAGTCATAGTGTTTATTTACATAACTTAATAAATAATTAGCGTATTGGATTTGTTTAATCATTTTTTGTCGATAATCACTCATATTTGTATAACCAGCGTTTTGTAAGACTTGTTTAAGTTGTGATTTGTATGAATCTGATCCATATTGATTCTTATAATAAGTTTTAACTTGTTGAACAATTGTATCAGCATCAGTTTTCATTTCATCATTGACAGGGAATTTTTTATCAATAATATTTTGTAAAACGGCATTATATGCAGCAGTTTTACCATTACTTGAATTTAGAATTGATTTATATAAATCATCAGCTAAAATATTTTTTTCTTTATTTCCTTTTTCTAAAGATGCAACAACATACTTACCGTCTTTTTTGACAGTATGAGACTGACCACATCCTGTTAAAAGGCAACTACTTATTAATAAAGCAGCTGTGTATTTTTTTAAATTCATACTTTTCCTCCTTAATATAACGGCTAAATTATACTATTAATCCTTGATAATTTCAATAAAATAGGCAAAAACACACAGTTAACGATACCATTAACATAATTTATAGTAGATAAGTATAAGGAGGATAAAAATGCAAGAATGTAAAGAGAATAAAACAAATATTTATGTCCTATTTATTTTACTTGTTATTATTATGATTTATTGCTTAAGATAGGAGGGGTCATAATGAAACATGAAGAATCATTCACTTTAATTTTAGTGTTATTTATTTTGCTTGTTATCATCTGTAACTTATTTTAAAAAAAGCACACTTTTATGAAAGTGTGCTTTTAATCGATAATGATTTGATGATGTTGCATATAAATACGATAGATTATTTTAATTGTTACTAAAAGTGGCATAGCTATAATCATACCCCATACTCCAAATATTGTAGATCCTGATAAGATTCCAAATAGTACCCACATAATTGACAAATCAATTTGTGAAGAATAGATTTTAGGTTGAATTACATAAGACATAATTGTTGATTGAATAAAAATTAAAATAAGTAAAAATGCTAGTTTTGTTGGCCCTAATACTAATGATGTAATGATTCCTAAAACATTGGCACATATAGGACCAACATAAGGAATGATTGAACTGATTGCTGAAAAAATACCAAGAAGCAACCAATTTTGATGTCCAATAATTAAATACATAATTGAAGTTGTAATTCCTTGAGCAACAGCCCCTATAGCAAAGGCTTTAACATAATTAATGAGAGAAATGTTTACTTCTGATATATATGTTGGTAGAGATGGTTCAAACTTTTTAGCTAATGATTTAATAGATTTTTTTATATTATCATATGTAGAAGACATATAGATAGCCAAAATCAAATAAATCAAATAGTTAGTAATGTTAATCAATGCTTGATTTAAAAAATCAAAGGTCGTATTGATAACAGTTGTTTCTTTAAGCATGTCTGATGCCATTGTTTCAATATAAACAATCATTGAAGATACATCATAATTAAAATTAACTTTGATAAAATGAGAAATATCTTTTAATCCACTTTCAAAAGATGGATACATTTCAAGCAAACTATTATAGATCATTGGTACTGCTAAAGAGATAAGTAAAACTATACAAGCTAAGCCGCCTACATAGACAAAACCAACAGCTAAACCTCTATTTTTAACATATTTTTGAATCCAATTGATGAGTGGGTTCACTACAAATGCTATAACAAAGGCAATAAAAAATGGTTTAATTACAGCCCAGATGACGGATAGTGCATTTCCCCATACATCTTTAGTTGTGTCAAGTATCAACATGATAGCAAGCAAAATCAATAAATTAAGTAATGTTTGAGTAATTTGCTTAGAAGATATAGTATTAAATAATTTTTTTAAAAATTTCATTAAATCACCTCATTATATATATTAATATACCATATTTTGTCCATAATATAAATTGTTAAATCTAAGCAAAAGATTATTATCACATTCATTGTTTTTTAATAACCATTTTAGTAAAATAATCATGGTAGAAAGGGGTCTGGTTATGTCGACTTTAAAAATAGAGAATTTACATGTCAGTATTGAAGATCGTGAAATTGTAAAAGGAATAGATTTAGAAATAAATACTGGTGAAATACATGCATTGATGGGACCAAATGGTAATGGTAAATCTACTTTACTATCTACGATTATGGGGCATCCAAAATATAAAGTAACACAAGGTAAAATGACTCTAGATGGTCAAGATGTATTGTCTATGAGCGTTGATGAAAGAAGTAGAGCAGGAATCTTTTTAGGAATGCAATATCCTCAAGAAATTCCAGGTGTCATTACTTCTGATTTTTTACGTGCAGCAATGAACGCACATCAAGAAAAGCCGGTTTCATTATTTAAATTTATCAAGGAATTAGATAAAAATATTGAAGATTTAAAAATGAACGAAAATCTTGCACATCGTTATTTAAATGAAGGATTTTCTGGAGGCGAAAAAAAGCGTAATGAAATATTACAAATGAAATTATTGCAACCTAAATTTGCATTATTAGATGAGATTGATTCTGGTTTAGATGTAGATGCATTGAAAATTGTGGCTAAAGCTATTAATGATATGAAATCTGATACTTTTGGTTGTGTAATGGTTTCACACTACGAAAGATTATTTGAATTAGTGCCACCAACACATGTTCACGTATTGGTAGATGGTAAAATTGTTTTAAGCGGTGGTAGAGAATTGATTGATAAAATTGATCAAGAAGGTTATGAATGGGTCAAAGAATTAGGTTATGAAATTAATGAAGGAGAAAATAAGCAGCCGATTGTATTAGGAAGCTGTGGACATAAAGTAAAAGCTGAATAATGGAAAAATTAAAAGAAGTAAGAAATTATTTGGTCATTCATAATGGAAATATTCAAACTCAACAAATTCAAGACCATATTGAAATAAATGAAAACAATATTATTATTTATGATTCAACGCAGTTACAAATTATTTATACATCTAATGAATGTCAGTTATTTAATGTTTTCATTGATATCAAAAAAAATATCAATGTAGATTTGATTGAAATATATCAGTTACAAAATCAATCACAATATCAAAAAGAAATAAACATTGAACAAAATAGCCATGTAACACGTTATGTTGAAAATGATTGTCTTGATGGACAATATATTCTTCATGATCATGTTCAAGTTGGACAGGATGCATCAATTGATTGTGCCTATGTTGAATTATCAAATTATTCAACAAAATCAAAAATGAAATATGATTTAAATAAACCAGGAGCAAGAGCATTAGTTCGTTTAGCTTCCTTGGCTAGCAATGAAAAAAAGAAAGAATATCAAATATCTCTATGTCATTATGCACCAAATACATATGGTGATATGGATAATTATGGTGTTGTTAAATCACATTCAAGTTTAATTATTGATGGTATAGGAAAAATAGGAAAAGGTAACTATCAGTCTGATACGCATCAAACTAATAAAATTATTGTTTTTGATGATGGATGCATAGCTGAGGCTAATCCATATTTATATATAGATGAATATGATGTAAAAGCAAGTCATGGTGCGAGTGTAGGAAAAATTGATGAAGATCATTTATACTATCTTCAATCGAGAGGATTGACTAAGCAAGATGCGATGCATCTTGTTACATATGGATATTTTTTACCAGTTTTAAATTTTATTCATGTAGATTCTCTAAAAGATAGATTTAATGAAGTATTGAAAGAAAAGGTGGGTCTTTAATGATAGATGTAAAAAAAATAAGAGAAGACTTTCCAATGATTAATGGTAAAACAATGCATGGAAAACCTCTCATTTATTTAGATAATGGAGCAACAACATTAAAACCACAAAAGGTGATAGATAGTGTTTGTGATTATTTAACGAATTATTCGGGAAATGCTCATCGTGGTGATTATGATTTGTCACACGAAGTGGATTCAAAATATGAGCATGTAAGAGATATTGTAGCAAATTTTATTAATTGTAAAAAAGAAGAAGTTGTTTATACTTATGGAAGTTCTGATAGCTTAAATTTAGTTGCTTTTGGTTATGGAATGACACATCTTCATGAAGGAGACGAAGTATTACTTACATTAGCAGAGCACGCTAGTAATACTTTGCCTTGGTTTGAAGTGGCTAAAGAAACAGGGTGTATTATTAAATATATTGATTTAGAAGACCAAGGTAAAGTTACTTTGGATAATGTAAAAAAAGCTATTACAGATCAAACTAAAATCATATCAATTGCCCAAATTACTAATGTATTAGGACAAATTGCACCAATAAAAGAAATATGTGAGTATGCTCACCAAAAAGGAATTATTGTTGTTGTTGATGGGGCACAAAGTGTGCCACATATGCCAATTGATGTTCAAAATTTAGATCTTGATTTTTTAGCTTTTTCTGCTCATAAATTATGTGGACCAACAGGTGTAGGAGTTTTATATGGTAAATATGAATTACTTGAGGAAATGAGACCTACACGCTTTGGTGGTGATAGTAATGCTCGTTATAAAAGTAATGGGATTGTCAAATTAAAAAATGCACCAACTAAGTTTGAAACCGGTACTGCCAATATAGAAGGTGTTATCGGTATGGGCGCTGCTATAGAGTATATTCAATCAATTGGAATGCAAAATATTCATGAATATGAACAGGAATTGAGAAGATATGCTATTAATAAAATGAAAGAATTAGACAACATTGAATTATATAATCCGGATGCTTCAGGTCCTATTGCTTTTAATATTAAGGGTGTATTTAGTCAAGATGCTGCGAGTCTATTTAATACTTACGGTATTGCTGTAAGAGCAGGTCAACACTGTGCTAAAATTTTAGGAGAGTATTTAAATGTAAGTCAAACATTGAGAGTATCATTTTATTTTTATAATACTTATCAAGAAATTGATGCTTTTATAGATGTATGTAAGAGAGGAGATGACTTTTTAGATGCCTTCTTTGGATAATATGATGTTAAGACAAATTATTATGGATCATTATGAAAATCCACGAAATCATGAGTTAGTCAATGACAATGAATATCAAACAATTAATATGGATAGTGAAACATGTATTGACAATATAGATATTCAGGCAAAAATAAAAAATGGTAAAATAGAAGATATTCGCTTTGATGGAGAAGCATGTGCTATTTGTACAGCGAGTACATCTATTATGACAGAATTATTGATTGGAAAAACAATCGATGAAGCTAGAGAAATCATTAAAAATTACAATAATATGATTTATGAAAAAGATTATGATCCTGATGTTTTAGAGGAAGCTATAGCATTTATGAATACTCATAAGCAGGCAAATAGAATTAAATGTGCTACTTTAGGATGGATGGGTATTACAAAATTAATTGATGAAAGTGAAAAGAAATAAGGAGGGAAAATATGTCAGAAATTGAAACAAACATTCCCGATCAAGATGTATCTGTATTTAAGACACCTAAGGGGTTGAATGCGGATATTGTTAGAGAAATATCCAAAATTAAGGGGGAACCTGAATGGATGTTAGAATATCGATTAAAGGCTTTAGATTGTTTCTTGAACAAACCAATGCCTACATGGGGTGTTGATTTAAGTCGTATAGATTTTGATGAATATACTTATTATATTAGACCATCAGATAAGCAAACTAATCAGTGGGAAGAAGTTCCAGAAACAATTAAAAATACGTTTAATAAGTTAGGAATTCCAGAAGCTGAACAAAAATATTTATCAGGTGTAACAACTCAATATGAATCAGAAGTTGTTTACCATAATATGTTAAAAGAAGTACAAGAAAAAGGGGTTATCTTTTTAGATATTGATAGTGGATTAAGAGAATATCCTGAAATATTTAAAAAATACTTTGATACTGTTATTCCTTATTCAGATAACAAATTTTCTGCTTTAAATGGGGCTGTTTGGTCAGGAGGTTCTTTCATTTATGTACCACCAGGTGTTAAATTAGAGAAGCCACTACAATCTTATTTTAGAATTAATTCTGAACAAATGGGACAATTTGAAAGAACACTGATTATAGTTGATAAAGGATCGGATATTCATTACGTTGAAGGATGTACTGCACCAAATTATTCAAAGGACTCATTACATACTGGTGTTGTTGAAATTGTTGTTTTAGAAGGTGCGAAATGTCGCTATACTACAATTCAAAACTGGAGCACTAATATTTTAAATCTCGTTACACAACGTGCAAAAGTATTTAAAAATGGGCAAATGGAGTGGGTTGATGGAAACATAGGTTCAGCAGTGACAATGAAATATCCTACTTGTATGTTAATGGAAGAAGGAGCTAAGGGTTCATGTATTACAATTGCTGTTGCTGGCGAAAATCAAATCATGGATTCGGGAGTAAAAATGATTCACTTGGCACCAAATACATCAAGTACCATTGTTTCTAAATCTATTTCTAAAAATGGCGGTAAAACTAACTATAGAGGTTTAGTACAACATATGCCTAAAGCAGTAGGAGCAAAAAGCAAAGTAGAATGCGACACACTCATTCTTGATCAAATTTCAACAAGTGATACGGTTCCTACTAACTGTGCTAGAAATAATGATTCTTTAATTGAACATGAAGCAACAGTTTCTAAGATTTCAGATGAACAATTATTTTATTTGATGTCTAGAGGTCTTACAAAACAAGAGGCAACAGAAATGATTGTTATGGGATTTATTGAACCATTCTCTAGAGAATTACCAATGGAGTATGCTGTTGAATTAAACCAATTGATTAAAATGGATTTTGGAGAAAAAGGAATTGGATAAAAAAACATTAAGAAAAGAGATGATACAAAAAAGATTATCTCTTTCACAAGAACAATTTTCATTTAAATCATCTATTATTCATCAAAAGATAAATCAATTAGATATATTCAAAAATGCTCAGTCTATTGGCATATATTTATCTTATAAAAATGAAGTTGATACATTTAAATTGATAAATCAGATTGTATCATCGAAAGATATTTATGTGCCGCGTATTCAAGGTAAAATGATGGATTTTGTTGCTTTTCAGTCTTATAAAGATTTAAAAGAAAATCGTTATGGCATATTAGAACCAACAGGTAACCAAATAAATAATAATCCTGACTTATTGATTGTTCCGCTTGTTGCATATGATTTAAATAATAATCGTTTAGGTTACGGTGGGGGTTTTTATGATCGCTTTTTAAAGAATTATCAAGGAACAACAATAGGTATTGCTTTTGATTTTCAACAAGTAAAACATCTAGAAGTGGAAAGTCATGATTTACCCTTAGATATGATTATTAATGATAAGAAGTAAACTATGATATAGTCTACTTCTTTTTTTTTAACATATATTTATAGAGGTGATGACATGAATAAAAAAATATATCTTATTCCTGTTATCGTTTTGTCATTAATAATATTTCAATTATTTTCGTTTCAGGTACAACCCATAATAAAAAAACAAGCTGAAAAAGAAATAAAACAATACTTACAGCTAATAATAAATCATGTTTCCTTTTTGAATAAAACAGATTATAAAAAAGTAGTTAATATAAAATATAAAGAAGGAAAAATTGTATCAATGGGATTTAATATGGTCTATATAAATAATATAACAGGAAAATATGTTAATAGAATAGAAACAACAATGCAGGCAATAGAGGATGGAAAGTATAAATCAATTCAAGATACTATTTATAATCAAAGATTAAAAAAGTTTGCTAAAGAAGGGATTGTTATAAAGATACCTATTGGGATGTTTTTCAATAATATATTTTTAGCGGATGTTGGTCCAAAAATTAAAATAAGATATCAAGGATTATCCATTGTTTCTTCTAATATTAATAAAAGTTTAAAAAATTATGGAATTAACCATATTGCTATATCGATAGACTTACAAATGAAAATAAAACTTATGATTATTGCGCCATTTTATAGGCAATCTTATCAAGAGGATTTTGTTGTCCCATTCGTGTTTGAGATTATTGAGGGGGAAGTACCATCGTGGTATCATCAGTAAATATATTGCAAGCATATTATCATATTCCGTTAAAAGATCAAATGTTCTTTACTTACAAAGGAGAAAATTATTATTTATCAAATAATATTTATATTTGCAAAAACTATAATTTATATTTAATGATTACAAAACAGCCAGAGTTTAGAATTGTTGAAAACATTTATCATCAATATGTATCTCAAGATCATATTCTTTATAAATATATAGAGAACCATGTAAGTTTAGATATGTATTATTATAGTTCTTTTAAGATTGTTAAATCAGTAGGCGTATCTGGAATAAAACAAAGTTGGATTAAATTGCTAGAAGATGTAAAAAACTGCTTTTCAAGCATAAATAAACAACATACAAATATGACCGTATATCATTATTATTACTATTATTTAGGTTTTTTAGCCATAGAAATGCTTAATTACTACTTTGATTGTCATGAATATATTGATGTTGGTTTTCAACATAATATATGTTCATTTGATTCTAAAACATACATGAATCCTGATAATCTTAAATTAACAGCGATAGGGGAGGATTTGATAACATTATACTTAAATAATCTAATTTCATTAAAAGAATTAGATTCATATTTTCAAAAAAATATATTGGTTTCAAAGCAATATGCAATACTTTTATGTAAAGCTTTTTTTCCGATAAATTATTATCGTCAAATATTAATGAACAGCTGGGATCAACAACATCTTTATCAATATTTGACTTGTCAATTACAACACCAAATAGAATTGTACCATTATATAAAAAAATATATTGATGTACCATCAATATATTGGATATAAAAAACTTACCTTAAGGTAAGTTGAATAAGTGATGTCAGTTACGTTTACATCATCGTTTTTTTAAAGACAATGCTCATATTGAACTCCATCCGTAAATAAATATAAAATAATATATTTTTTAAAACACTACAAATTTGATAGTGTCTTGTTATTCGACTGAAGTGTTAGAGTTATCGGATTGATCTTCACCGTTGTTATCATTGTTGTCATTATTATTAATATTATTATCATTAGAATTTATTGATTCATCATCTTGACTTTGTTGATTATTAGATTCTTCTAATTCTTGATTAGATGAAGAACTATTAGAAGACGAGTTATCTTGATAATTTTCTTTTTTGTTGTCTGATTTTTCTATTTGTTTTTTCAAGTGATTAATTTGGTTTTGTTGTTGTTGATTTTGGTGGTAGACATAATAACCACCTCCTGCACCAGCAAGAATGACCACGATAATCATAATAAATACAAGAATAGTGGATAATTTGCTTTTTTTATTCTTTCTCTTTACTTTTGTTTTTGTTTTCTTTTTTGTTTTCCTAACAATTTTTCTCTTTGTTTTTTGCTTTTTTTGATTAGGATATTCAGTATCGTTATCTGTATCAATATAATCATTATTTTCGATATCTTCATCGTAATCATTAAATTCAAATCTTTGAGCCATTTTATCACCTCAACAATATTTTATATATAATTATGAATTAAATATTAACAAATAAAAAAACTTACTATAAGTAAGTTTAATTTTAAATGGAGCGAATACTCTTTTAAAATCGAACTATTGATTCAAGAAGAAAAAACTGTCAATGACTATATTTTTCTTCTTTTTTTCGTTTCCTTGAAAGGGGAATTAAAATGAGTTATCGTTATCAAAAACTCACAGAAAAAGAATTGAAAGCTAAAAGGCTGGTAGAAAACAATTTTCATCTTTTAAATCAGTACATAATGTATCATTCAGGGGATATTGAGGATGATATGGGTTCTTTTTCAACATCTTTAATAACAGTAAATAGCGATAAACATTATAAACGAGCTGATAAAAGTATGTTGAATATGGTAGCAAAACGTATTGATGGTGAATTGCTACTTCAAAAGTATTCAAGATACTTTGATATATTAGACGCTTATGATCAAGGATTAAAAAGCTTTGTTGATATGAAATATTTTAGAAATGAAAAGACTGTGGATATTTCTAAACTGCTGGGAGTAGAGATTGGAAGTACATTGCAGCACATTAACAAAGCAATGCTTCTATTAGCTTATCTTGATGATCAGATAAATTATGATTTGGATGATTATGCTGATTTTGTTGGCAGAAATCATTCTGAAAATTATTTGATTCAAGAAATTGTTAGAGTATTGATTGCTGAACACAATCAGCAAACGGAAAATATATTAAATGAAATGGCGATGTTATTTGGCGATTTACTCTCTCCAAATATCAATTTTGATATTTTTAAAGAGAGTTTAAGCCCTGAAGAAAAAATAGATAATAGAAGAAATTATTTAAAAGCGATATATATATTCGCATACTGCCATCCAAGTATTGATTTTACTGAAGCAAAATTAAATGAGGTAGCGAAGAAGATTCCATTATCTAAAAAGATAGTGGAAACTGTATGCGGATTTAACAAATAAAAATTGACCAATTTTTAAGAATTTGGCCAAAAAATTTGAAAAGAAGTTCAATTAAACATTAAAGCAAAGCTTTAATGTGTATTTATAGCAGGGGGTATGGATGTGATCGTCTATGGTGAATATGTGCAACATGAAAATCTGCACAGCAAAGATGAAGTTCATGAATGGTTAATAGATGAAAATTCTAAGGTTTATAGCAATTTAGAAAACTATTTAAGTATAGCTGAAACTTTATGTAATTATAAAGATTCAGTGGCCAGAAAATACGGAAAAAATATAAATAAAAAACGATATCAAAATATATATGCACATGAGCTAACAATAATGCTTCCACAAAATTTGGATGCAGATACAAAGTGTAAATTTGTAGCTGAATATATGAAATCTCTAGATTATTGTTATTCAACAAAGTATTACTTGTATTGTTACAAATTTGTAAATCAAGGAGAAGGCTCCTATGCTAAAGTATTAGCTTTTACAAGAAAAATATATAAAAAGAAGTATAGAAAGCTAATTACATATACCAGTGATCATTATTTTGATACTGTCAATAAAAGAAGATGTAAAAAAGATGATTTAAATGCTTGTTTAATACATAAAAAGGGTGAAGCTAAATTGGATAAGGATGGAAATAAAATTTATCAAGATTACTATTGTTCACCAATAGAGAAAGAGATCTTCAAATATTCATCATTTTCTAAATTTCTAAAAAAATTAAAAAAACATGTCAGGTATGTAAAGATGAAAATGCTAAAAATCTATAATCATCAACGATTTTTTAGCTATGTAACAACATCGGATAAAATTAGTGTGTTGTCTAAGAGAAAAATAACAATAAAAAACAAAGCTATAAAGAACATTAACTTTGCATTATGTAATGTTTGCATAGGCTTTGATGAAGATGGAAATGAAAAATATATGGACAGATTAAGCTTCTTTGATGAAAGGCAAAATGTAGAAAGTTTCGATAAATTATTTAATAAACAAAATTATTTATTAAAGAGAAAATTTTACAGTATGATTCGTAAAATTGATAAGATTATTCATTCAACTAAATGGCATGATCCAGTAACAGGAAGAACATTGAATTTATCATTAAAACAATCTTTTACAAGGTTCAATGAAAATATTCATGATTTGGAAGATATATTAATTCAAATGATTGATAATTGGTTCTATGAAAATGTGTTTGATGATTTCAACTATGATATTTATGAAAGATCAAGTGTGACAATCATTGATAGAAGAGAGGGGAGTGTATGTTAACAATGGGGAGTTATATTAATATGATGATTATTAGCATACTTTATACGATTTTTGCAGCAACTTATACATATAAGTTTTGGATAAAAGAAGAGTGGCCAAAATTATTGTTAGTTGTAGTCACATTACCTATTTATTGGTTTCTAACATGGATAATATTATAAAAATGAGGAGGATATATAAATGGTTTTATTAAATAGTATGGCTAAAGATTTAGGAAAGGCGATTAGAGTATCTATTGATAAGATTAGAATTAATAGACTTAATGAAGTTTTATATGATGATGTTGAAGAAGATATGTTGAATGGCTTAATGGATTCGATAAAAGAACATGGCCAAATGGAAAATGCCATTGCGTATAAAGATAATTATGATTATAGCGGAGATGTTGACGGAAAAGAATATACATTAATTGGTGGAAATACTCGTTACATGGCTATAAAAAAACTTTATGAAAATGGTGAAGGGGATGGATATATTAATATTACTATTATTGATAAACCAGAAAATCATAATAAGGAATTAGAAATTATGATTTCTAATAATATTCAAAGACGTAAGTCAAGTGAAGAAAGGTACCATGAAATTCAAATATTTGAAGCAGCTTACAGACATTTGCCTGAAAAGCCAAACGGTACAAAACGTGACTGGATTGGAGAAAAATTAGGAATATCTGGAAGATATGTTGATAAGCTAATTAATAAGTTTAATCCAAAACAGGATGAACCAGTCAACAGCGTAGAGGAACAAGTTCCATCAATTAATAATGATGATGTTGTTGATGGTCAAACAAATATTTATGAATATATTAATGATGATCAGGAAAATGAAATGGAATCTGGTCATGAAATGTTATTTAATTGTAATAATATGCAAGATGTTACGGATTTAGTTAAATCCGTAAAAGGAAACATTAAGTCATTAAATAAATCAATAGATATTGCGAATTTAATTGGATATCAGGATGATATTGCAATTGAACTAAATGAATTAAAGGATAATTTGAATGAGATATTATTAAGTTTAAATAATCATCATTAATTATTTTGATATTGTCTGCGAACATTCATCAGCTTCAATAAAAAACAAGGTAGTACATAGTCTCCACCTTGATTTTTATTGAATTGTGCTGATGCTTTTAGAAAGGTGAAAGGGGCGATAAAAAATGATAAATAAGAAAACCAATTATAAGGAAAAGTTAATTGCTAGAATAAAGATTAAGTCAAGAAAATGGTGCATAGCAGGTACGTCTTTAATAACAGCTACTGATGCAATGGAAATTATTTACTCAATATTTTATCCTATGCCATTAAATTATGATGATTTAGAAGTGAATATGTGGGTTTGGTTTGAACCATTGAAAGAAGTAGTAAAAATAGAAAAAATTTATGTAAATAAAGATGGTAAGGAAATGGTATTTTTTAACAACAGTGAGGTTGAGTTTATCAAAGGAACAGTATTTCCTGTCATTGTACCTGAAGTAAGGAAGTAAATATGTTGATATTTAATACTGAAGCAATTTTGCTGATGCTTATGTTTACCTCATTGATTATAATGTCAGTTTATTCAGGTTATCAAACCGTAAAATTGAAGAAATTTTATAAATTTAGATCACATGATGAAAAAATGCTTATTTTGTGCAGCTTTCTAACCGTGACTATAGCAAACCTAATAGGAATTATATTTCTATTATTAATTGAATACTGCACAAATAAGAAATTACTTTCAATTAACTTAGAGTTACCTTTTATTAAAAATGGCTATATTTTTATATTTGTTTTGATATTGGTGATTAATAAACTCTATATAAATGATATTCAAAAAAAGCTGCAAAAAGAAAAACCGTGTTCCTATGAATAAAACTACTTAATTATAAATTTGTGTTAATGCATAGAACAAGTTCCATCTTAAGAAGGAGCAAGAAAATGAAGAGATTATATCAAATTGAAGCTATAAAAAATCAAGGTAATAGAATTATAGAAACTACAGCAATTAGAAATGATTTTTGGTTTCATACCTATAATGAAGCTTTACAATGTTTAAGTGTTCTGGAAAAGAATAATTACTTTAGAAAATTTAATAAACTATGGATTGTAGAGTATGAGTATGAAAATGAAATTGATGCGATTCTTGAAGGCCATACGTTAATTGAGAATAATAGATATATTAAATATTCTATTATCTTAGAAAAGATTTTTAAATAAGGGGTGAAATATGAATGTTTTTCAAATTTAAAAAAGATAAAAATAAGCCAAAAAATATAAAATATATGATGGAATTTTATAATATTTCTTTAGATGATATAACAAAAGAGCTAAGAAAAAACGGACATTCTAATATTAACGAAAAGAAGATAGAAAATATTATAGAAGGAAGAAAAAGAGATAATATTCTTTTAGAAGAAATTGATCTATTTCTTGTGTCTTTAATAGTTAAAAGAAGAGACGATGCACAAAAGGAACTAGCTATAAAATATTCATTACCTGAATTGTATGATTTACTTGATAGTAATAAATCTTTGCAGTTTACAGATGAAGATATTAGATACGTTATCAACAATTATTATAAAATGGAATATTTGGCGCTGAGGAATAATTTAAAGGATTAATAAAATTGAAATATGGAACAAGTTCCATGAGGAGGAAAGATGATTATGGATAATAATTCAATAGATTTTAGAAGTTTCAAATTGCACGCTGACAGTACGCTGAAAGGAATGAGCAAAGATGAATTGATCAGTTATATACATATGCTTTATGATAACTGGGAATGTACTGACACCTTTTATGAAAACGCAGTGAAATGTAATGAAGAACTTCATAAATCAAAATCGAAGTTGTTAGATGATGTTCATAATTATAGATATGAGTATCACTGCATGAAAATGACGATAATAAACCTTTGTAGACATTTCAATGTAAAAAATGAAGAAGAACTACAACAATTTTATATGAAATGAAATTGCAAAACATGAAGATAAGGAGGATGAAAATGGATCAAATATTGTTTGAAATTTATAAAGTTTATTTATTTATTTCATTTATTGGATTATTAGCGCAAATTGTTTTGTTTATGTATTTACTATACAAAGCAGCAACTATAAAAACAGACCTTTCTGTTACCTGTTCTAAACAAATAAGACTGTCCAATATATTAGAAATAAATTCATTTGTTATGGTTATTGTATTGTTTTTGGGATTTTATTTATTTCGTAAATTGGGGATTATTCAATAACTACTTGTATACAAAGGAGAAAGAAAATGGATGAATATATTAATGAATGCTTATTGAATCGAAGAAAGAAGAATCTAGTATTTTGGGAGTATATCTTTAAAAAGGTCAATGGCGAAATAGAAGTTATGGCAGTTGAACAAAGTAGTAATCGTAAAACTTGTATTGTTAATTATCTGATGCCTTATTCTGAAGTAATAAATGAGTATAGTTTTGATATTGATTCAGAGATTCAAGACGCCATTGATGGATTCTGTGCAAATGTAAGAGAACGTGGTAACGAAATGATTGCTATGATTAAAAGCTGTACAGATAATATTGAAAATTATTTTGAAGATGAAGAGGAGTAAACATAAATGACAAATAAAGAATGGGCTGAACTTTGTAGAGAGCGAGGAATCGTTGTTATTGATGTAAATTACAAAGACATGACATATGATGAAGCTGTAAAATGCCTTGATTTATTACAAATTGCAACGGATCATGCTTTTAAAGAAAATGAGAAAAAAATGAACTGAAAGAAAGGAGGATGAAAATGGCTCAAATATTGTTTGAAATTTATAAAGCCTATTTACATATTTCGTTTATTGGATTATTAGCAGAAATTGTTTTAATTATGTATTTAATATACAAAGCAACAACTATAAAAACAGACCTTTCTGTTACCTGTTCTAAACAAATAAGACTGTCCAA
>OLOG01000867.1_pt1 | contig 22758 bp, 20 predicted proteins | sample 1672351 | NCBI WGS metagenome assembly OLOG01 (sample SAMEA3136674, study PRJEB25190) | human gut metagenome | biome: human gut; feature: human-associated habitat; material: faeces | place: Austria | collected 2013 | reverse complement strand
ACTTCCCAATATTCCGGTATCTGTCTGCTGTACAAAATCCGCACCATCATAGGTAAACGTTTTCAGATTCCATTCCACTCCATCTGCCAGTATCCCTGCGGTCTCATTTTCCTCACAGCAAAGATAGATTCCATTATCCGTATTGACCAGGAACACTTCGATATCTGCGGCATTCAGAGTCAGAATGTCCTCTGCCAGAGTACACTGTGCCACTCTCTTCAGTTTATCACCTTCGTACTGATATACTTCTGCCACCAGAGTATTCTGGTTTGTATTCTCATCTGGCTGTTTTACACGGACAGCCAGCAGTTCCTCACTGCCGTCCCAGTTCAGATCCAGCTGATCGAGTGCAAGATATCCGTTATAGTTCTTATATTCCAGAGATGACAGCCATCCGTACAAATAAGCAGACTCCGTATAATCATAAACCTGCGTATCTGAAGAATAAGTATAAAACAGTTCTTCAATATCTACCGCATCTTCTGCTCCTGCTCCCTGTACCACTCCCAGTACTATCATACCGGTCAGTGCCGCTGCCTTCATTACATTTCTTCTGTAGTTCATTTTCAAAATCCTCCTCTACATGTCTTACTGTATGTATCATAACATACTGCGGTATTCCTGACATTAACTGGATCTTAAGTTTTTCTTAGTTAATCTCTTCCGCCTGCCATGTAAAGAAGTGCATTACAGATACATGCAGCTATATTGCTGCCGCCTTTTCTGCCCTTTGCCACAATGTAAGGTACCTCTGCCTGCATAATCAGTTCTTTGGATTGTACCACATTCACAAATCCTACCGGCACTCCGATAATCAGCTCCGGCTTTAATTTTCCGTCTTCGATCAGTTCATAGAGACGTACCAGTGCCGTTGGTGCGTTACCAATGGCAAAAATCAGTGGTTTGCTCATCTCTGCCGCCTTATCCATGCTGGCAGTTGCCCGGGTAGTTCCATTTTTCTTTGCCGTCTCTGCCACATCTGCATCTGACATGAAGCAGTATACTTCTCCTCCATATTTTGCCAGTGCCTTTTTATTGATGCCCGACTTTGCCATCTGGGTATCTGTTACAATACAGGCACCGTTTTTCAGTGCTTTCAGTGCCTTCTCTACTACATCCTCAGAAAAACACAAATTCTTTGCATAATCAAAGTCTGCACTGGTATGAATGCATCTCTTAATAATCGGTTCTTCCCACGGTGAAAAAACACGTTCACCCAGCTCTTTGCTAATCATCTCAAAACTTCGTTTTTCAATTTCTTCCGGAAGTACCTGCTCCAATTGTTCCTTCATACGCTTCCCCCTGTTCCAACATTTCATAAATCGCTTTCATATCCAAATGCCGACGCATCTGTGCAGCAAGCTTTGTATACTGTTCTTCCTTATATTTCTTAAAATCCTGCACGCCCAATGTCTCTACGGCAATCCCTCTTGCTCTTGCCAATTCTCCAAGAAGCGCTCCTGCCGTTTCTTCCCGGTCAAACACACCGTGGACATAGGTTCCCATAATCTGCTCTTTACAAACGCCCAGAAGTGTTCCCGTTTCCCGGTTTTTCCACCTTGACACCACTTCTTCTGCTTCATCTTCCAACAATACCGACTGTCCCATATGAATTTCATATCCTTCAAACGGTTTCCCGGATAATCCCTCATATGGACCGAATAACTTCGGAAAACAATCCAGCACTCTGGTACGTGATTTCTCTGCAGAAAATGCTGTCCTGATCGGAAGCAGCTCCATTCCCCGCATGGTCTTTAAAGCTGTCTCATCTTCCTGCTCATGCTCCGCTGATTCACAGCCAATCTCATCGGTAATCTCCATACCGAGCATCTGAAATCCTCCACAGATTCCAAACAGAAATGTTCCTCTGGAAACCGCCTTTTTTACTGCGGTTTCTATCCCGGACTCCCGCATCCATTTCAAATCACGAATCGTATTTTTACTGCCCGGCAAAATAATCAATGCCGGATTCCCAAGTTCCTCCGCTCTTCCGATATAACGGACAGATACTCCATTCAGATGCTCCAGCGGAGCTAGATCCGTATAGTTAGAAATTCTTGGAAAACGGACCACTGCAATATCAATCTCTTTCGCTCCCCGGTGTCCTTCCAGTCGCTCCGAGAGGCTGTCTTCTTCCTCAATGTCTATATCCATATAAGGAATTGTCCCAATCACTCGCTTATGCGTCTTTTCCTCCAGCATCTCAATGCCCGGATCAAGAATGGATTTGTCTCCGCGAAACTTATTAATAATCAGTCCTTTGATCAGCTGCCTCTCTTCTTCTTCCAAAAGCTCTACCGTTCCGTAAAGCTGGGCAAACACCCCGCCCCGGTCAATATCTCCTGCCAAAATTACCGGTGCATGGAGAAGCTTTGCCAGTCCCATATTAACAATATCATTTTCTTTTAAGTTAATTTCTGCCGGACTTCCGGCTCCTTCAACTACAATAATATCATACATTTTGTCAAGCATTTCAAATGCACGCAGCACTTCCGGTATGAGTTCTTTCTTATAAGCAAAGTAATCTCTTGCTTTCATATTTCCGATTACTTCTCCGTTGACGATAACTTGAGAACCCACATCATTTGTCGGCTTCAACAGAATCGGATTCATATACACGCTCGGTTCAATCCCTGCTGCCTCTGCCTGTACCGCCTGCGCCCGGCCCATTTCCAGGCCATCCGATGTCACATAGGAATTCAGAGCCATATTCTGCGATTTGAACGGCGCTGCCCGATATCCATCTTCCCGGAAGATTCTAAGAAGTCCGGCTGTCAGAAGACTTTTTCCCGCTCCCGACATCGTCCCCTGAATCATAATTACTCTCGCCATGTTTTCTTTGTCCCCTCTGTTACCATATAGGCATGAAGCACTTTCAACAGCTGCGTGTTAAATTTTCGTTTTTTTAGACCAATCCGGTAATAGCCTTCTCTCATTCCGCGGAAGCTTCCTGCATCCCGAATCAGAATCCCCTTCTCCATACAGACTTCCTGAAGCCCTTGCGGTCCGCGAAACAAAATGAAATTGGTCTTAGATGGAATCACTTCAAATCCAATCTTCTCCAGCTGATCTTCCATCCATTCTCTTTCATTATAGATAAACGTTTTTGTTTCTTTTAAATACTCAATTTCTTTCATAGCCGCCACACCGGCATACTGTGCCGGAACGGAGACGTTCCACGGCGGCATGGCAAGACGGATTTTCTCCATCAGGTCTGTATCTTCTGACACTGCATAACCGAGACGAAGTCCCGGCATGGCAAATGTTTTTGTAAATGCCCTTAAAATCACAAGATGTCGGAAACCTTTATGATTCCACATATAAGAATGATCCGCTTCTTTTTTCACAAAACTCATAAAGCATTCGTCAATCATAAAGGTAATGGACTTTCTTTCGCAAAGCTCGATCATTTCCCGCAGTAGTCCGCGCTTCACAAGTTTCCCCGTTGGATTGTTTGGATTGCACAAAAACAGCATATCAAATTCATTCTCTTCCAGATAGTCAAGAATTTCCCGCTTCAGTTCAAATCCTTCTTCTTCTTTCGTCATAAAATATTCATACTTGCACCCTTCGGTTTCAAGGGCACGCTCATACTCAATAAACGTCGGTCCAATGATCAATGCCCTCCGAGGTCGTTTCACGTGTACAAGCGTATAGATCAGTTCCGTTGCCCCATTCCCAAGTGCCACTTCACTTCCTGTTATTCCAAAATATTCTCTGATGGACTTTCGCAAAGCAGTATAATGAATATCCGGATAATGCTCTGCCATTTCTACGCCTCGGAACGCCTCTTTGCGGACTTTCTCCGGCAATCCAAAGGGGTTTACACTAATCGAAAAGTCCAGATTTACCGATTTGTCATAAATGTTTCCGCCATGTAATTCCATTCTAATCTCCTTTCTATCTCATTGTTTTTTATTTCGTCACTTTCTATCCTATCAGCAGTAGATATTTTATTCCTGTCATCAAAATCATTCCGAGAAAGGACGTCATATATAACAACTGATCTGCTCTTACAATATCTTCCATTTCCACCGGTCGAAGCGCGTCCCCGATTGTTGGTTTCTCTACAAGTTTTCCAAAATACCAGGCATTTCCTGCCAACTGTACCTGAAGCGCACCTGCCATGACTGCTTCCGTCTGTGCCGCATTAGGGCTTTTATGATTTTTCCTGTCACGCCGATACACTTTCATAGCCTGTTTTCCATCATATCGACAAAGGACCGAGGCAAGCAGCATCAATCCTGCACTGAGTCTGGCTGGAAGATAATTTACCAGATCGTCAAGTCTGGCCGCACAAGTTCCGAAATTCCGGTAAGTATCGTTCTTATATCCAATCATAGAATCCATTGTATTTACTGCTTTATAAAAAAATCCGAGAACGCCTCCTCCAATAGCCATATAAAACATTGGTGCAATAATCCCGTCAGAAGTATTTTCTGCCACAGTCTCCACTGCTGCTTTCACAACGCCTTCTTCTGTAAGAGCTGCCGTATCTCTTCCGACAATCATAGAAACGGCTTCCCGTCCTGCCTGAAGTCCATTCTGCTTCAGCGCCCGATAAACGTTCATACTTTCATCTTTCAGTGATTTTGTCGCTAAAAGCTGATAGCAGAACAAGGATTCCACCAAAATTCCAAAGATAGGATGAATTCGTCCCGCTCCGTACAGCAGCAGAGCCGGAATTCCAACAGAAACAGTCAAAACAATGCCCACTAAAACTCCTCCAGCTATTCGTTCACTTTTTTCATTCTTTGAAAATATTTTTCTTAATATTTTTTCTGTTTTCGTAATAATATATCCGATTCCCTGTACCGGATGCCACCAACTATGCGGATCTCCCAGAATCAGATCAAGAATATATCCGATGATCAGGGCAATCCATGACTGCTTCATCATATCTTCCTTCCTGCCATTTCTTTTCGTCTATCCGGAGCCGGAATCCGTCTCCATTTCCCACACTCCATTTATAGTAGTTATCCTGTTCTTTCATCAGCACATTCATCAGCGCCAGAATGGTTCCTCCATGTACCGTACATGCCGCCTTTTTATAACCCTGTTTTACACAATCTGCGATTACCCGGGAGAGCCCTTTTACAGAGCGTTCTGCAAATTCGGAAATGCTTTCTCCTCCCGGAAATCCATTCCTTCCATTTTCTTTTAAAAAAAGTTCATATTCTGAATTACCGGACAGCTCCCCGTGATTCTTTCCTTCCAGAATTCCAAAATCACATTCCGCGAGTTCTTCAATCACGATTGGCTGTTCCTCCCCATATGCCATACAGGCTGTCTGTCTGCATCGTATCATGGGACTCGTATATACTGCCTCTACTTCTTCATAGGTGCGCTCTTCCAGCATTTCCAAGCCTTCCTGACAGACCGGTTCATCCGTTCTCTTTCCTGAAAAGCGTTTTTCCTGATTGCCTTTCGTCTTTCCATGACGAACTAATATGATTTCTATCATATTTCTCTCTCCTTTTATACTCTAAGCAAGATAAGAACAGTAATCATCAAAAGGCTGCTCATCTCTGCCATACATACATAATATCCTGCCAGATCTCCCGTAGTTCCGCCGAACTCTTTTATCGCCATCCGGTAATAATATAAAAACATTCCACTGCAGCTGATCATAACGCCGATCCCGTAAATTTGACAAACACCAACACAAAATCCGGCTCCTGCCAAAAGCACCAAAATCATCGTCCATTTTACAATTTGCTTCTGAGCTGCCGTAGAAAATAAATGTAAAAGACCACTGTCCTTCGCTTTTGGAAAGGTTACAACTGCCAGTCCGCTAAAGGCTCTTGCCAGGATGAATCCGCTCCCCGCTGCCATGACTGCTTTTGATAATGCTTCCGAACTTCGCGCTGTCCGCATGGAAAGCAGCCCCTCCCAACAGCCATATACAAGAATTGCCCCAATTACACATGCGGTTACCGCAAATGCTCCCACGTGACTGTCTTTTAGGATTTCCAGTTTTTTCTCACGATCTCCGTAAGAGCCTCTCGCATCGGACGTATCAAGATATCCGTCCAAATGGATTCCTCCGATCAAAAAGTACGGGAGCACAGTAAACACTGCCGCTCCAACCCCTGATGGAATCTCCAGTAAACAGCATAATTTCCACCAGCCGAACACTGCCGCAGCAGGCAGTATTCCGACCAGTGGAAAAAAACACATACTATATTTCATATTTTCCTCATTCCATTTGACATGGGGTACATAAATCCTGGAATACATGCCAAACGCAATGCATAAACTTCTTAATAATCTCATGCAATCACCCTAGTGATTATAGCACTTCCCGCAAGCCTTTGGCAACCTCTTTCTCCTCTCAAAAACGCTGCTTTCTTCTTGTTTTTCAATCATTATGATTCTCGTGCCCATCCAAACGAACAACGCACTGCCTTCTTCCAGCCACCTAAACATTTTTTCCGTTTTTCTTCTTCCATCTGCGGAGAAAAGATTTTAGAAACACTCCAGTTTTTCTTCACTTCCTCCTGGTCTGCCCAGTATCCTGCTGCAAGTCCTGCCAAATATGCCGCTCCCATTGCGGTCGTTTCCACACATTTCGGACGTTTCACAGGCGCTCCGAGCATATCCGCCTGAAACTGCATAAGAAAATCATTGGCGCAGGCACCGCCATCCACCTGAAGGGCAGAAAGTGCAATACCGGAATCTTCTTCCATTGCCCGCAATACATCGTGTGTCTGATAAGCAAGCGATTCCAATGTGGCACGCACTACATGATTTTTATTCACGCCTCTCGTCAATCCTACCAAAACACCTCTTGCATACTGATCCCAGTAAGGCGCACCAAGACCTGTAAAAGCCGGCACAAGATAACACCCATTCGTGTCATCCACTCTCGCCGCAATTTCTTCTGATTCTGCCGCTGATTCCACAAGATGCATCTCGTCTCTAAGCCACTGCACTGCAGCTCCCGCCACAAACACAGAACCTTCCAGCGCATATGTTATCTTTCCGTTAATGCCCCATGCGATCGTTGTTACAAGACCATTTCTTGAAAACACCGGCGTTTCTCCGGTATTCATAAGAAGAAATGCCCCTGTACCGTATGTATTTTTCGCTTCTCCCGGCGTGAAACAAGTCTGCCCAAACAATGCTGCCTGCTGATCTCCGGCTGCCCCTCCGATCGGAATCTCGCCTCCAAAAAATGACCAGTCTGTTCTTCCATAAACCTGACTGGACGGAACCGGTTTTGGAAGCATCGACGCCGGAATCTGAAGCTTTTCAAGAATTTCCTCATCCCATTCCAATGTCTGTATATTAAACAGCATCGTTCGGGAGGCATTGCTATAATCTGTCACATGAACTCTTCCCTTCGTAAGACGCCAGATCAGCCACGTCTCTACCGTTCCAAATAACAGCTCTCCTCGCTCTGCACGCTCCCTCGCTCCCGGCACATAGTCTAAAATCCATTTCAGTTTCGTACCTGAAAAATAGGCGTCAATAATCAGACCTGTTTTCTCCCGAAACCATTCTTCCAGTCCTTCTTTTTTCAGACTATCACAATACTCTGAAGTTCTTCTGCACTGCCACACAATCGCATGATATACCGGCTCTCCCGTATTTTTATCCCAAACAATCGTTGTTTCTCTCTGATTTGTAATTCCGATTGCGGCAATCTGTTCTGCCGATACGCCAATTTTCTGCATCGCTTCTACTGCAACTCCAAGCTGCGTAGACCAAATTTCATTTGCATCATGCTCTACCCAGCCCGGTTTTGGAAAATACTGCGTAAATTCTTTTTGTGCCACACTGCACATTTCACCTTTTTGATTAAATAAAATACATCGATTGCTTGTCGTTCCCGCATCCAATGCCATAATATACGTTTCCATTTTACACACCCCTCCGCTTTCCAATATTTTTTCCATATTCCGGGTACTGCTGCTTATCTATTTGATTTTTACCGGAATTCCGTACACAACTTCGATCACCGTATCTGCTTCCTTTGCCAGATGCTGATTCACGATTCCAAATATCTTGCGATATCTTTTTGTTTCTTCAAACATCGTTGGCTCAGAAAACAGCTCGTTGGTAACGATTACCATATGTTCTGTCTGATCTCTGAGATTTTCAATGCCTCGAAGAATATATTCCGCAAGTTCTTCTTCCGACGCATCCTTTTTTTCCGCATATTCATCATACATTTCATTGGCGATCAGATTAGACATACACTCCAGAAGAAGACCTTTTACTGCCTTTTCATATGACGGCAGAAGTAATTTATGCAAACCCATTCCCTGTTCTATTGTCACAAATTGTTTTCCTGCTCTCATCTGGCGATGCCTCTGGATCCGCTCCTTCATTTCTTCATCCAGAAACTGCATCGTTGCCAGATAAATCTTTTCTCCCGGACAAAGCTCCTGCAGAAACGCTTCCGCAAATCTGGATTTGCCGCTTCCGCTTCCTCCTGTAATTACTGCAAACATTCCGATCTGCCTCCCAGTTCTTCGTACGCCTCTATCTCCACCTCTGCAAAAGTTTCCATTCCTTCATATACAGACATTGCCAGATCAAGAAGCGGTATGAGCGATACAGCTCCCGTTCCCTCTCCAAGACTCATTTGACAATCCAAAAACGGATGCTGTCCCAGTTCTTCCAGAATTCCTTTCATTCCCGGTTCTTTTGACTGATGGGATGAAAGCATATATCCTTTTACTTCCGGACAAAGTCTTGCTGCCACAAGCGCTGCAGCAGCAGAAATGTATCCATCAATGATAACTGGAAGATTCATAGCCGCTCCTCCGAGAAACACTCCTGTCATTCCCGCAATATCAAATCCGCCAACCTTTGCAAGCACATCGATAGGATCTTCTGCATTCGGACAATTTCTTTGAATTGCCATTTTAATTGCGCGGTATTTACGTTTCAGTCCTTCATCAGAAAGTCCTGCCCCCCGCCCAGTTACAGTCTCCGGCTCTTTCCCAAGAAGAACTGCTGTTACTGCACTGCTTGTAGTCGTATTGCCAATTCCCATTTCTCCCGTCAGCAGAATCTCATACCCGCTTTCTGCACATTCTTTTGCCAGATGGATTCCGGTTTCGATCGCACGCACAGTTTCTTCCCGCGTCATAGCCGGACCTTTTACCATATTTTTTGTTCCCCACGCAATCTTCTCCTGGCGAATTACCGTATCTTCTTTCACACCAATATCTACTGGAATTACATCCACTCCTGCTGTTTTCGCCATCAAGCAGACGCTTGTCATCCCTCTTGCAAAATTATTCGCTACAATTGTTGTCACACTGCTGTCGGTCTGTGTCACGCCTTCTTCCACAACACCGTTATCCGCACACATGACAATCAAAGCACGCTTATGAAGTGAAAACTTCTCTGTTCGTCGGATAGCACCGATCTGTGCAAGCAGATCTTCCAGGCGGCCAAGTCCATGAAGCGGTTTAGCAAGCGCATTTAGATGTTCCTGAACCTGTTTCCCAGACTCAGCATCTACAGGAAAAATCCGCTCCAGACATTCTTCCAATCTCATTTATTTTCCCTGCACTTTCTTTTTGTATTTTTTACATTGCTTCATAAACTTTTTTGTTGCATCAATATTAGAGTAAAAATATAAATGTGGAAATCCTGCGTAAAATGCCGGGCCACCATAACCACATTCCCACTCGCGCTCACTTTTTGGTTTTTTTGCAAGAAAAGCCGTTCCATTTTCAGAACTGTCCATATAATGAAACTCATGTCCTTTCATCTTCATCCCTTTTCCACCAAACAGCTCCTGATCATTTGCCGAAAGCTCCATATAACCAAATCGTCCCAGTTTCCCTGTATAGTGACTCTCACCCGGGAGATATCCTACCATAGAATAGGATTCTCCATCCGGTGTCTCAAGCATTTCCTGAAGATACAGAAATCCTCCACATTCTGCAATACACGGCAGTCCTTCTTCCAACGCATCATAGATAGATGCTTTCATATAAATATTTTCACTGAGTTCCTTCGCATACAGCTCCGGGTAGCCGCCTCCAAGCAGGAGGCCCTGAATATTATCCGGCAGCCGCTCTCCCCGCATTGGAGAAAAATACACCAGTTCTGCACCAAGCAGTTCTAATAATTTCAGATTGTCTTTATAATAGAAAGAAAATGCCTCGTCTTTTGCAACTGCGATTCGAATCTTCGCCAAAGAAAAGAGTACATAATGCATGCTGCTCTTACATTCCAGCACAGGAGCCTTTTCTGCAATCTCAAGAATGGCATCGATATCCAGCGTTTCCTCACACTGCATACTGATTCGTTCAATCTTCTCTTCTATCTCACTTAGTTCATCCGGCTCTATCAGCCCAAGATGCCTGCTCTCAAAGACGGCATCTTCCATCATTGGCAAATAACCGCATACGCGAATTGGCAATTCTTTCTCTACAAGCGCTTTCAGCCTCGGATACATCGCAGGCGAAATGCGGTTAAAAATAACCCCCTTTACATAACTTGGTTTCCGATAAGTCATAAATCCTCTCAGAAGCGCACAGAGCGATACGCTGCTTCCCCGTCCATCTACAACAAGGATGACCGGAGTTTTTGTTACCCTGGCTAAATCATAGGAACTTGCTTCTGTGCTGGTTCCTGCAATTCCGTCGTAATATCCCATTACGCCCTCAATCACAGCCAGATCCGATGCTTTTGCCTCATCTGCCAGCAACTGTTTCGTCAGATCTTCTCCGGTAAAATAAGTATCAAGATTTTTGGACGGCATCTGTAATACTTTTTCGTGAAACATGGGATCAATATAATCCGGGCCGCATTTGAATGCACTGACCCGATAGTTTTTCTTCAAATTATTTAAAAGGCCGCAGGTTACAAGCGTCTTTCCGCTTCCGCTTGACGGCGCCGCAATCATAATGCGCGGTATCTCATAGCGCATATGTCTTCCTCCTTTGTTCTTTAGCAGTCTTTCTATTCTTCTTCAATCATTTTTCTCTGCAGTGTTATCACAAATACCGGGTTCATTCCCATCAGTAAATGATAACTGCCCGCCTTTTTTGTCCTTGCAGATTGAATCTGCACAAATTCTGTCGCAATCTCCTGATGCACTTTTACATAGGCAGACACATCAGCCAGTGTCTCCACAGTAATTGCATTCACAACAATCCGGGTAAATGGATTCTTTCTCCACACATACTCCAGAATTGCTCCAAGATTTCCCCCTGTACCGCCTATAAATACATGGGATGGCGCAGGAAGGTCTTGAAGCGCCTCCGGCGCACTGCCTTCAATTACCTTTAAATTGGATACTGCAAACTTTCTTCGATTCTCCTCAATCAATCTGCATCCTTCCGGATTTCGTTCAATTGCATACACCATTCCCTCTTCCGCAAGAAGCGCTGCTTCGATTGCAACAGATCCAGTGCCTGCTCCAACATCATAGACGATTGCTTCTTTTGTAAGCGAAAGACTGGACAGTGATACACTCCTGATTTCTTGTTTTGTCATCGGAACTTTTCCCCGCACAAACATATCATCCGGAAATCCATAACCTCTCCTGAACTTTTTCCTGATCAGATCCGACAGTTCCAAATACAGCACTGCCAACGATATTTCATCCAATTTTGGCGGATACTTCGCAGTTCCTTCTACAATCATTTCATCTTCATAGGAGAGACGATTTCCAATAATGACTTTTGTATCTCCCCACTCAAAGAAACACAATTCTTTACAAATATCATTAATACTTTCTTTTCCCTCTGTTAAAAGGAATACTTTTCCGGAGTGCTTCAATTGCGCTGCCACATTACAGCTGCGTCCATGTACACTCCCCACCTTTGCTTCTCCCAGATCAACTCCAAGCCTGGCGGCTAAATAAACAATCGAGGAAATTCCTGGAATCACACGAACTTCCCAGCCATCTTTCTGTTCAAAAAATTGTCTAATCCGCTTCGCACCGCTATAAAAGCTTACATCTCCGGATAAAAGTACTGCTGTCTGTACCGGTGTTGTTATTTCTGCTACATGGTCCCATATCTGCTCCGGCGTATATGCTTCTACTTTTTGTAATACACATTCCTTCGCAAGCTCCAGCATTCTGCGGGCGCCAAAAATCATTTCTGATGCTTCTAATGCATTTCGTCCGGCCTCCGTCATATACTGTTCGGCTCCAGGTCCAATCCCGATCAGTGTTATGCTGTTTCTATCCTGTTTCTCTCTGCCGTTCGAAGATGCAGCCTGTGAAATCGGTTTCAAATGTAGCTGCTCTGAAATCCATCGGCAGGCATCCTCCCACAACATCCCTTCTGTCTCTGCCGGACGTCCGATTACGATCAATTCTGCTCCGGCTTTTTGGCAGGCACTGACTTTTTCCGGATACCCGCCCGTCTTTCCGGATTCTTTTGTCACGAAATAGGATGCCTTTGTCTGCCGAAGCATAGCCAGATTCATTTCTTCTGAAAAAGGTCCCTGCATTGCTATCAGATGCTCTCCCTGAAATCCCAGTTCGAAAGCTTCTTTTACCGCCTGATGCGTCGAGAGGATTCTGGCGTAACATCTTTTTTCATAATTGGGAATCGAAGTATAGCGTGCCAATTCTTTACTTCCTGTGGCAATGAAAATATTTCCCTCTGTTTTTCCAAGATACTCTGCTGCCTCCTGGACAGACGCTGCAAAACGTATCGGAACGGAGTTCTCTTGTTTCGGCTCTGTTACAGATTCTCTCAGCACACGCAAATAGGCTGTGTTAGAAACTGCACAGGCTCTTTTTATATTCGCTGTCACTTCTGTCGCGTATGGATGTGTTGCATCGATTACCCAATCCGGAGACTTTTTTTGCAGGAATTCTTTCATTTTCTCTTCACTCATTCTCCCTGAGTAAACCATAATTCGTTGATTTTTATTGTTATTCGCAATTTTTTCGTCATGATTATGTTCTTCTACCAGTTCTTCCACTAATTCTTTTCCATAATCAGTTGCTGTACAGACAAGAAGCTCTACTTCTTTTTCTTCCATCCACCTGACAATCCGACGTCCTTCTGTTGTCCCTGCAAATAGTACGATTCTACTCATTGCGATATCCTCTCGGGGTAACCATATGTCCATTGATCTGCTTTGTCTGACTATTTCCAATAAAAACGGTCGTAAACATATCTGTCTGTATTTCTTTCAATTCCTGAAGACTGCAGATCTGATATGATTCTCCTTCTCTGCCAATATTTCTCACAATCCCGCAGACCGTCTCTTTCGCTTTACAGGTTAACAGGATTTCACACGCCTTCTTCAGATAATCACTGCGCTTTCTGCTGGATGGATTATAGAGACAGATTCCCAAATCTGCCTTTCCCGCATAAAGAAGTCTTTTTTCAATCAATTCCCACGGCGTCATCAGATCACTCAGGCTGATCAAAGCGAAATCATGAATCAAAGGTGCTCCAAGAACAGCGGCGCCGGAAAGAGCTGCTGTCACTCCTGGAATCACCTCCACCACAACAGACGGGTGTTCTTCCTGCATGCCTAAGATTAACCCTGCCATTCCGTATACCCCTGCATCTCCGCTGCAGATCATGGCCGTTGTATGTCCGGCTTCCGCCTCAGAAAATGCCATTTCACAGCGCTCAATCTCCTGTTTCATCGGTGTGGTCAGAAATTTTTTATCTGCAAAATGCTGACGTACCAGATCCACATAGACCGTATAACCGATGATCACGTCACACTGTTCTAATACCTTTGCCGCCCGGATCGTCATATCTTCATAAGCGCCCGGACCAATCCCTACTACATATAATTTATTCAAACCGAATACTCCCTTTCTTTCTCGCAGCTGCGAAAGTGATTCCGCAATACTTTTGTTTCTTAATTTCTGCCGTTCTTACCTGCGCTCCGAGAATGGCTGCCCTCTCACAGACATTTCCCACTCCCGCAATGTTCTGAACAAACTCAGATTCTTTGCTGACTTCTGTGACCTGACTAAGTTCTTCTGCTGAAAACGTCAAAAAAGGTACTTGCCAGAGCGCCGCTAATTCCAAAATCCCTTGCTCCTTTGCTTTCAAATCAATGCTGGCGATCATCCCAATCTCCGCAATGGAAAAGATACCAGACTGTTCTGCAGTTTTAGCTGCGGCAAGAAGTGCTTCTGCCGTCATTCCTTTGCGGCAGCCAATTCCAAGCACAAGATCCCTCGGCAAAAGCTGCAATACACTGCAGGAATCCCATGATTTTTTCTTCCGCTCTGCACTGATTTCAATTCCATAAGAAAATACTTTTAGTTCTTCCCGGTCTTCCACCCGGACAAGCCCCTTTGGAAGCTTCCCTTCGATTGGTTTCTCCGAATAAAATCCAATCTTACCGCCGTGAAGCAGTTCCGCAGTCACTTCTTTTGCAAGTGACAAATCCATTATTTTCAAACCATTTTTCTTAGCAAAGAGGTCCACCGCGAATTGCTGTTCCACATCTGTCGCTGTTGTAATGACCGGAATCGCACCGACAGCCTCTGCCAGAAATGCCGCAAGCTCATTGGCACCACCCAGATGCCCGGACACAAGTGAAATAGAATACGTTCCGCACTCATCCAGTACAACCACTGCCGGATCGGTTCGCTTATCTTTCAGAAACGGTGCGATCATCCGCACCGCAATCCCCGTTGCAGAAACAAAAATCATTCTTTCATAATCATTCCAATTCTTTGCAAGCCATTTTGACAACGGTTCTTTGCAAATAACCATTCCACTCTCTGCGTCTTTCTGCTGAAGCATGGAGCCTTCCAAAACCCGTTCTGCCAGTTTTTCTGTGATCCAAAGTTCGATTGCACCTTCTGACCGCTCCTGCTCTCTTTGTTTCAAAAGCTTGTCCTTTATCTTCCCTGCCAGTTCACAGCCCTTTGCGGTAAACGCAAAAATAACTGTTCCCCTCTGCACATATCTCATCTGGATGCCTCCCGGAATTCTGTTGTGAAGGTAGGATCATACAGTTTTGATCTCTCATAAGTCTGACATCCAATGACATTCCCAACAAGAATCAGAGCAGTCTTCGTAATTCCTTCCCGTTTTGCAGTCTCTGCCAATGTTCCCACCGTACAGATAAATTTCTTTTCTTCCGGCCATGTTGCTTTATACACAATAGCAGCCGGCGTCTCTGATTCATACCCACCGGCAATCAGCTCTTCTGACAACTGTTTCAGCATTCCCGTACTTAAGAAAATGACCATCGTAGCCTGATGTGCCGCAAATGCCCTAATATTTTCCCGCTCCGGCACCGGTGTACGCCCTGCCATTCTTGTAATCACTACGCTCTGGGAAATCTCAGGCAATGTATATTCCAGATCAAGCGCTGATGCCGCCCCACAAAAAGAGCTGACTCCCGGACAGGATTCATAGGCAATCCCCTGCTCTGTCAGAATATCCATCTGTTCTCTGATCGCACCATAAAGACAAGGATCTCCCGTATGAAGCCGCACGGTCATCTGTCCCGCCTTTTCTGCTTCGACCATTACCGCAATGACTTCTTCCAATGTCATTTTGGCACTGTTGTAAATAGCGCAAGACTCTTTTCTCTCTTTCAAAAGCTTAGGATTTACAAGTGATCCTGCATAGATAATCACATCTGCCTGCTGAAGCAAACGCTGTCCACGTACGGTAATCAAATCTTCTGCACCACTTCCGGCTCCAACAAAATAAATCATCTACATGCCCTCCTTTTCCTTTGCAATGACAAGGGAATAATATCCTGCTTCATCCGGAAATTGTTCAACCGAGTTATAAATCTGTTCTCCCGGCATCCCACACCGTTCAATCATTTTCCCGTTAAGATTCGCTTTCTGCATAGCTGCTTTTACTTTTCCAAGCGCTTTTCCGCTTTTCATAAACACTTTCGTTCCTGGCAGATCCATTCCTTCCTCAACCTGATACGTTGCCGGAATTACATGAAGCATCTGTGCTCCCTCTACAAGTCCTTCATTTAACTTTGCCGACACTGCTAAAAACGAGGGAATTCCACTAACGATTTCTGTCTGATATCCCTGTTTTGACAATTGTTTGTGAACATAAATATAAGTAGAATAAATACATGGATCTCCCAATGTCAAAAAAACACAGTTACAGCCTGCTTCCAGATATCCGGCTGCCGTTGCCACTGCCTCTTCATGACTTTTACGAAGCAGTTCCTGATCCTTTGTCATCGGCATATTGATTCCTACTAATTTTTTCTCACAGATTTCCGATACTGCTTGCACTGCAATCTGATAAGCAACTGTTTCCTCCGGCACTTTCCCCGGCACAAACACAATGTCGCACTCGCGGATTAACCGTACCGCTTTTAACGTCATCAATTCCGGATCTCCCGGACCAACTCCTACTCCAAATAGTTTTCCTGTCTGATTCATTCTCGTCCTCGATTCTTTCTATTGCTTTTACTGTTCTACAAGTTCTTTAGAAGCTTTCTGAAGTAATGCATCTGCATTCTTTGTCATTCCCAACATTCCTGACTGATTGGAAAATATAACTGCACCGCATTTCATCTCCCCTGCACGATTCTGTAAATAAAATTGAATCCGATCTAACAGCGCTTCCAGAAACTTATTTCTTTCCTTTTCTCTCATTAATGACAACATTTCATCTGTTGTTCCGCAGTCTAATGCTGCTCGCGCCATTTGTGCCGGCAGACCTGCTCTGAGCATTGCACTTGCTGCCACTTCCATTCTTGCGTCTCCATATCTGGAATGTGTATTCATAATCCCTGCCGCCACTTTGATAAATTTCCCGATATGGGATGCAAATACAAGTCCTTTTGCCCCGGACTCAACTGCCATATCAATGGTTTCTCCGACATAGTTGCTGCATTTTACAGCAATTTCAGCAGGAATTCCATAAGTTTCTTTCAGGAAATCAAGCCCATAATTTCCCGGAGCCGCAATCAGCCACGCTCTTCCTTCTGCCCGTTTTACATTGATTTCTACCTGTATCGTATCAATCAGCGCTTTCTCACTCATCGGCTCCACAATTCCTGTTGTCCCAAGAACCGAAATTCCTCCCTCAATTCCAAGCCTGGGATTAAATGTCTTTGCTGCCAGTTTCACACCGTCCGGAATGGAAATAATAATTTGAAGTCCTCCCGGCATTCCACTTGCTTCCAGCACTTCCTCTGCCGTCTGGCATATCATCTTCCGCGGAATGCGGTTGATCGCTGCAGCTCCTACCGGCTGATCAAGCCCTGGCTTTGTCACACGTCCGACGCCAACACCGCCATCCAGAAGAATCCCTTCTGTTTCTATCCGGCTCACACTTGCATAGACATACACGCCGTTCGTCACATCCGGATCATCTCCACTGTATTTTTTAACAGCACAGCGCACCAGATTCGGTTCTGTTTCCCACAATTCCGGCTGAAGTGTTATGCATTGTCCCCCCGGAAGCTTTACGGTAATCTTCTCTTCTCTCCTGCCTGTCAAAAGACAGACAGCTGCCGCCTTCGCCGCCGCCTGTGCACATGTTCCGGTCGTATACCCTGATAATCCTTTTCTTTGCTCTGCCATCCGCATTTCCTCGTCTTTCTCTATACTATGATATCTTAACCATTCTGAAAGCATCTGTCAATTCTGGCTGAACCGTTTTCCCGGATGTTTTTATAAAAAAATCTCCGACTTCCTTTACGGAATCCGAAGATTTTTTTTAATAAAATTCCACTAAGCAGCCATCAGAATAAACATTCTCATCTGATCTCTTAAAATAACTTTTCACCCGCTACATATTTTTCTTTCACATCAGCATCTGTACACAGGTAAAGAAAACGTTCCAGACGATCCCGCACTGTCAGTTTCTCAACAGACGGAATCCTGCTCTCATCTAATACAAGAATATCAGCCTCATACCCCGGTTCAAAGCTTCCTACATTTCCAAAGAACGCACCTCCGCCCTTTGTTCCCATAAAGAAAGCTTCTTCTACTGTTACCGGTTTCTCTTCTTCATTTACAAGACGCCAACGCATTTTTGACATCTGAATGGCATCTGTCATCGCACGGAAGATAGAAAGAGATGCACCTCCTGCAATATCGCTTCCAAGTCCAATCCGATGATTTTCTTCAAGATAAACTCTGACCGGAGCAATGCCTGATGAAAGATTTGTGTTGGACTGTGGGCAGTGTGCAATAAACACACCATTGTTCAGCATCTTTTCCCGCTCTTCCTTTGTAGAATGCACACAATGCGCCATAATTGTCGGCACTTCTTTTCCAAACAGCCCAAAGTGCTCGTAAGCTTCTCCGTAACTTTCTGACCACGGACAAAGTTCTTTTACCCATGCAATCTCTCCGATATTCTCAGACAAATGGGACTGCATCGGAAGTTGATACTGTTTTTGAATCTCACTGAGCTGTTCCATCAATTCATCTGTACAAGTTGGAATAAAACGAGGTGTCAGAATAGGTTTCACACGGGAAAATCCTTTTTCCTGACATGCCAAAATCCAACGCTTCGTTGCATTTGCTGAGGTATCTGCATCCAATTCCCGGAGCGGATCCGGACTATTGCGATCCATGCATACTTTTCCAACGTAAGCGCAAACTCCGGATTCTTCCAAAAGTTCCATCAAACGTACCGTTGCTTCCTCATGACGCGTAGCAAAAATACACGCTCTCGTTGTTGCGCTTCTTTGAAGATCTTCTACAAACATCCTGTATGCTTTCTCTGCATAAGAAATATCTTCATATCTTGTCTCTTCCGGGAACGTCCTTGTGTCCAGCCAGTCCAGAAGTTCCATATCCATTCCCATTCCGCGGAATGTATACTGCGGCGCATGCACATGAAGATCTACCAGCCCCGGAATAATAAGCTGACCGCTGCAGTCATGGAGCGGTAAATTCTCATATGCTTTGGGAAGTTCCGGAAATACTCCGGTAATCCGTCCATCCTCACATACAAGGAAATGATTTTCTTTCGCAATCAATTCCTGCTTCGTTTTGCTGTAACAAATATCCCCTTTTAATACAAAATTTCTCTGTTCCATCCATAAACTCCTTTCCGGAAATCCACCTGTTTTTGTTTTTTTGCACAAAAAATACCGTACAGATAGTTTCCCCTTCAATCCGACAGATGATTTATAGGTAACTATTTACGGTAGTTAGTAGAGACGCCCAACCAATTATGGGCTTATATAAACGTTCCTGTATTCACTTTTTTAACCTTACATAGTATACTGGATTTCTCTATAAAATGCAACAAAAAAAGAAAGGTTTTCTGCAATTTTTTTCTGCAGAAAACCCTTTTTTTAGATTAATACATATTTTAACAAGAACAAAATTGCAAGTACATACATTACCATACTGATTTTCTTTTCTTTTGCTCTTCCTCCAATTACATTTACAAGTACATAAGAAATAATTCCAAGAGAAATTCCTTCTGAAATACTGTACATAAATGGCATTGCAATCATACAAATGAAACAAGGAATTGCTTCTGTATAGTCTTCAAAATCAATCTTTGTAATAGAAGTCATCATCAGAAATCCTACTACAACAAGTGCCGGAGCCGTTGCAAATGCCGGGATTGCAAGAAAAATCGGTGACAGGAATAATGAAATTCCAAACAGCACTGCCGCTACAATACTTGTCAGTCCCGTTCTTCCTCCTTCTGCTACACCAGCTGCGCTTTCAACAAATGTCGTTGTTGTAGAAGTTCCAAGAGCTGCACCAATAGAAGTTCCGACTGCATCTGACATTAGTGCTCCTTTAATTTTTGGGAGTTTTCCGTCTTTATCAAGCAGATCTGCTTTCGATGCAACACCAATCAATGTTCCCAGTGTATCAAACATATCGACAAATAAAAATGCAAACATAATAACAATAAAGTCAAGCGTAAATACTTTTGAAAAATCCATTTTCAAAAAAGTAGGAGCCAGACTTGGAATTGAAATTCCCTGCGAAAAATCCGGCAGCAAACTATAAAATCCCGCATCCGGTGTAATCTGATAAATTCCTGTCAGCTGACAAAGAATTCCCAGTCCCCATGTAATCAGAATCCCCCATAAAATATTCCCTTTTACATTTTTCACAAGCAACACTGCCGTAATTAGAATCCCAATCAGCGCTAACAAGACCGTGATTCCTTCTGAAGAAAAAGTTTCTTTTTCCAGCGAATCTTTAAAAGAGAAGATTCCTACAAGTGTTGAACTGTCTACAACAATCTTTGCATTCTGCAATCCGATAAACGCGATAAACAAACCAATTCCTACTGAAACTGCATGTTTCAAATTCATTGGAATCGCATTAAAAATTGCTTCACGCACATTGATCAATGATAGCAGAATAAACACAATCCCCTCAACGAATACTGCCGCCAGCGCCATCTTCCATGTATAACCCATTCCAATGACAACCGTATAAGCAAAATATGCATTTAAGCCCATTCCCGGTGCCAATACAAACGGATAGTTGGACCACATTGCCATCAGACATGTCGCAATAAACGCTGCCAATGCGGTTGCTGTAAATACAGCACCTCGATCCATTCCTGCTTCTGCAAGAATATTAGGATTTACTGCCAGAATATACGCCATTGTCATAAATGTCGTTATACCGGCAATTACCTCTGTTCGAACATCTGTTCCGTGTTCTTTCAAATGAAATAGTTTTTCTAACATTTGTTAGTACCTCCTGCCTCCACTCAAATTCCCTATTGAGCTAAATAGGTGTCCTATTTTTAAACACCAGTTGCTATTATAGCGAATCACACTGCAAAAAGCAACATAAAAAAATCGCAAAAGAAGTTTTATTATTTCTTCTGCGATTTTCATTTACGTTACTATGATATTTATTTTTCAAACAACGTGTCCATTTCCTGGAACTTCGTTCTGTCTACTTTATAAATAATGTGAGATTCTCCCAGTTTTACATATCGATTTTCTCCCTCGGAATCTGTTGCTCCAATATAAAATGTAAATTCCTGTTCTCTCTCATTGCTGTCAGTATAGGTAACCTCTACTTTCGTAACATCCCATACGCATCTGCTTCTGCTGCTTCCATATAGTAATCCGCACAATCGCTTAACGTGATTCCTCCGATCACACTTTCTAAAGTTGTTATGGCATCTTCCTCTTCTTTTAAAAATGTTTCCGTCTTGTCCTTCTTTGTCATAACAACCTTTTCCAGCTGTCCCGAATTAATATACGGAAAGGCATCATTACTGAGCAGTGACATGAGATCATACTGAATCGGACTGAGTACAGAAGAAGAAACGGTGTAGACTTTGCTCTTATCTCCTACTGTCATATAATATCCATCATTAACGCTGTTTCCAATATAAATATTTGTCTCTTCACCCGCTTCATTTTTCAGATGAATCGTATATACCGGTTGCTCCAGATCATAATCCTCCAGAGCGTCTGCTCCCTCCAATTCCCGCTCTGCCTGAATTGTACTAAATGTATTTTCCATCGTTTCCACATACGTCTGCTCTAATGGAAACTTCTCATCCGGTGCATAGATCCACGTTCCATCCTTTTTTTCAAAAACAAATTTACTTTCATTATAAGTGTAAGAAATTTCCGTAAGCGCTTCCAGCGTCTTAACCTTTACTGCTTTTGCTTCCTTTTGCTCCTCTTCTTTTTCCGCCTTTGATTCATTCCAAAACTGCAGACCGACATAACATCCGATCAAGATGACAAGTATACCAAGCAGAAATACTATTTTATTTCTTTTCACGATCAACCCTCCATCTTTATATTTTATGCTATTACATGCGCAATGCTCTGTTTTCCGCCCTATGCCTTACGTCGTCTCATCCAAACAGACATTCCAAAGCCAAGAATCACAAGAGGAATCCCGAAAATAACAAGAAGGCTAAAGATATCTGCATGCTGCATCGTATTATAGGAAATTCCAAGAGATTTTGCTTCAATTGACACATTCTGCACGTCATCAAAATTTGCTGTTACTGCATTCATAACGAATGTCATATTATCCAGTGTTGAAAACATCCCTGTCAACTGTGAATCAATGATTGAATTACTTCCAAATACTGTGAATCGGGATTGTTTTCCTTCACTTTTTGCATCATCATTCTCTTTCTCATCTGAAGCAGAAAGAGTCTCTTCTGCAACTGCTCCAATGACATAAGCTCCCTGCTCCTGTGATGTTTCTGTAACTGCATGTGCATCATTGCTTGTCGTAAGAATCGAAGTTACTTCAATCGTATCCCGCGCCGGATCTGTTGTTGTCATTCCATGCGTATTGGCTGCAAGAATCATTTCTGTAGACAACCCTTCTGTCAGATCTCCTGATGCATTTAACAGTGGAAAAATATAATAATAATTATTCTGAAGACATCTTGACGGATCTGCAATATATCCTTCTGCCGCTTCCAGTCCATACTCTTTCATTAGGCTTTCCAGGTTCGGCAATTCCTCATCAGTATCTCCAAGAAACAGCATGACATTGCCTCCACCTTGCAGATAGTTTGAGATAGCCGTCTTTTCTTCTTCTGAAATATCTTTTACCGGTCCATTCATCAAAAGAAGATCGCAGTCTTCTGGGATCTTCTGCGTCATCACAAGATTCAATTCAGTAATTGTCAGATTGGATTTATCTGTCAGATCTGTAAAATTTGTTCCAAACGCATCTTCTCCATGTCCTGAAGTGCGATATAATTTTTTTGTTGTATCATTGGTCACATAATTGACTGCACTTGTCAGCTGTCCCTCTGCATCAAAACCACTTTCTGTTACCTGGCCAGTTGTATAATAGGAAGACATATCATATTGAATCATATCTGAAAAAGCAATCTTTGTATCTTTTCCGGTTTCCTCACAAGA
>OLOG01000862.1_pt1 | contig 22905 bp, 23 predicted proteins | sample 1672351 | NCBI WGS metagenome assembly OLOG01 (sample SAMEA3136674, study PRJEB25190) | human gut metagenome | biome: human gut; feature: human-associated habitat; material: faeces | place: Austria | collected 2013 | reverse complement strand
TCCATCCTTATATACGTTATATATATAATTATTATATAGTACATATAAGTGCCTGCAGCATATCAATTGCTTCGGCTCCGCGAACTTCCCCGACAATGATGCGATTTGGTCTCATCCGAAGCGCCGTCCGAATTAATTCGCGTATAGTAATCTCACCTGTTCCCTCAAGATTGGCGCATCTCGCCTCAAGAGTTACCAGGTTTGGAATATCTAGAATCCGTAGTTCTGCGTTGTCCTCAATTGTAATGATTCTTTCATCCTTTGGTATGTATTGCGATAAAGCATTCAGGAATGTGGTCTTGCCTGATCCGGTTCCTCCACTGATGAATATGTTGTAGCCTGCCCTAACAAGCTTTACCAGAAATTCTTTTACTTCCCGGCAGATAGAACCCCACCGGATCAACTGTTTCATTGTAATTGCTTCTTTTGGAAATTTTCTTATGGTTACTATGGGCCCATTTAAAGCGATGGGCCCCAGTACCACATTTACTCTCGACCCGTCCGGAAGTCTTGCGTCCACGATTGGAGATGCTTCATTTACGATTCGATTGGATCCTGCAACGATCTGTTGAATGACATCTTCCAGCTTCTCCCGCGAAACAAACCTTTTCCCGGATCTGATCAGTTTTCCTTCCTTCTCCAGAAATATATTCTCAGTCCCGTTAATCATAATCTCCGTGATCTTATCATCTTCCAGAAATTCCTGAAGAAGATCAAATTTCCGGAATGCATTAAATAATTCTCTGCCAAGCTCCGCCTTTTTCCCAAGCGGTATATATTCTCTGCCGGATGCCTCGTCCAGCACGCGGTGAATCAACTCCGTCAGCTCCTCATCCGGAATATCTCTGGACAGATCCAGTTCCTCCAGAATCCTCGCATGAAGCTGTTCCGCCTGTATCATGTGCGTTGCTCCTTTCGTATGATCTTACGTCTGACATCCTCGTAGCCTAGAAGTTCCAGTTCTGCCTCGAACTGCGCCACCTTCGCCTCTGCGACCGGCTCATCAATCGTAAGCATGTGAATCTCATTACAGATCCGAAGCACCCGGTAAATGTCCCGAACGCCTTCATCCATATCCAGAATCACGATTTCATAAATACTTTGTTCTATAATTTTCTGTATCAGCCTGATCCACTCTTCCGAGTCAATCTCCTTAATGTCTTCGGATACAGGCATCGGTACTATATAATCCAGATTTTCCGAGTGTCTCACAATAGTTGTAAGTACCGTTCCGATATTGCTCTGTTCCTGCCTTGCATAGTACAGGACATCTGCCAGTGTCTGTGTTCCTTCCGGAAAATGTCCACCTTCTCCACCGTAAGTTTCCATTCCCAGATACAATACATTTGCCTCCTTTGCCAGTTTTCTTCCAAGCCGGATTGCATAGGTTGTCTTTCCAATTCTTCTCACCGGAGAATATACCGCAATTACTCTGCAGTTCTTTTTACCGGTAATCTTTAAAAATATCTGCTTCTCGTCTCCTGACATGCTGCACTGACGAATCATTTCCGCCAGGATCTGATCTCCCGGCTGGTATTTGTAGATCGGCACCTCCCGGTTTTCCAACGCCACCTCTCTTTCTGGTGCGATTACAAATACCATGCCGGCTTTTACCTGTTTTCTGGAATCTTCCGGATACTCCGAAGATATGAACAGAAAATCGATCTTCTCTTTCTCCTGTATAGCCAATACATAAGAAAGATCACTGCATGTCCTGACACGGACCGCCAATTCTTTCTGTCTTGTAAGATACTGTGCAAACGCGGAAGCAAATTTTGTCTCTGGATCACAGATTACCAGATTTTTGCTCTCCACATATTATCCCTCCTCTTCTTGTGTGTTCTCTCGTTATCTTCTTAGGAATTCATGACCGGAATAAATGGTCGAATAACATTGAATTACTTTGAATAACTTGAATGGTTATGTCTTGCCAACTAGAATATAACAATCAGATGTCTTGGATTATAGACAGGCTTTTCCCTTTTGTCTATCCCTTTTTTAGAAAATGTAAAACTTTGTGCAACATAGATAGATTTGTTTTTATCAATCATTGAAAATCATCTGGAAACAGTTATAATATATCCATAGAATTTTAAAACTTACCGACTTTATCTCACTTGAAAGGAGTCCATATTATGGAGTTCAAATTCTTAAAATTACGCGATTTACAAGGTAAAACTCCTTCATTTCCTGCTGCGGGCGAAGTACACATTATCTATGTGCCGGAACCGGATGACAGCAACTTGCACAAAGCAGGTGCCGGGCGTGCCATGATCAGAGAAATCCTTTCTTATTATCTGTGTATTGACAAAGGTCTGGTATGCCTGCATGAATCCAGGCATGGCAAACCCTATCTTGCCTCTCCAGCAATCGGACAGAATCTTTATTTTAATATTTCTCATACCGAAGGCTACCTTGCATTTGCAATGTCAACCTCTACACCACTAGGTATTGATATTGAAAAAGTTGACAGAAATGTCAGGCTTCAATCGCTGATGGGACGTTTTTTTCACGCGGAGGAAATTAAAAAATTTCTTGATTACTCTGACGAAGAGCGTGTAAAACATTTTATCCATTATTGGACTTTGAAAGAATCCTTCGTAAAGGGACTTGGAACGGGTATGACAACTTCTTTCACTTCTTTTTATCTTACGAAGGAATCCGAACGTACATTTTACGTCACTCCGGATAAAAAAGAACTCCAGGACGAATATTCATCCTGGAGAATCACTTCCATTCTTGCTCCCAAAGGGTTTATCTGCAGTGTTGCTTACCGGCTCTCATAAAAGGCCACACCATATAGCAGGGCAACCCCCGGGACTCCTAATGTTCCGGAGGCGGCCATTGTTATTGGATTCAGCCCCACCCTTACCGGAATCTCTTTTGACACGAAGAATCCATTTATCACAAGAATCAACATCACCCCGACTGCCATACGAATCAGAAAATTTATCATAAAATTCGAACATCTCTGTGACATATCCAAGCCTCCTTCTATTTTCATATATATCCTTGTTAAGCTTACCATATGACATATTTTAAAATATCCCCGTCTGATTTTTATTCAGAAATGCTGTTTCATTTCATAGGTTTAATCTTAAAAATCAGCATTATTTATATAGCATACTATTTTTATTCCGCATGTTTTTCTATTTAAAAAAGAGGATCTCCTCCCGGAAATCCTCTCATCTGCTTCTCTATTCTGCCGATTTTTTAAGAATATCTAATTTACAATTCAATCTCTATCTTGCGATTCGATCTCTTGTATTGGTGATAAACCACTCCTGCTGCATCGAACATACGCATAGATGCCTGTACAGCTGTGCTTCCATCATATTTGTTACAGTCGTAGATAACTTCTTTGATTCCACTTTGAATGATTGCTTTTGCACACTCATTACATGGGAAAAGAGACACATAGAGTTTTGCTCCTTCCAGACTTCCTCCACGGAAATTCAGAATCGCATTCAGTTCACTGTGTACTGTATAGACATATTTTGTCTTTAATGGATCTTCTCCTTCTCTCACCCACGGGAACTCATCATCTGAGCAACCCTTCGGCAGTCCATTATATCCCATAGATAAAATCTTATTATCCTGACTGACAATGCAGCACCCAACCTGAGTATTCGGGTCTTTGGATCTAAGTCCGGATAGCTTTGCTACTCCCATAAAATACTCATCCCAGTTGATATAGTCTTTACGTTTATCACTCACTGCTGCTTCCTCCTATTTCGTTCCGAAAATACGATCTCCAGCATCACCAAGTCCCGGAATAATATACTTATGCTCGTTGAGTTTTTCATCCAGAGCACCGATATAAATATCTACATCCGGATGCTCTTTCTGCATACGTTCTACGCCTTCCGGAGCTGCTATAATGCACATGAAACGAATATGTTTCACACCTTTTTCCTTCAACATCTGAATTGCTGCTACGCTTGAACCTCCTGTTGCCAGCATAGGATCCACAACAAATACTTCCCTCTCATCACAGTCTGCCGGAAGCTTACAATAATATTCCACTGGTTCATACGTTTCCGGATCTCTGTAAAGACCGATATGACCTACTTTTGCAGCCGGGATCATGCTCAGCATTCCATCGACCATTCCCAGTCCTGCACGTAAGATCGGTACAACTGCCAATTTCTTCCCGCTTAATTCTTTTCCAACCATCTTACAGATTGGTGTCTCGATCTCTACATCCTGTAATTTCAGATCTCTTGTTGCCTCATAACACATAAGAGCCGCAATCTCCCCAACAATCTCACGGAACTCTTTGGAACCAACTTCTTTTCTTCGGATATAATTCACTTTGTGCTGGATCAGCGGATGATCCATAACCTGTACTTTAGACATGTTTTCTCCTCCATCTCATGACATGTTTATCAGATTTTTTAATATCCGGCACACATCTGATTTGATCTGCACCACATAAAGAGCCATCAGGCATCTATCACATGATGTCCTGCTGCCTTTAGCAATCGATTCATAATTGCACTGCCGATTCCTCCGGCTGCAAATGATTCACTATATATATACTCTACTTCAGCATCATCGAACTCGCGCAATACCGCATACAAATGATTGGCGATAGTTGCTTCGTCTGCCCTTGTTCCTATGCTTTTCACTACGTCTGCCTTGTATCGGCCTACAGTCTCTTGTGTTCCGATCACACCGACTCTGTGTCCTTTAGCCATACGCTCTGCAGACATCTGGTTGATCGCATCGATCACCAGTTCCATCGGTCCCTCCACAATACTAAGATCCGCTTTCGGAGCATAATGTCGATACTTCATCCCCGGAGCTTTCGGTTTCACTTTGCTGTCCGGCGTAATCAATGTTCTGTCAATGTCTACTTCACCGATAAGTTCTGTGAGCATCTCCTTTGTAATCGCACCAGGGCGTAAAATCATAGGCGGTGTTACGGTCATATCCAGAATGGTAGATTCAACTCCGATATCTACTGCTCCTCCATCTAAAATCATCTCGATCTTACCGCTTAAATCTTCTTCTACATGCTCAGCTTTCGTCGGGCTCGGACGTCCTGAAGTATTCGCGCTTGGCGCAGCAATATACCCGCCGCCCGCATCGATCAAAGCTCTTGCAATCTCATCACTTGGCATACGTACTGCAACTGTATCCAGACCTCCTGTTGTCTCATATGGCACTTCCTCTGTCTTCTGGAAAATCATTGTAAGCGGTCCCGGCCAGTAAGCATCAGCCACTTTATAAGCAACTTCCGGAATAATATCTGCAATCTTATCCAGTGCTCCCATATTCGTAATATGCACGATCAGAGGATTATCCGAAGGTCTGCCCTTTGCCGCATAAATCTTGGTTGAAGCGGTCTTATTCAAAGCATCAGCACCGAGACCATATACTGTTTCCGTTGGAAACGCTACCAGTCCACCTTCTTTTAAAAAGTCTCCGGCCTGACCAATAATCTTCTTTCCATCCTCTGTATTAAGTTGTTCTTTTGTAATTTTTTCTACTATTGTCTTCATGTTTTTTATTATACTACACCTGTTATCACTTTCCAAATATTTTTTCGAACCAAATCACGTCTGTCTGGCTATTCATTCTATGTACCATCGGCAGCATTTCTCAGATACTCGTCAATTCCTGTTGCGATTGCCTTGGCGATTTTTTTCTGATAATCTTTTCCCGCCAGAAGCTCTGCTTCTTGTTGGTTGCTCAGGAAACCACACTCTACGATGATTGTCGGCACCTGAGTCCTCCTGAGCAGGTAATATGTATCATTGGCCTTTTCCTGCCTCGTATTCTCACTGTCCGCGCCAAGAAGCGCCTGCTGCATCAGCTTTGCCGCTGTATGCCCTTCTGCTGAATGGGAATAATAAAATACCTGTGCACCATGTATTTCCTCTTCGTGATAACTATTCTGATGAATGCTGACCGCAAGCCCCGGAGCCTTTTCATTTATCAGATCAACTCTCGCTTTCATATCCTGTATTTTGGAATTTCCGGAAGTTTCTCCTGCGAGCATTTGATCTTTTTCCCTGGTCATAACAACTTGATAACCTTTATTCTTCAGTTCTTTTTCCACTTGTTTTGAAATCTTAAGGTTGATATCTTTTTCCAGGACTTCATTGATACCAACCTTTCCCGGATCACTTCCCCCGTGACCACTATCTATAACAACAAGATCCATCTTCCGCTCTTGCTCACTTTTCACCTGATCCGATTGTACATATTTTTCCAGATTTCGGCTGACGGTATAGATTCCTGCCAGCGCCAGAAGTAATACTAACAATTCAATTTTCTTGCGCACTTCCTGAAACCTCCAAAACTTCGTATATTTTACCAAAGCACCTGTTTGTTTCAGTATATGAATTTTTCCATCTGTTCATTCAAAAAAAGAAAGACCAGAAAGCAATCTCACTCTCTGATCTTTCATCACTCTAATTTACATACTTCAAAATCAAATCCCAGATATCTGAACTTTCCTGTCCTAATGCCCATGCGGCAGTACCTGCAAGCTTATTCTCCTTCATGAGTTGAAGCTTCGGCTCAATCGAGGTTGCATCCTCCAGCCAGATTTCATATGTTACACCGTCAGCTTCCCAGGTCGCATAATTATTCCCTGTTGTTTCATCTAATGTTGTTTCTGCACCTGCCTGGCTGATCTTATCTCTAGCTGTAGACATTCCCAGTGCTTCACTTGTCACCTTCATCGGATAATCTGCTGCTTCTGTTCCTGCCTCCTGATTCAGTTCTTCCTGTGTTTTCGGCGTTTCCGACCACAGTCTTGTAAAGAACGGAATCCCATTGATCACTTTCTCTGCCGGTACCTCTTTGATTGTCTCCTCAATTCCTTCTTTTACAAATTCATAAGAAGATACTGAACCTGCTTCCAGTGAACTTCCATTATGCTCATCATATCCCATAATAATGACATAGTCTGCCATAACGCCCTGTTCTTTGCGATTGTACTGTTGATTATATCCCTTAGGAACATAATTATCCACCGAAAGTACGATACCATTTTGTCTGCATTTTACAGACAGTTCTCTGATAAATTGTATATAATGAACTCCACAATCTTTTGAAATCTTTTCAAAATCTACATTGATGCCGTCTATTCCGACCTGCATCACCGCTCCTATCAATTGATTGATAAGATTCTCTCTCCTCGAGCTATAGCTGAGTAATTGAAGTGATTCATCATTGGATCCGATTCCCCCATCGAAATCCCTGATAGCGGCCCACACTTCCAGGCCTGCCTGATGTGCATAATTTACATAATCTGTTGAAGCAATCGATTCAAGATTCCCTTCTGTATCTTTCACATGGAACCATGTCGGCACAATTGTCGTTAACCCTTTACTATCTGCAAGTCTCTGCTGCAAACCGCTATTGGCGGTACTGTTGGTTACATTATGCCATGCCATATTAATGGTATAATCTTTCTTGATACTGGTGTATTCCGGTTCCGTAAAATCGCGGGTAACATTCTTAGTTTTTTCATTCTTCAATGCATTTTTCTTCACATATCCGATATACCCGTCTTTTGTAAGAATCTTTTTCCAGTTCTGTTCATTCTCCAGAACGATCACTTCATCTTTTTTCTTCACATCTGTCACGATTGGACTCTTAACCCCGCCGCGATATCGAACCTGTGTATCTGACTTCACTGTTGCAACCTGTTTCTTTCCCCAGTCACAAGTAATCATCACCCGGTTCGGACTATCATATACTTCATAATCTATATTCGTATATTGCTGAATAAAATCTAATGCGACATAAGTTGTGTTTCCTTCTGTCTTCAGGATAACATAATCTTCACTTTTCTTTTCTTTGGAAACACTGTAATCTTTGCTTCCGATTTCCACAGTTACAATATCTGTCGGCAGTGTGTACAAAAGCTTGTTCTCATTGGCATCCCAGTAAAAACGGCTGTTGATATAATCTCTTACAACTTCATATTGCACATACGCTTTTCCATCGGATATCATTCCGTGAGGTTCCACAATCTGATCGTCTACCGTAATAGCCATCTGACTATCATTTTCAATTCCATAATATTTTTTTACATCCATCCGTTCTTTTGACGGACTATACTTCTTCCACAGAAATGCTCCTGCAATTGCGGCTATCCCAAGTATGATCAATAATAGGATCATCAATCCTACACGTCTTTTTCGCTTGCGTTTTGTCTGTGCTTTTCTTGCTGCCGGCCGTGCCGCCTGCTTTTTCTGATTCTTAGAAATTGCTTCTTCCTTCTGCGGTCTCTTCTTCGGTCTCTCCTGACCGTCTTCTGATACCGGACGTCTCTTCTTCGGTCTCTCCTGACCGTCTTCCGATACCGGACGTCTCTTCTTCGGTCTCTCCTGACCATCTTCCGATACCGGACGTCTCTTCTTCGGTCTCTCCTGACCATCTTCTGATATCGGACGTCTCTTCTTCGGTCTCTCCTGACCATCTTCCGATACCGCCGGTCTTTTTCTCACCTTAGATTTTCCCGCTGACGATCCTGCATTTCTCGCTCTGCGGCGTTCTCTATCTTCTACGGCTGCCTTTCCTGACAAAGTTTCCGCATTCTCCCGACTTGCTTGTCCTCTCGCTCCGCCCTCAGTCTCCGTGCGGCCGGATGACTCCTGGCGTCGCTGATTCTGCAGATTGCTGGCGCTTTTTGCCCACTCCGCTTTTTTTCGCGAATCTGTGGTTCTCTTGATTTCCTTTTCGTCCATGCTGCACCTCCTACTCGCTATTATAACAAACGAGCGGACATGCGTCATCCTTTTTCGACAAATTCAAGCCTTGCTTATGAGGGTACTTACACACTTTTTTTCAAGAATGCCTCGGCATTCTTGCTGCGAGGTGGGAGTTATCTCCCAGCTGATATATTTTCATCTATCTTGTTCCTGCATCTCTACATCATCAAAACACAATTCTTTTATATCTCCATTATCATTCAACACATAATCCCGCATATAGACTGCATCCTCCCTCACAATGTGAGCCTGCACAATCTGCATGGGACTTGCCGGCACCCCGTTCATTAACATATATACTCCCTTTTTTTCATAACCTGCCAACTCTGAAAAAAGACTTTGATAATTCCTTTCTCTGGGGTCCCCCATGACTTTACCTCCTCCTCAATAATGCACTTCCCCGGTCGCATTGTCTTCGAAATCTGTATATGACAAACCAGAAGGATAAAATGCCGTGATACATTATCCCACATATCCAGACACGTCCACTTTTCTGCTAGAAAACAGCCGTGCATTACTATTCAACTATCTGTTGCTTTGTTACTTATCTGATTGATTTTTTCATGATCTGTTGTTATTTAATTGTTATTTGATTGTACTCTAATTGTTATCTGATTTTTTCTGATTGTTGTTTTTATCTGATTGTTATTACTCTTGAATCTTTGCGCGGAATTCGCGCTATTTCTCGAATTCTTATTCTGATTGGCTAGATACTGTTAAGAATTACTTTTTAAGAAATATGTTCTAAAAATATAGTTACCAGGGAAAACTATTTTCTAGTACGGTCATTATAATGGATACTCTTTTTAAAAGCAAGCACTTTTTTGATTTTATATTTATTTTATTGAACAAAAAACTTTTTCTATGCTATACTATGTGAAAGGAAGTGATAAATATGAAGATTGAAAAATTAAGTGACAATCAGATACGCTGTACATTAACACGCGCAGATCTGGCCGAACGTCAGCTCCAACTCAGCGAACTGGCTTATGGTACAGAAAAAGCGAGATCACTTTTCCACGATATGATGCAACAGGCAGCACAGGAATTTGGTTTTGAAGCAGAGAATATGCCATTGATGATCGAGGCAATCCCTTCTTCCTCAGATTCAATCGTGCTGATCATTACTAAAGTCGAGGATCCAGAGGAACTCGACACGCGTTTTTCTAAATTCGCACCTCTTCCGGGACAGGATGGAGATTCTTCCCGTCAGGGACTCCCTGACAAACTGGAAGGTGCTGAATCTCTTCTTGATCTGCTTGGCAAAGTCAAAGAGAAGATTAATGCTGCACAAAGTTCTTCCAAACCGGAAAATCCAGTCAGCTCTTCATCAGAATCTCTAGATGATCCTGAAACTGAAGCTTTGGAGAATGAAATACCAAAAGACGCTGCACCTAAGAAACCTGCAATCCGTCTGATTTCATTTGCCTCTATGGATAATGTCCTTGCGGCCTCACGATTACTTGGAAATATGTACTTTGGTGCGAACACTTTGTATAAAGATACTGTCGAAAATATTTATATCCTTGCGATGACTCAGTCAGAACATACACGAAAGGATTTCAGTCGACTCTGTAATATGTTATCTGAATACGGTACATTAGAGAAGACCTCCGGCGCTACAATTGCTTTCCTCGGAGAGCATTGCAAAGTACTACTGGAAAATGATGCAGTACAGCAACTGGCTAATGTTTAAACAAAACTAAGAAAAATCTTTCAGGCTTATGCCTGACAATAAAAAGCGGATTCCAATTGGAGTCCGCTTTTTATTGTTCTATTTTCTGTTGTTCTGCAAATCTAATATTACTCACCAAGTTTTGCATTAATTGTTGCATTCAGTTTCTCAACAAGAAGATCTGAATCAATTCCGTGAACATATGCAGCATCTGCAAGTGATTCTCCGATAGAGCTTGGGCATCCGATGCAATGCATTCCTAATCCTGTAAGAACATCTACAATTTCAGGGCACTGCTCATAATATGTCTGAAGCAGTTCTCCCATAGTCATTTCCTTTGTAACTCGTGCCATGTGTGCACCTCCTTTTCTTTTACGTTTTCTTATTATAAATGCTTTTCACCATTGTGTAAACATTTTATGACAATTTTCCATTAATATTTGATTTTTTAAAAGTCAATACGTTTGCCGATTTTTTTCGACAAAATACTATTTTTATCACAACTCCACAAAACATTCGTTCTTTTATTTACCTTGAATTATCCCCAGTTTCCACACCTTTTTATGTGGATAATGTGGAAAACTTTTAGAAATCATGTATTTTTCCACCTTTTTTCACGTTTTTAGTGTGGAAAACTTGGATAACTCAATGTGGATAAATTTTTAACTATTTTTCAACAATCAAATTTTTTATACATTTTTGTCTATTTTGTATATCCTGCAATTTTTCACTTACTTAATCTGTTCTTTTATGCTTCTGTTCAATATGCACCAATTTAAAGCAACCTTCTTACTGTCAGGATTCCTTTATACGTGGCAGGCAATATCCCGATTCCTTTTCGGCTATTAATTGCATTTACAATTTGTCCGTCTCCCATGTAAATACCGACATGTCCATCATAGCAAATGATGTCCCCAGGAAGTGCTTCCGAATAACTGACTCCCCTGCCGGCACTTCGCATTTCTGAAGATGTTCTTGGAAGATTCACTCCAAAATGTGCGTAGACAGACTGCACAAAACCAGAGCAGTCAGCTCCATTTGTCAGGCTTGTGCCTCCCCAGACATATGGATTGCCGATAAACTGACATGCATAATCCACCACTGCCTGACCACTTCCGTCAGCCTCTCTCACAGCCTGAGCCTCTTCCTCTGCTTTCCTGGCCGCTTCTTCTGCCTCCGCAGCCAAACGTGCTTCCTCTTCTTCTCTAGATTCTGCATAAGAAAAAGCTTCTTTTGGATCTGCGCTTGCAGAAGCTTCTACGACTTCCTCTGCCTTCTGCTGAGCATTTCTTCCTATTATTATATACTGCGAATACACATACCCTGTAACCGAACCAGATTCAATCTTCGTCCATTCTCCAACTGGTCCTACGATTTTTGCTGCATAACCGGGATATAATTTACCCACCCATTCGCTCTGCTTTGTCGGTTCACTTCTTATATATAAAAATGATTCAACATCTGCAAAAGCCATATCTAAATACTCGCCCTTATCTTCTGGTGCCAGATAATCCTCCACCTGAATCTCTTTCTGTGAAGAATAACAATCATTCAGCACCTGCTCAATTCCCACTCCTGGCATAGTGTGATTATCCTCGATATCAGAAGCATATGCCGTAGCTGGGAAAACTCCAATAGCTCCTGTCAAGGTAACTAGGAACAATCCTTTTCTAAGAATCGAATCCATAAACTCCCTCCTTATGTTTTCTTTTCTTATCTTTTGTAAATATTACAGAATTGTTACATATGTTACGTGTTTATTATATCACGCAACAATCCCATGTCAAGGCTATTATCCCGACTTTTTCTCATCATATTACATCCATTTCTTCACTTTTTTTACAAAATTTTACAATTAATTGTTACAAAAGTATTACATTTATAAATTAAAAGTTGACAAATGGAACATTTTCTATTATTCTAATTATAGTAACAATTATTATTATCAAGGAGGTTATCGCATGACTACATTGAAATACAGCAGACAGCGAGCATCCATTAAAGAATATCTCGATCATACAACTGAGCATCCAACTGCTGATACTGTATATCTTCATGTAAGAGAAGAATTCCCCCGTATCAGTCTTGGAACTGTTTATCGGAATCTGAATCTGCTTGCTGACATGGGCGAAGCAATTAAGATTACCACTCCTGACGGTGGGGACCGATTTGATGGCAATACTCACCCACACTATCACGTTGTATGCACTTGTTGCAACCGGGTATTTGATCTGCATATCGACGAAGCTCACATCAATACCATGAATAAACTGGCCGAGGAGCATTTTGATGGCACGATTGATTCACATGCAACATTATTCTATGGAACTTGTCAAGACTGTCTCACACAGAAAACATCCCGTGAGTCATAACAAACTTGTCAGTCTATTTTTTCAAAAAGATCAATTTAATAAAAAATATTATTGACAACGACAAGTAATTATGTTATCTTGATATCAGTAACAATTACTAATATCGATTTAGGGCTTTAAAAATAAATTCATTTACAAAAAATGCAAACGAAGCTCTGAATCACAAAACTAACTTGAACAACAAAAAATTTTAATAAAAAGAAAAGGAGATTATCATTATGAAAAAATTTGTATGTACAGTATGTGGATATGTTTACGAAGGAGAGGCTGCACCAGCTGAATGTCCAGTCTGTCACGCACCAGCTTCTAAGTTCAAAGAGCAGTCAGCCGATAGAACATGGGCTGCTGAGCATGTAGTAGGCGTTGCACAGGGCGTAAGCGAGGATATCTTAGAGGATCTTCGTGCAAACTTCGCAGGAGAGTGTTCCGAAGTAGGAATGTACCTGGCAATGGCAAGAGTTGCACACAGAGAAGGATACCCAGAGATTGGTTTATACTGGGAGAAAGCTGCTTATGAAGAAGCTGAGCACGCTGCAAAATTCGCTGAATTACTTGGTGAAGTTGTCACAGACAGCACAAAGAAAAACCTTGAGATGCGTGTAGATGCTGAGCACGGTGCAACAGAAGGTAAATTCGACCTCGCAAGAAGAGCAAAAGAAGCTAACCTTGACGCAATCCATGACACAGTACATGAGATGGCAAGAGACGAGGCACGTCACGGAAAAGCATTCGAAGGACTGCTTAAGAGATACTTTGGCTAAACTACAAGCTGAGCAAGGATAAAAAGAAAGCTGGCAGGATGGGGAATTTATTCACCAGACTGTCAGCTTTTCTTTTTAGACTTATTGGGCGACAGCCCTACATGAGGAAGTAGCGCCAGCGGATTCCGAATGGCTCGGCGCAGCCTCGTTGACTTATACTGCGACAGCCGTCCATGAAATAGACCGCAGGTCTATGAATGGGCATGGCGCAGCCTTACAACCGCTCCACATCCACTTCATCTTTCTGCCGGATTTCATCCAGAACCCATCTTCCATCTTCACGGATAAATACCCAATACTCATAAAATGTTTCCGGAGATGTTTTTCCACGTACAACTTCTCCTGTATCGATATTTATATAATATCCAATCATTCTTCCATGAATCAGATAAATCACCCGATCGTGTTCTTCGCCTTCTTTATCAAAGGCAAATACCGGAGCCGCATTTAAAAATCTGACTCGTTCTTGTACTGGCTTTTCATGATTTACTTCCATCCAACCCAGTTTCGAATTCCAATTTTGAATAAGATTTTTGCTCAGGTATTTTTCCGCATAAGATGTATCCTGACGCCTCCAACATTCCTGAATAACAAAATATGCATGCTTCACATATTTTTTCATCTTTTTCGGATTCCATTCTTCTCCTGGTTTTTCAAATGATTTCATAGAACGCAGGCTCTTTCGCTTTGCTTTTTGAATTCCATAATGAAACACTATCGTTCCGGCTCCGGCCATACAAATAAATGTGCCCCACCAGATAATCATTTCAACCGGTCCTCCGCGTCTTCCTCCTTGCCCGTAATAATGACTATGCGATCCACTGCCCGAACTGCTTCCAGATCCGCCACCGGATCCGCCACTGGAACCTCCGCCACCGGCCCGTGCATATCCTGTAACCGTAAAACACATGCAGCATATAACAATTAACAGTATTCTAAATATAACTTTATGTTTTTTCATTTTCTTCTCCATCAATCCATTCGAAACATTTTATTCTATTGTAACATAGTTATTATTGTTTAATCTCGCCTTTTGCACATAGTATTTAATACTATATATAAAAGAATAGATTACTACAAGATATTGACATCGAAAACGTTTTGTTTTATAATTAAATAGTTTGAAATTCAAACTATTTAATTTCAAGCATAAATGATTCTGGAAAGGATAAATATTATGAATACAAAATTAAAACATCTTCAAATTGGTGATCTGACTGCCAGACTCCCAATCATACAAGGTGGCATGGGCGTCGGTGTCAGCCTGAGTAAACTTGCCGGAGCTGTAGCAAAAGAAGGTGGAGTCGGCATCATTTCCACTGCCCAGATTGGTTATGACGAGGAAGGCTTCGAGAAAGATCAGGCAGGATGTAATCGTCTTGCTATACGGAAACATATTCAAAAAGCAAAAGAAATCGCCTGTGGCAACGGACTTATCGGAGTAAATATCATGGTGGCTCTAAAGCATTATGAAGAACACGTAAAAGAGGCCGTTGCCGCTGGTGCCGATGTCATTATCAGTGGTGCCGGACTACCGATGAAGCTTCCGGCTCTTGTCAGTGAAACTTGCCGTACAAAGATTGCACCAATTGTATCGTCTAAAAGAGCATTACAGATTATTTTAAAACGCTGGGCACACAGATATGACAGAACCGCTGATTTTATTGTAATTGAAGGTCCAAAAGCAGGTGGACATCTTGGATTTTCTACGGAAGAACTTGTTAATATTAATTCTCTTAATTATGATGAAGAAATCAAAAATATAATTGAATGTAAAAAAGAGTATGAAAAACAATACAACAAAAAAATACCAGTCATTGTTGCCGGTGGTATCTTTGACTCAGCAGACATTGCCCACGCATTGGGACTTGGCGCAGATGGTGTTCAAATCGCAAGCCGTTTTGTTGCAACAGAAGAATGTGACGCATCAGATGCATATAAGCAAGCTTACATACATGCCAGAGAAGAGGATATTCAAATAATCCAAAGCCCAGTCGGAATGCCGGGCAGAGCACTTCGCAATGAGTTCATCAAGAATATAGAACGAGAGCGTCAGCCAATAAAAAAATGCTATAACTGCCTTGCCCAGTGCAATCCTGGCACTGTTCCTTATTGCATTACTCAGGCGCTGATCAATGCTGTAAAAGGTGATATTGAAAATGGGCTTATCTTCTGCGGAAGCAATGTTGGCAGAATACATCAAATGACTACCGTACATAATTTGATGGAAGAACTTACCGATTTTTCTTCACTTATTGAAAGTTAAGTCTCAAAGCAGGCATCTCCGCCAATGAGCGGAGATACCTGTTTTCATTATTTATTTTCTAACTGTTCAATTTTCTTCATTAATTCTCTAATTACTTGATCCTGCTCTTTGAGCCTATCATCCTGTTCTTTGAACCTATCGTCCTGTTCTTTAAGTTTGTTAATTTGATCTTTAATTCTATCATCCTGTCCCTTAAGTATTTCTTCCATCTGTTTATAGTCTCTGGAGAGCTTTCGTATACGCAGGAAACTACATTTTCTACGTATACGAAAAACAGCCTGAAAGTTTTCCTCTCAGACTGTTTCTTATTCTCTGCTATTTTTTGCTTTCCTCGCTGTTTTGACACGAAAATTATGTCTGTTGCACGGCTCCTTCATCTTCATCTGCTACAGCACAAATGCATACATCACTACAAAGTGGCACAGGCTTCCTCCCATCACGAACAGATGAAAAATCTCATGGCTTCCAAAATTTTTATGCTTCCTGTTAAAAATCGGAAGTTTCAGTGCATAGATCACTCCGCCGACTGTATAAATGATTCCGCCTGCTAAAAGCCATCCAAATGCCGCCAGCGACAGGGAATTGAGCAGTTGTGTAAATGCAAGTACACAAGTCCACCCCATTCCGATATAAAGTACGGAAGATACCCACTTCGGGCAAAATACCCAAAACGCCTTTATCAGAATTCCCGCAATTGCGAATCCCCATACAATTGCCAGTAGAATCCATCCCATACGTCCGCCGAGCACTAACAGACAAATTGGTGTATAACTTCCGGCAATCAGTACGCTGATCATCATATGGTCAATTTTCTTCAGAATCGTATTTACCTTCTTGGAAATGTTAAATGTATGGTATGTCGTGCTGGCTGCATAAAGCAGGATCAGACTTGCCGCATAAACTGCAATGGATACAAGATAAATCCTGCCAGGCTCATGAGCTGCTTTGATAAGCAACGGAATTGCTGCAAATATCGCCATCAGCATTCCAATAAAATGTGTGATCGCACTTCCCGGATCTTTTACATGTTCTTCTATTACTTTTGCCATAACTTACCCCTCCTGAAAATAATGTTATATTCTTCTTTCGTATTTCCATACGTAGTTTTGATTACTACTTGTTCTTATATCAATATTATAACCGTTATTTTCAAAAAAGCAAGTACTTAAATATTAAATATTTCAGCTCTATTCTCAATCAATTGTAACTTCTCTTTCCTTTTCATATGCTTAATCGCATACTCCCGGCTCATTGCCTCTTCCTTCGTGGCAAATGTTTCCGAATACACCAGCTTCACCGGCAGACGGCTCTTCGTATATTTCGCGCCTTTTCCTGCATTATGAGCCTGTATTCTTTTTTCCAGATTGTTCGTCCAGCCAGTGTAGAGACTACCGTCCCCACACTCCACAATATATGTATAATTCATGATTTCTCCTTTAATTGGGGACGTAGCAAAACTTCATTTTACTACGTCCCCAATTATACACATTCTTTATCTTTTTGTCATATAATCTACAGGGTTTACTGGTGTTCCATCTTTTCGTAATTCCATATATACGTTGCATCCTTCCACGCTGTAATACTTTGTCGGCTGTCCGATATAGCCGAGAATGCTTTTTGCCTCTACCTGGTCGCCGACTTTTACTGGCACTTCTTTTAACTGTCCGTAAAGGACTTCGTAACCATTTCCAAGGTCTACGGTCACGGTTGTTCCTGTCTGTGCGGTCACATCAATGGATTTAATTATTCCCGGTGCACCGCACAGAACCTGGTCTCCTTCTGCTCCGCTGATAACCAATGCCGGATTATACTTGTATTGGTCTAGTGTCGCGAAGTAAACTGTTTTGTCCATGCTGTAATTCATAAGCACCGTGCCGCTTACAGGCCAGATCATCTTGCTGTCTCTTGTAAAGTTTGCGGAAGATGCACTGCCCGCTGTCCTTGCCGCCTGCTGACTTCCGTTAGTCTGACTGTTGCCGTCCTGGTTGCCACTATTTCCGGATCCATCTGTGTTTCCGGCTGTTGCAGCATTTTTGCTTGCAGTCCCTGTTGTTCCTGCACCAGAGCCACTCTTTTCGGCTTTTCCACCGGTTCCGGCACCATCCGTGCCTGACTCGGAAGCACTGTCTTTCTGTGCATTTCCACTTGCTTCCTGACTGGCTTCCTCCAGTGCTTTCTTCTGTTCCTCCAGTTGTGCTTTTGCGAGCTCCCCTTCTTTTTTCACTGTCTTGTAATCCCGCATTGTGTATGTTCCAACAATTGCTATGGCTGCCACAAAGCACAGAACTGCCGCCAGTGTCGCCTTACGATTTCTCTTTTGCTTCTGCCTTGGCGTCATTTTTTTCGGACCGGCATGTTCTTTGCCGCGATTCATCTTATTATTATCGTTCATTTTCATCACCACCTCTGACTCTATTCTTGCCAGATTGTAGTGGTACTATACAAACTACATATAAAATATTGTCTTTGACTTTTTCTAGCCTTTCTTATATGGAAATTTCAAGAATGCCTCGGCTTTTTGTACAATACTATTATGGCTTTACAAATTTTGCTACTCTCCTGCTCCGCCTTCCACCTGCACGATCTCCACGCCTTCTTTCAGTTCTGTCCCTTCGAAGAAATGTGCCAGTATCTCTTCCATGCTTTTTCCTTCTTTTGCCATTTGATTTGCCGTGTACTGGCTTAAGCCCAGTCCATGCCCGATACCCCGGGTCGTGATCCGCAGCTTTCCGTCATATTTCTGAAAAGAAAAGCAGCTTGATGCAAGATGATAATTGGTTCGGAATTCTTCTCCACTCACGGTGTCATTTCCAACCCGAACGCTAAGTACATATCCTGCAGTGTCTACCCCAGTCACTTCTGCATCCATATCGTCTATAGTAATTGTCTGAATTTGTTCTTTCGACTCAATATCTAGCGGACAGTCCACAATCTTCAGATACGGATAATCTTCGCTCCCCAGCGCCTCCCGTCCATCCCTTGTACTTCCATTACTGAGTCTGCAAAATGGTGTCTTTGCCAGCGCATTTTCATAAGTTAGCACCTGTCCGTTGGTCTCCTCCCATGCATGCTCAAGCCGCTTATAATACTTGGAATATTGATCTGCTCCCCAGGAATCCTGCATATCTTTCTTTGTCCAGTATCTCTCTTCTAATATAGTATCTGCCCCTGCGCCAAGCGCCAGACATACCTGGGTCCGCACAAGAACTGCCTGGGTTTTTAAAGCTTCCTCCTCATAAACCGCAGGGATTTCTCTGGCCATAATTCCAATACAGTATTCACTGAGCGGCATCTGAATTTTATCCACATTTTCAGCATTAGAATCTTCCTGTTTTCCACCATCACTACCGGACTTTTCCCCGTCTGCCTTCACATTTACCATAGTCTCGTCCACTCTGGAAGCTCCATAAGCTCCCGGTCCGCTTAAGAACACGGTGATAATATAGGGCAGCAATATAATGATCAGAAGATAGCACCCCAGTTTCTTTAATCTATATTTCAAATATGCAAATCTCATATAAAAAACGCCCTCCCATATAAAATATGAGAAGACGTTCTTTTTTATTCTTCAAGAATGCCTTTGCATTGTTTCTGCATGAACTAAACTTCTACTGTCACTTTATCCAGATGCCAGATATCATCCACATACTCCTGAATCGTTCTGTCAGATGAGAATTTTCCACAGCTTGCAGTATTCAGAAGTGCCATCTTAGCCCATCTGTCTTTGTCGCGGTAAGCTTCTTCAACCTTCTTCTGTGTATCCGCATAAGAACGGAAATCCTTCAGAATGAAATACGTATCGGCTTTGCTTCCACCTTGAGCTGTCAGAAGTGAATTATACAGGTCACGGTACATTTCCTTATCACCTTGTGAATATGTTCCATCCACAAGCTGGTTCACAACGCGTCGGATATCGGCATCACTATTGTAGATATCCATCGGATTGTAGCCGCCATTGTTCTCGTAATTGATGACCTCGTCAGAGCTGAGTCCGAAGATAAATGCATTCTCTGCACCAACTTCTTCAACAATCTCCACATTTGCTCCATCCATCGTTCCAAGTGTCGGTGCGCCGTTGAGCATGAACTTCATATTACCGGTTCCTGATGCCTCTTTGGAAGCTGTGGAAATCTGCTCGCTTACATCAGCTGCTGCGAAGATGATCTCAGCATTTGACACACGATAATCTTCGATGAATACAACTTTCAGTTTGCCGTTGATACTGCGGTCGTTGTTGACTACATCCGCAACGGAATTGATCAGTTTGATGATCTGTTTTGCACGGATATATCCTGCGGAAGCTTTTGCTCCGAAGATAAATGTTCTCGGATAGAAGCTTATTTCCGGATGTTCCTTGATCTCGTTGTATAAGTACATTACATGTAAAATATTAAGAAGCTGTCTCTTGTACTCGTGCAGTCTCTTGACCTGTACATCGAAGATAGATCTTGGATCCACTTCAATGCCATTGTGCTCTTTAATATATTTTGCCAGGCGGACTTTATTCTCATACTTGATGCTCATAAATTCCTTCAGAGCTTCCTCATCGTCCACCCATTTTTTCAGTCCTGACATCAGAGACAGATCTGTGATCCAGTCCTTTGTTCCAAGCTTATCTGTTACCCAGTCAGCCAGCAGCGGATTTCCATGCATCAGGAAACGTCTCTGCGTAATTCCGTTTGTCTTATTATTGAATTTCTGCGGCATCATTTCGTAGAAATCACGAAGCTCCTGTTTTTTCAGGATTTCTGTATGAAGTCTTGCAACTCCATTGACAGAGTATCCGGCTACGATTGCAAGATGAGCCATCTTTACCTGACCATCTCTTAAAATCTGCATCTTTGCTACTTTCTCTTCATTTCCCGGATACATCTCACGGATCTTAGCCACAAAGCGGCGGTCAATCTCCTGGATGATCTGGTATACACGAGGAAGCAGCCTGGAGAACAAATCGATTGGCCATTTTTCCAGAGCCTCTGCCATGATGGTGTGGTTCGTGTAAGCGCAGGTCTTTGTTGTGATCTCCCATGCCTCATCCCAGCCAAGTCCTTCCTCATCAAGAAGAAGTCTCATAAGCTCGGCAACTGCTACCGTCGGATGTGTATCATTCATCTGAATCGTCATCTTCTCCGGCAGTTTATGGATATCATCATGGTGCTTTTTATATTTTGTAAGTGCAGCCTGAAGACTGGCAGATACGAAGAAATACTGCTGTTTCAGTCTCAGTTCCTTTCCTGCATAGTGGTTATCGTTCGGGTAGAGAACCTCTACAATCGTTTTTGCCAGATTCTGTTGCTCTACCGCTTTGTGATAGTCACCGCGGTCAAATGAATCTAACTGGAAATCTACGATTGGTTCTGCGTCCCAGATACGAAGTGTATTTACAATATGATTATCATATCCTACAATCGGATAATCATACGGAACTGCCAGAACGGACTCATAATTCTCCTGTTTAAAACGGATATCTCCGGTCTTATCATCGTACTCTACACGGATATTTCCACCGAAGCGTACTTCCTTTGCATACTCCGGTCTGCGAAGTTCGAATGGATTGCCGTTCTTCAGCCAGTTATCCGGTCTTTCTTCCTGATAGCCATCTTTGATCTTCTGCTTGAACATACCATAACGGTAGCGGATACCACAGCCGTAAGCCGCATAGCCAAGAGATGCCAGTGAATCCAGGAAACATGCAGCGAGACGTCCAAGTCCGCCATTTCCAAGTGCCGGGTCCGGCTCCTGATCCTCAAGTTCATTCAGGTTCAGACCCATTTCTTCCAGAGCCTCTTTCACCTCTTTATATGCCGTCATATTGATCAGGTTATTGCCAAGAGCTCTTCCAAGCAAGAACTCCATAGACATATAATACACGATTTTCGGATCATCTTTCTCGTACTGCTTCTGAGTTGCGATCCAGTCATCGATAATTGCATCTTTTACGACATAGGAAACCGCCTGATAAAGCTCCTGCTGAGATGCTTCGTCTACAGTTTTTCGGAACAGCTGCTTAACATTCTGTTCTACATCCTTCTTAAATGCTTCTTTTTCAAATCTCGGATTAATCATATTGTTTTGATCCTTTCTTACTCTTGTGCTAGAAAATGAATAAAAGAACAGATCTGCCGGAGCAGACCTGTTCACATCTGTTATTGCTTCTCTACTCCAAGAGTTACTGCCTCACCATTGATCTTCCACTCTTTCACATAGCCTGCAGGTGTTGCTTTTTTCACCTCCAGAGCCAGTGTCTCAGCTCCGATCTCATCAGCATTTTTCGCAAATACAGTTTCTGCCTTCTCACTTCCTTCATATGTGATCACAATCTTATCCATGACCTCAAAATCAGCTTCCTTACGCATTGTCTGTACTTTGCTGATGATCTCACGCACGAATCCTTCCTCCAGAAGTTCCTCGGATAAGTTCGTATCAAGAACAACTGTGATTCCGTTGTCATCCTCAGATACATATCCTTCCATCTGTGCAGTATCGATCAGAAGATCTTCACGGTTCAGGACTACTTCTTCACCATTTACCTCAAATCTCAGGCAACCATTTGCATTCAGCTCATCCATAGCAGCATTTCCATCCAGTCCGCTGAGTACATTTTTGATTCCCCCTAACAGTTTACCATATTTTGGTCCGACTGTCTTTAGCTGAGGTTTAAAAGAATAGGACGTAAAGTCACGTACTTCTTGTGTAAATGTTACATTTTTCACATTCAATTCATCGGCAACGATGGCATCAAAGAACTCGGAAAGCTCAAAATCAGCTTTGACATACATCTGTCCGATCGGCTGACGGTTCTTGATATTTGCAGTATTTCTGCAGGCACGTCCCATAACAACCAGTTTCAGAACACGGTCCATATTCTCCTCAAGCTCTTTGTCGATGTGTGCTTCATTTACCTTCGGGAAATCACACAGGTGGATACTCTCAGGAGCATTTGCATCAATACTTCTTACGAGGTTCTGGTAAATGTCTTCTGTCATGAACGGAATCATCGGAGCTGCAGTCTTGCAGATCTCTACCAGTGCTGTGTAAAGTGTCATGTAAGCATTGATCTTATCCTGCTCCATGCCCTTTGCCCAGAAACGCTCAC
>OLOG01000860.1_pt1 | contig 22954 bp, 15 predicted proteins | sample 1672351 | NCBI WGS metagenome assembly OLOG01 (sample SAMEA3136674, study PRJEB25190) | human gut metagenome | biome: human gut; feature: human-associated habitat; material: faeces | place: Austria | collected 2013 | reverse complement strand
GCATATTGTCGCCATTTTGTCAACTATTTTGTCAGAATACCCGTATCACATCCGGCACGATCTATGTACCCCGGCTTCCATGAAAAAGAAAGCTGGGTTAATATGAAAAGCAATCGAATACTCCCTGTTTTTCATCCATATCCAAGCAAAATCCAGTCGTCGTACACTCCACATGTATTTCTGTTTTTCCCCTGTAAAAATGTGATATGCGCCGTCACCTCTAAAAAAAGCTGCCGTAGCAATAGTTCGATTGCGGATTGCTCATTATAACTTATGCCATTTTTCCTCTAAGGTTCCACTTTTTCCTGTTTTAAGGATAAATCCAGCTCCTGTCCGCGGATATCCGCAATACAGATATCATTTCTGCTTTTCTTCTTTACCTGATATAACAGCATATCTGCAGTATGTAGAAAATCCCAGCTCCTGTTTCCGTTCTCCGGAATTCCATACGAAATTCCCTGGGAGATCGTCACGATCGGCAATGCATTGGAATATAAATGCTCCAGTTTGAGATTCATAATATTCTGCCGCAGCGCGCCTGCCTTCGCATACACTTCCTCCGCACTTATACCCGCATAAATGATAATAAATTCATCTCCGCCATATCTCGCGCAGAATGTCTGCCCATCTTCCATCTTTTTCAGCTCATTTGCAATTGCAATAATGCACTCGTCGCCCTGCTGATGTCCATAATTGTCATTATACTGCTTGAAAAAGTCAATATCTAAAATCTCCATTGCAAGTGGAAGCCTGTGCTCATAACAGTAATCTAATACTTTTTCCGAATAAGCATTCAGGCGGTAACGGTTTGCCAGTCCGGTCATCTGATCTGTCTCCGACTGTTTCAGCAGCTTCACATTGACTGCTTCCATCTCCCTGCGGCTCTCATTTGCACGTTCGAGAGAACTTCTGACATAAAGCATGTTGACGATCATATCTTTGTTCTCGCGCTCCATGATCTCGGAAAGCTCATAATACAGACCAGCCGCCTGCAGATAACCTGCATTGTCCTGATTCTTGCGGTAGCCTTTGATCTTAATGGAAATGACTCTGCGCTGCAGATTGATCACACCTGAATCTTTCACGATCTGATCCAGTTTCTCAACGATCATCCACAACACATCATCCCGGCCGATCTCCAGCATCAGCCCGCAAAAATCACAAAGGTCGTCAAATACCTCCATGATCGGCACATTTTTATTGATTATTTCTACAATCTCCTGGATCTGTGCATCGCGTCTCACATAATTGTGGATCAGATGATAATATCTTGCTTTCAGGCAGTCCACATATAAAATATCTATGTCCTCATAATAAGACGCACATTCCGCATCCAGTTTTTCTATATAAGCATGTGTCTTATCTAACATCCCCTGCAGCATATAGCAGCGTGCCAGATTCACGTAACTGGCCATCAGTCCGACATAATTTTCTTTTACATCCGGATTACTTTTGCAGTATGAATGAGCCTTTTCGAAATAACTTTGTGCCTCGTGATACACACCATTTTCCATGTACAGATTACCAAGATTCTGCATGATGCTGATCTCCATCTTAGTAATCCCATATTTGCGGCAGTAATTCAACCCTGTCAGATAGTAATCCATCGCTGCAGACACATTTCCCTTGTTGACAGAAGAGATTGCCATCAGGTTGTAAGACCTTGCGATCAGCTCCCACTGTCCGGTCTGTCCTAACAGATGGATTGCCTGCGCAATGTTGTGGAACATGTGTTCCACATCATTCAGCAGATAGTAAGTTTCCCCACTGTAAAAATATGCAAAACCAAGAAGTGCCGCATCTTTATGCTCCTTTGCATACCGTTCTATATCAAGACAGCATTTGAGTGTATGCTCTGCGTCCTTTCCTCTGCTGTTCAAAACTTCCTGTTTCCATGCGTTTACCACGTCATTTGATCCATGAACTCCCATGCAGTCTGTTCCTTTCTGCCTATTTTCGGTATTTCAATAAAATTTATTATAATCCAGAAATTCCGTGTGTTCAAGAAAAAGGAAATTTTTGCTATTCAAAAAATTCGATCGGATCGACCGGTACCCCATCTTTTCGAAGTTCAAAATACAGGTTACTGCCCTCAACCGAATAATATTTTGTCGGTTCCGTCACATAACCGATCACATGACCTGCCTCCACATAGTCTCCCACTGCAAACTCCGGTTCCTTAAGCTGTCCGTAGACTGCGAGATACCCATCTCCCAAATCTTCTGTCACGGTACATCCTGTCACTTCATTTGTCTCAATACTCTGGATTTTTCCTTTTGCAACCGCATAAACTTTGCTGTTGACATCTCCGGCAATAATGACCGCCGGATTGTATTTGTACTGGTCTAACGTCGCAAAATACACCGTCGAGTCCATGCTGTAATCTAAGATCACATTTCCTTCCATCGGCCATAAGATGCCATCTTCCGCAGCAAAATGGAGTGCCTGGGAAGTGTTTCCTGTCGGTGCCACCTCTTCCTGTCCACTGTCTGCTTCCTCACTCTCCTTTTCTACCTCCGCTGTCTCTGTGCTCTGTGTCTGCGGTTTTAAAATAGAAGCAACCTGATCTGCCTCTGTCTCTTCCTCCATTGCCACATTCTGGTTCTCCGTGTCCATCTCTGCTACAATTTCCTGTTCTAACTGCTTTCTCTCCTGTTCCTGTCCTCTGCTATATAAAACAGTCATGCCGACTGCTGCAAGGATTACCAGCGTGCCTGCGATGATATACTGTTTTTTCTGCCAGAAGGCTGCCCATCCGTGATTCTTTCTCATATTTTTCACCGTCCATTGTTTATTTAGCAGAATACATTTCCTGCTATTAACAATAGTGTTGCCACATTCAGACGGTTTATTCACAGTAATTGGAATCGTTTTTCATTCCACATTTTCCAGCTCTGTACCGGGAAAAAAATACTGTAAAATTTTTCTGTAATCCTCCCCTTTTTCAGCCATTTTCTGTGCTGTATACTGGCTCAGGCCAAATCCGTGTCCATGTCCCTTCGTTACGATCCGGATCTTGCCAGGTTCCAGTTCTGTCACGTTGAAATTTGCGGATTTTAACCCAAGTTCCCCACGCAGTTCCTCTCCTGTGTAGGATTTCCCATTCATCTGCGCCTTTGTGACATACCCGGCACTATCCTTCTCTTCGATCGTGATCTCCTGATCCAGATACAACACCGAAAGATAATCCGGCGCCTGTGCATCCTCATAACATGCCACACCTGAAAGATAGGGCATATCCGAATCCGGATATAATTCTTCCATATTTCTTGTATTGCCTGCGCTCACTGCATGGTATGCCGCATATATGTAATGGTTCCGGTACTGCAGCGTCTCTCCGTCTGTCTCCTGTATCGCCTCCTTTATCTTCCCTTCCGCCTCGGAAAAATAGTCGCCCCACAGCTCCTGTAATTCGCCCATTGTCATACTCCCCGGAAGTTCTGTCCCCATCTCCTCTGCTGCCTTAAGGTTTGTGCGGGCGATCACACACTGGGCTTTGATACATTCCTCCGGTGCATCTGCGCTTATCTCCTTTGCGACAATGCAAAAAAGCATGTCCGCATCCTCCTCTGTTTCCGCTGTCCGGTTTACATTTCCCAGCAATTCTTCCAGCTGCATTTTCTGGCAAAAAATGGTGAGGAAAAGTGGTATGAGCAGCAAGAGCAGAAGTATGGTCAGCATCGTGTTTATTCTTTTTGCCAAGTTTTTTCTGTGCATAAAAAATCTCCATCCCATATACAAGTATATGAGACGGAGTCAGCTTTTATGAATCAAATTTTATTTTGCTGCCGATGATGTTGCTGAGCTGTGCGAACTGCTGAAGTGTCAGTGCTTCGCCACGGATGGTGACCGGAACGCCAAGTTCCTCAATGCTTTCCTGAATCACTTCTTTGGAAAGATGAATGTCCGGCGCATTATTCAAGCCATTGGCAAGCGTCTTTCTGCGCTGATTGAAGGATGCACGGATGATCTTAAACATTAATTTTTCGTCATTCACCTGCACCGGCACTTCTTTATGTCTTGTGAGACGGATCACTGCACTTCCTACATTTGGGCGGGGCATAAAACAGTTCGGCGGAACGATCGCAACAATCTCGGGTTTCGCATAATACTGCACTGCAAGGGAGAGTGCCCCATATTCTTTCGTTCCCGGTCCCACCTGCATACGGTCTGCCACTTCTTTCTGCACCATGATCGTAATGCTGTCGATCGGCACATGGCTTTCAAATAATCCCATAATGATCGGTGTCGTGATATAATATGGAAGATTTGCCACAACTTTGATCGGCTTTCCTCCATTTTTTTTCTCTGCCAGCTTATTAATATCTACTTTTAAAATATCATCATTGATGACTTCCACATTGTCGTATGCGCTGAGTGTGTCTGCCAGAATCGGGATCAGATTTTTATCAATCTCCACTGCTGCCACTTCTCTTGCATTCTCGCAGAGATACTGCGTCATCGTGCCGATTCCAGGTCCGATCTCCAAAACAAAATCATCCTTTGTGATTCCGGACTCCTCAATGATCTTCTCAAGCACATGCGTATCGATCAGAAAGTTCTGTCCAAACTTCTTCTGAAAATTAAAATTATATTTCTGTAAAACCTCTATGGTATTCTGTGGAATTCCTAACGTTGCCATATACTGCCTTTCTCTTCAAATAAACGATCTAAAAACTCTGCATACAGGCGGTTAAATGTTTCATGAAACGTAACTGCCACATTTACATCCTGATTTCCAGACATCTGTGCCTCCTCAAAAATAGCAAAGGCTGTCTCATATAAATCCGGGTTTTTGTCATAAAATACTTCCGTCAGACCATCCTGAAAGGCAAACTGCGCCTCCTGGGAAAGATTGTCCTTAAAATCCTCTTTGGAAATGCATCCACCCTCCTCGTAATCGGACAGAAAGATGTGTCCGCCTGCGGAGGTCACGAAATCCTCAAATGCCTCTTTTACATCCTCATAAGTTACCGGAACATAATTTTCCTCCCAGTAACGGTCAAATGTTTCTCTATCCGGAAATGCTGCTAAAATATCTTCCATACCTGCGCTCCTTTGTGTTTTCTGCTCCATTTATACTATCATACTTTGCAATCGTTCCGCAATAATGTATACAGGGTTGGCTCTAAGTGAAATTCCCTGCACATGTTTTCCACTTCCGCTAAATATTTTTTCTTCGCAGAGGACGGTAAGACCGGACGGCGGACCGCACGGATCAAAATATTTTTCGGTGTGTGTTCAAAGTCAATAAATTCCAGCAGCTGGGTTTTGTATCCGCAGCACTCCAAAAGATTCGCCCGGATCGCATCTGTTGTCAGCGCTGAAAAGCGCTCTTTGATAATGCCGTATCTTGTAAGCAGGGAATAATCCTCACTCTGGATCTGCTTATTCACCTCATGCTGACAGCATGGTACGGAAAAAATCATTTTTGCATTCCATGTGATTGCATTATAGAGTGCAAAATCAGTCGCAGTATCACAGGCATGAAGCGTCACGACCATATCCACGTCAAACGGCGTCTGAAATCCATTGATGTCACCTAGCTCAAAGCGCAGATTGTCATAGCCATATTTCTCCGCCGCCCGGTTGCATTTTTCGATGACATCTTTTTTCAGGTCGAGTCCAAGCATCTGCACTTTCATATGCCGGATCTCTGTAAAATAATAATACATGATAAAAGTCAGGTAAGACTTTCCGCATCCGAAATCAATGATGTGTATTTCCTCACCTTTATATTCCCGGATTGCATCATCGATCATCTCGATAAAACGGTTGATCTGGCGGAACTTATCATACATGGACTTTACCACTTTTCCCTCTCCGGTAAAAATACCCATATCCACTAACGGAGGGATCACCTGTCCCTCATCCAAAATGTAATTTTTCTTCCGGTTATGCTCTGTGACTGTGTCTGGTGCTTCTTTTGAAGCTTTCGCCCTGAGTGTCACCGCACCTTTCTTTGAGATCAGAAGACTGTATTCTCTTTTCTCATCCCATGCATTTACCTGCAGGAATGTATCATGTATGGTTTCCATCAAAAAGCCCTGCAGATCTTCTGCGCCAAAATTATCGTGGAACACCTGTTTCTCTGTATACTTTGCCGCCTGATAGCCATCGCCTTTCTTCTCTACCACGATCTTTTTGTACGGACAGTCTTTCGCCATTGGCTTACTGATAATTATTTTCATGAGCGGATTCGCTGACAGTTTTTCGATTGCCGCAATCCAGTCCTCATTCGCCTCAAATGTCTTTTCTTCTCCCTCTTCATTTGCGAGAATCACAAGACATTTTTCTTTTTCTCCCGGCTGTCGCTCTTCGCAGCCGTATTCTCCATCAAAAATCTGTTTTAGTTTCCACATGATCTATGCTCCTTACTGCGATTCGGAAATACATTCCTGTTCCAGCTTTATTCCTTTTTGTAACATATAAGTGATGAGTTTTCTCTCTTTGTCCGGCAGTTCCATTTTTTCTAACTGCATCAACCGCTTTTTGTCATTCTCTGTCAATGGTTTCGCATAATCCTCATACTTTTTCAATGTTTCAATGTCCATTTGAAACATTTGAAATGGGATCCCTGTTTTTCTTTTCAAGTGTTCTAAAATATAAAATCCGCCTGCATCCAGATCTCCAAAATGATAATATTGTGCATCCGGCAATTTCTGATAAATCTGCATCAGCAGATTTCGTCTGCTGTGGTTATGATAACCGCCAAGATAGATCACCAGACTGTGTTCCTGTTTAAAACGGTAAAAAGAAGTCAGATTTTCAATTGTGAATACTTTATCAATCGTCTGATCCGGACAGATATCCGGTACATCCTCCTCACTCCCCACCGCAACAGCAATCCCTTCCGGGAAAGCACTGATATCTGCAGCCTGCTTTCCGGCGCTGTAAATCTGTACGTTTCCCTTCATATACACATAGCCCGGTGTTTTATAAATCTGATACTCCGCAAGAATTTCTTCATTTTCAAATCCTGTCAGTTCTTCATTTTCCTCCCGGAATATTTTACAGATTTTTGGGATCAGTGTCTCGAATACTTTGCTGTCATGAAAATGTTCTATGGAAAATTCCCTGATATAACATTCTTTCCTATTCTGCTCTACTTTATCTAAGGTGTCGATCAGTTGCTCTGTTTTCCTGTGATCCATGATATCGAGATATTCTTTTACTGACTGTTCTCTTTCCAGCCGCATTATCATGTGGGACAAAAAACTTCTTGTCACCCCGCCCTGCGTTTTCTGACAAAACTGCTCCAAAATCTGTTTTGTATGTGCCTCGGCTTCCCTCTTCGGCTTCCTGCCAAGCTTCTCATATGCCTCTTCCACATGATTCTCACAGAGTACAAGCTTCTCAATAATATATCCGGGCTTCTGGTTTTTCCATGCGATCGTGACCAGTCCCTCACGCTCCATCTGTTCTGCGGCTGCGTGAATGGTTTCTATCTCAAGCGAGCTCTCATCGAAATACTTTGGCATCGTCTTCTTATTGAACGGAAATGCAATATGGATCGCTCTCTGGTTTTCTCCTCTGGAGAGCTTACTGTTTTCGTATTTGTCCAATAGATCATTCAATATCTTATTTTCGACCGGATGCATAACGATACTCCTCCACGAAGCTTACTTTATCGTCTGTCAGTACTAATAATGTCTCCTGCATTTTCGGACCGATATACTGGATTTTATCCGGCGGCGCTGCGATCACGATCTGAAGCGGCAGTCTGTTCATAAACTCAAGAACTGCCCCGATCCTCTCATCATCCATATTGTTAAATGCCTCATCAAACATCACCAGCCCGATTGCCTCTCCGCCGATATTATTATTGTACAACTGGACAAAGGATGCGGCTACCGTCACATAGAACGGGGTCTGTGTCTCGCCTCCGCTCTTTTCCTCACAAACCTTAGAGTAAAGAGAATAGCTGCCATCCTCATGTGTGATCTTAATATCATAATCCATATAGGTGCGGTAATCCGTAAATTCATCTAATGCCTTGATCCCATTGTCCTGATCCAGTGCGAGCTTTGAAAATAGTTCATCAATGACTTCCTTATGATTCTCATGAAACAGACCGCTGAAAATGGACTCTCCCTGCACTACATTGAAATCGTCCATGATCATATCGTAATATTTTCCATAGCTTTTGCTCGGCAAATATAAAAATTCATATCTTTCATTGCTGAAGGTGATATCTTTCAATGCCTTATTGAGTTCTTTAAACTCTCCCTGTGCCTGCTTCATATTTTCCTGAAGCTTGGATAAAAACTGTTCCCGGAATTCTTCCTCTGCCGATAATTTTGCTTTTCTTACTTTTTCTTCATAATTCAGAAGCTCGGAGTTCACCAGTCTCTCCTGGACTGCCGCATACTCAGGATATGCTTCTAACGTAGCTGCTGCACCAAAATCAAATGCCGTTTTGTAATCGTACATTGCACTTGTCATTTTCTTATCCGCATTCTCTTTTGTTGTATTATTCGCCTTACGTCTCCGGTCAAAATTCTGCCGGAACTGCTCTAATGTCTTATCACCGGTCTGTTTTTCGTATTCTTTCTTCCAGAGCACGATCTCATTTTCTGCTTTCTGGGCAATGTCTGTGATCAGTTCATTCTTGTGTATGCACTCATCCTCGCACTCCACAAGCCTGTCTTTTGCACTGCTTATTTTCAGTTCGCAGGCTCCGCTTTCCCTGTCACTTTTGGAAATGTGGCTTTTCAGTTCCTCACACTCTTTCCGCATTTCATCCGCACGGATCTGCTTTTCGATCATGGTCGTATTCTGCTGCAGATTACGGATCTCCGTCTCACATTTTTCAATCTCAAGTCCTGTCCTTTTCAGTTCTGATACAATTGTAATCCTATACTTCACATCTGTATCATCATCCCACTCGAGCCATTGCAGCGTCACTTCCATATGTGTCATACGGTCTTTGCATTCTATTTTCTGCCGGTTTAAATCCTCCTTTTTCTGCAGTGCCTGCTCATACTGGACTTTGAATGCATTCTTGCCGATAAATGGAGTTGTATAGATTTCCGGTCTGATCGCAGATGCGACATGATTCTGATAGCGCATGCAATTTGGTGTGATAGAAACCGGATACTGTTTTAATTCATCCACTCTCTTACACATATGTACCTTGCCAAGAACCATATTCACATACCGCTTCGCATAAATACTCTTCGACTCCACAACTGTTGCCAGACTTCCTGCCGGTGCAATGTCATATTCCTCGAGTTTGCCGGAATTGATCAGTCCCACACCGTATGCTTTCTTTTCTCTTCTCAGTTTTTCGTAAATACCAAGGGCAATGTCAAAATGTTCCGGCTCTACCAACACATAAAATCGCTGTGTATTCAGATAGCCCTCCACTGCATTTCTCCATGTCTCATCCTTGATTTCTAACATTTCACACAAAATCCTCGGCTTTGCCGTCCTTCCGATCTTGAGCAATTCCTGCTCCACACGCGACATCAGAAGCTCGACTGCCGGGGGATAGGAAAACCGGTGCTGTTTCAGATTACTGATCCGCTGCTCTGTCTCCTGCAGGTCTGCTGTGATCTCATTCAGCCGGCTTTGGATCTCTAAATTTTTCCTCTGCAGTTTTGTACTCATATGCTTCTTGTAAGCGATCGCCCGGTCAATCAGTTCCTGTGCACTAACAACGTCCTCCGTATCCTTCAGCCGGTGCAGCAGCTCATCATACTGCTTCATGCATTCATCCACATCCGGTATTTCAAGCAGTCTTTTTACTTTCTGTCCTGCTTTTTTTCCGCTCTCTAACAGTCTTTTCTTTTCCTGATATTGTATTTCTTCTTTTTCCTGTAATTCTTTCAGATATTTTTTCTGCTTTTCCAACGTCTGGAAATCTGAGCTGGCGTTCAGTTCCGCTAAAAGCAGTGTGCGGACTTCCTCCTTATTCTCCAGTTCCTTTTTCATGCTGCTGCACTTTGCATTCAGCTGTTCCAGACGGTAACTTTCGCGCCTGATCTCATCCTGCAGAACGCCGATCTGTTCTTTGGTCAGATCCAGATCCGACTGTGCCATAAAATATTCATACATCCGGTCAGATTGTATACAATCCACCACTGCTTTGTGGTGGCATTCGATCTCTGACAGTTTTTCAATTCTGTTTTTCACACCCTCCAGCGTTTTTTCCAGCTCCTGATAGCTTCTTACATTTTCGCGCAGATTGTCAATATTGACTTCTTTTTCATCCAGCACATAGGAATAGACAAAGTCCTTGATATCATCAATTGGTTTAAACGCCAGCGCCTTTGGGATCAGCTGGAAGAACTTATCCTCGATTCTTCCAAAACGCTGTTTGATCATTTTTTTGCCTTCTGCGTTCGTCTTTGCAAATAATTTGATGTTTTTATTGTTAAACGACCTGAATTCTGTGATGGTCCGTGGTCTGTTTCCGATCTTAAACATCTCATCCTCTAACATCACATTGTCCATGAGATAACGCACGACTGTCTCCTGCCCTTCAGTTGCCGAATCGATCACTGCCCCGATGACAAAATACTTTTCCTTGCTCTCCTCATAAAATTCCAATGCGACATGCGCACTGATTTCTCCGGTTCTCTCATAAGGATGATTTTCACGTCCGGTCTTACACCGGATATAGCCGGTCAGCTTTCTCTTGCCGTTCTCATGGGCAGCCTTATTAAAATGATTTGTGGAGCAGGTCACAACAAATTGGATTGCATCTAAAAGTGTGGATTTTCCGGCTCCATTTTCGCCGGAAATCAGAGTTGAGTCCCCAAAATCTATCGTGACATCCGAGAAACGATGCCAATTAATCAGTTTCAGTCTGGTCAGCTTCTTCATCTTTTAATTTTCCTTTCCTATAACTGTCAACTTTTTCATAGACACTTTTGATGTCCTCAACCCGCACTGCCATCAGGATGGAATTATAGATCAAAACTCTGGACTCCTCATTTTTCAGATCCGATTCCAGCAGCTCGATCAGCTGATATCTCCGGAAAAGACGAAGCGCATTTCCCATCGTTGTCTTATCGATCATTTTGTCACGGATCTTCAGGCTTAAAAACTTGTCCTGAATATCGCCCAGATTCACAATGACTTCATCACTCACAGACAATTCTCTTTTTTTCTCATCAAACAAAATGCGCAATATCAGCAAAATAACGGACTCATATAATTTTAAATTCTGCCGGTTTGTGTTCAGGGCATTCGTGAGCTGCACCACTCCGTATTCGTCATTCATTTCTAATCTGTAACCAAGCACTCCCAGTAGTTCTTCAAATTTTTCTTTGTACTTTTCTATAAAATAAAAGTCACTTCTTGTTGCCTGATTCTGCCTGCATATAAAACAAACATTGATCAGTTTATTACATATTCTGCGGAATTCATCCTGATCCTTCTGCAGCATGCCATTTAATAAATCCATTCTGCTCTCCCTCTGCTATGCGCTGTCAGCGTTTTATGATTGCAAAATCCGGGAAATCAAACTCTCCACTGATTTTATTCGCACCTTCTGCCTTTTCAATCCGATATCGCATCTTTTTTCTGGAACCATACAGTCTGACATAGATCAGCCTGATAAAATCATCCATTGTTTCCATCGGAAGCTCAGACGCATAGATTTTTTCCCTGTCTCCTAATTGTTCTTCTACAAACCGCTCTATCCGTTCCGGGCTTAAAATGCGCTGCATCTTTTCGGTCATCTTCCGAAGCTTTTCCTGCCGGAGTTCCACATCCGGCATTACTTCTGTCAGTTCCTGCGGATGAAACTCTTTCTTTCCCTCGATCGGGCTGTAAAACGATTTCTCATCAATAAAACTGCTTCCAAACAGCCTCACCAGATTGTCCAGATACTCGATCTCATAAATCCCATTCAGATCCAGCTGGCTCTGTTCCATCTGCTCTCCAATGTATAAAAGGATTTCTTTCATCTGTCCTCTGACATCTTCCGTCCCTGCCAGCAGAAACTTTGCACGGTTTACCGCCGCCCTCTGGTATTGTGTGTTTTTCCGGTTGATCTCTGCCAGAATATCATCCATATTCCGGAACGCTTCCACAATCTCATGCAATGTCTGATATACCAGTTCTTCTGCCTGCCCGACCGGTATCTCCCGGATCGCTGCCAACTCTTCCGACGTCTTTGCGATATAACGTGAGCTATGCCCATTTGCTTCCAGCCGCTCTATGATCTCCGGCCGGAACTTTGACACATTGTCTGAAGTCAGTAATCTGTGGTAAGCTTTATCTACAATATTCGTAATATAATCATTAAACAGCGCATTCATAATCTCCGCTACGGTCTTATGCTTTGTCAGTTCATCAATGTAATGCTTGATATTCGAATTGAGGTTCTTTAGTCCTGTGATCAGCATATCCGTATTATCCCGGATCTGCTGTAACACAACAGCCGGATGATCCGTATTGGTCCGCACAAGACTGTAAATGGTATAAATATAGCCCTGATATTCCACCTTTCGTCCGTCTGAAATCTCAAGAAGCGTTTTCATGACTTTTACGGCATAATCATAAAAATTGACTCTCTGCACATAACTCTTATCCGTCTCAACCTCAAGCCAGCCGTACTTCTCCAATAAGCGCAGCATCTCATTTGCCTTTTTTCTGGAATCCATGCCATTTATGTCATCTTCCTCAAATTCCGCTGCCTGATTCTGTTCAAAATAAAACTGTAATTCATCCACAAGGATTTCTCTCTCGATTCCAAAGGAAAGCTGTGCACTCATTGCCTGAAACAACCGGCACAGACAGTCCCAATATACAAGTCTGTTCGGCGATGCCAGCGGTGTGAAAAATTCTTTTGGAATAATACCAAATAATGGATTGGTCTGCTGTGCCTGTGCGTCATCCATATCTGAAACTCCTGTCCTTCCCTCTATTATGCCATGGTGATCCGCTCAATTTTGCAGGAATGTTTTTTATAATCGTCCTTCTTTAACTCTTTGCTCTCATAATTGATCCCAACAAGTATCACTTCGCCCCTGTAATCCTTCAGGCTTTCGACATACTGTTTTCTTTTGATCTGTGTGATCGCTGCTTCCGCTGTCTGATTCCATTTCAGCTCTACAACGATTGCCGGTGTCTGTGTCGTTTTTCTTGGAACAAACACCATATCTGCAAATCCTTTTCCTCCGGCAAGTTCCCGGTATACTACATAATTCTTCTTCGCTGAATAATACGCAAGTGCGATCACACATGCCAATGAATTTTCATCATTATAGGCAAGTATGGATGTATTCTCCTGATGTGCATTCTCTATCATCCGGGCAACCGTTTCTTCCTCACCGCGGATTGTGGCTGCAAGCAGCTCTTCGGATTTCCGGATTGCGTCCATAACCGGTTCCCAGCCACCATCTTCAATACAATTAATAAATTCCTTCTGTACTTCCTGATTCGGGATATGAACGGTACATGTATCAAAATCATAAGTCAGATATCCCAGATGTACCAGAAGTGTCAAGACATCATCTGCACTTGCAAATGTAGTCATATCATTCTGAAATTTATCTGGATTTATCTCAATAGAACTTCCCGCAATCAGTCTCGTTACAAGTTCTTTCAAATTATACATATCCATCTGGATATACTTTTTTAATGCCTCATAAGTCTCTGTTTTGGTCCAATAGCTGTCAAAATCATGTCCTGAAAGTGACATTACGACTGATCTCGGATTATAAATCTGTATCCCTTTTAAATCATAACCGTCATACCACTGTTTCATTTTATCATATGACATGTCATACTGCGGGCACAATTCCTGCACTTCCTGCTCCGTAAATCCTGTAAATTCTGCCAGCTCACGCTGATTGGTCATGGAATATTCATCAAACATATTAAGGGCAGAATGTTCTCCATATTTTTTAATCGGAAGGATTCCGGTCATATAAGCCAAAATGCAATAAGGCTGGTTCTTTAACAAATCTCTCAGGAAATTCAGATACAATTTTTGTGCTTCTGTATCTTCCCCTTTTACACGGAAAATGCAATCCCACTCATCAATAATAAAAACAAAAAAGCTGTGTGTCTGTGCATAAATCTCTTCTATCACAGACACTAAGTCTTCTTCGTAGTACGTCACATCTGCAAATTCCCGCTTCAATTCGCGTGTTACTTTTCGTGAAAGCAATTCCAACATCTCATGTATTGTCTCTGTCCGCCCCAAAAACTGCTGGATGTTTAAATGAATGACATTATATTTATTTAAATGTTCTTTAAAACTGCTGTCATCTGCTATTTTAAAATTTTCAAACAATTCCTTCGAATCGCAGCCTTTGCTGTAATATGCCACCAGCATATTGGCTGCCATTGATTTTCCAAAACGCCGTGGTCTGCTGACACAGATGTTTTTATGTTCACCAAAAAGTTGTGAATTTGTAAATTTAATCATCTCAGTTTTATCAACATATATTTTAGAATGAATCGCTGCATTTCGAAATTCTTCATTCCCCGGATTCAAATAAAGTCCCATTTTGACCTCCTTTGCTGTGACGATCAGTCCACGATCAACACTGTCTTTCCTTCAAATGCAAAACCGTACTCTTTAATCTGATCTTCTGTAATTCCCTTCATTCTCAGTTCTTCGCTGTATTTTCTTTCCCGGATCTGTGTGATTGCAGACTGCGCTGTCTCTTCCAGACTTTTTTCTTTTCTTGTGCTGCGCACTTTAAATTCCAGAATCACTGCGTTATCCTTTCCCGGGTTCTTTGGTTCAAGCATGACATCATATCTTCCAAAACCACTTTCCCGGTTCGATTTCAGATAATACCTGTCCTGCAGATCAACAAGCAAACCTAACACAAATCCATGATAAAACCGTTCCGGTTCTGCTCCCGATGCTCTGTCTCCGGTATCAAAATAGCTGAATGTCTGCAAGGCCACCCGGTTCATATATTCATTCATCGCATCCACATCACCGGCAAACATTGCTTTAATAAAGTCATTGTAATCCGGTCTCGCCATTGCGAACCAGTCATGAATCATTCGATGGAACATCAGTTTCACTTCCAGATTCGTAAGTGCCAGCTGATACTTTGGCTCAGTTCCCTCCGGGATATCCTTATACTTTTCATAAGAGAGGACTTTTAAGTAACCACTTGCCAGCAGAAGGCTCCACACTGCCTGCTCATTACCGTTGAGCTGATCATAAACAATCTGTTCATCAATTTCTGACCATATACACTCTCCGCAAAGCAGCTTTTCGAATTTACTCTTGATATTGCGGTTTCCCTCACGGACTAATTTTGCCACCAGACTGTTTGCACTTGTATTTGCCCAATATGTTGTGTACTGCTGTGAATCAAGATAATTTAAAATTGACCACGGATTATAAATATCTTTATATTCCCCGAAAATAAAACCATCATACCATCTTTTCACTTCGCTCTTTTCACTGTCTAATCCGTACTTTCCCAATGCTTCAAAGACCTCTGGCTCTGTAAAACCGAATGTTGTGGCATATTCATCAGATGTCGTTGTAACTACTTTCAGATTATTTAAATCGGAAAAAATAGACTCCTTACTCACCCGTGTGATGCCTGTCATAATACCACGTTCCAATGCCGGATTTGTCTTGAAAGTTGAATTAAAAAGGCTTCTTGTAAATGTCACCAGTTCATCCCAGTAACCATCTACAAAAGCTTCCTGCATTGGAGTATCATATTCATCCAATAAAATGATCACTTTTTTCCCATAATATTTATATAAAAATCCTGATAAATAGTTTAACGAAAGCGTAGCATCTACATAGTCCATATGATTCATGATTTTCTTATACAGATTCACTTCTTCCTTAATCAAAGCATTGCTCTCTGTTATAAAATCAAATTTGAAATATAATTGTGCAATAAGGTCGCAGATTTTCTTTTGTGTCAATTCATAGGTTGGTTCTTTTATATTTGCAAATGAAAGACTAATGACCGGATATGTTCCCTGCAAATTGCGGTATTTCTCGTCATTCCAGATTTCCAGCTCCTCAAACAGATCAGATCGTCCCTCATATTCCATTGAGAAAAACTGCTCCGTCATGCTCATGGTCAACGTCTTTCCAAAACGTCTTGGTCTCGTGATCAGTGTAACACTGTCACCACTATCCCACCATTCCTTTAAAAAGGCTGTTTTATCCACATAAAAATAATGGTTTTCTATCAATGTTGAAAAATCCTGCACTCCAATTGCAACATTCACTGACATATTCTGCCTCCTTTTTGCTATCTTTGAAGAAAGCCTTTAGACTTATTATAATCTAAAGGCCTTGTGATCATCCTATGATATTTACTTTAAAACAATCGAAAGGCTCTCGCATATGCCATATGAAATGAATATTCGCCGCCCTTCTTTACTTCAGGCTGCATGTTTGCATAATTACGTTCCTTATATGACCAAAACATTTTATTCTTCCGCTTGCCATTTGGCAAAGTTTCATATATTTTATAACAAATGATATTCGTATCATATAAAAGCTGTAAGGCTTCACTCGCAGTCTCCATAAACGGTGGAATCTTCCGTCCTAATTCTCTTAAATACTTTATATATTCTAAATGTTTTTCCTCAAAAAATTTATAATTGAAATTTCTATGCCCCTGAAAATAATCAAAGAATATACTAAAATTATTATAATCTGAATCATCCATATAAATTAACATATAATCTTTCAATTCGCCTTTTAAATACGTCGAATAATTGGATAAAATACCTTCAAAATCAGAATGTTTAAACTGCGTACCACTTGTTGCATCAACCATCTCGTTTAACATGGTTAAAATATCTCTTGGTTTGTATAAGGAATACCTCAAGAATTCAACAAACGGATTATCTGGTGCTTTCCATTTTTCCTGATATTCCACCTTGTATGGAAAATAATAATTCCAGCATTCTCCCAGTTCATATGAATAATCCTGCTGCTTCATAAAATAATCGTCTGCAATCTTAAATAACTTTGAATCAATATATTTGCGATAAGAAGTTACCCAATTTAACAACACCGAATTATTTCTAAGCTTCTGATTCATATTATGAACTGGCATTTTATACATAATGTCCGGTCGGATCAGCAACATAATTTTGATCTGTTTCTCTTTCAGGAATGATTGATTCATTTCTAAAACTGCATTTACCAGTCCAACCAAACACTCAAAATACTGCTCATTATCAATATCTCTTGGTCTTGCATCAATGCCATCCACAAACAAAATCGTTGGTTTTTTCAAATTAACACTCATAAATGCTTTTTCAAAACCATCTCTTATCTTCAAAAGACTAATCTGAAAACTCTGTTCCACATACTTCTGGGACGTTTCCGCAGATGCCTTAGTTCCAGTTGAAAACAGCCCCTGTTTCATCATCGAATTAATAGATGCAGAGGCATTGTCAACAAATTCAAAGGCATTCACAAATTCCGGTTTAAAAGCATCACTATAAAAAACATCTATTGCCTTCGATAATTGTTTATACTTAATGCTGCTGAAAAAAGTCTCACCATATTCTTTTCTGATCTTTTCTGCAAGAATCAAATAAATCAAATTAATCCATACATCTTTGAAACTTGAAAGTTCCAATGCTTTCTGTCTTTTCATATTAAGAAATCTCTGATACAGCGTATTTTCCACAAGTGAAATGGAACAAAAACTATTTATCTTATCAGATTTCGACATATACACCGAATATGCTGTTTTTCCAGATCCTTTTTCTCCAATCAAAAAATATTTATCCGGTTTGCAAATTTCTTCTACAATATCGTCTACCAAAAATATTTTTTCAAACAGATCTGTATCTTCATTTCCGGCAATGTAGTAATCGTATGCATCACCTTTTACCTGTTGTAATTCCTGAATTTTTTTCATAGTATTTCTTTCTGGCAAATCAAAACTCCTCCAACATAAAACTGTCGTTACTCCATACCTTTTTAGTTAATTATCGTTTATAGTAGTATAACCCATCTTATTCGCAAATGAAATAGTTCCCATAAAACTTTCTATTTTTATCTGCCTCTGAAAGAACGTCAAGCTCTGCTGCTCATGCCCTTTTCATTTCCAATGGCTCTCTCATCGCCCGCTCCCTACTTACTGTCTGAATCTTCATGGAGTGCGGATGATGTGAAGAAAATCTATACTGTCAGGGCATGTAGGCATTGTGGAAATGCTTTTATTGCTGGCAGACCAAACAGCGTATTCTGCTGTAGCAGATTCAAGAGCCACTATAAGCTTAATCACTGTACATTGTTTTAACCTCTTTATCCTTAAAATCTGTAAGAAAAATGCATGTATTTCAGCATAGTAAAATCGACCGCCATTTAGCAAAGATTTTTGAAACCGGTAAGCAGACTATTCCTACCAATTACTACAATTTGGACGCCATTATTTCTGTAGGTTGCAGAGTAAACTCCATTCAGACAACCAAGTTCTTATTGTATACAAAAATGGCTCATTCTATCTTGACTCTAAATAAATCTACAAATTTATTTCTTCATACCCATTCTCAAACATAATTTCGCATTCTATTTCATCAAACATTTTTTTACACTTATCATAATCAAAATTAAATAAATAAACATTTTTTCTTATTATCGCATTTATGTACCCAAAATTGTTTCCTAGATTTAAGAGGTTTTCTTTTTCCATATTAATTTCATAATATCTATTTGGTATGTCTAAAAATTCCGTTTCAATTGTTCTATACTTGATCTTATGCTCAAATATGTCCACTTTTTTGTCTTTTAACAACATAATAATATTTATAATATCCGCATCCTCTTTAGATATTAGAATTGCATTTTTGGTTTTAAGTTTTGATATAATTTTGCACTTTGTGTTTTCAAATTTCTTTTGTAAAACTAGTGTTTCATTTCTTTTATTAATTTCGTCTACTAGTTGAATCCCTTCTTGATATCCCACTAACAAACTTTTTCTTAAATTAAAATCTTCTTTTCGTACTCCTTGTGCCTCTAACATTTCATACTGTTCTTCATAATTATATAAATACTGTTTTAATAAAGGGTATATAATATGTATTCTAAATGCACGTATATCCATTTCAAAGCAAAAGTCCAAAACATTATAATATAATCCACTCTTCTTTGCTAACTGTTCAAATACACTAGATTTTAATTCTCTCAAATCATTACATATATATGCTGCTGCAAAATATTCCATGAAAGACTTATGAAACCATACATAATAATTATTCATAACGCGAAAATATGGTACTGCATATGTTACATCATCAAGATAATCCGCTGTTTTTGTTTTTATCCATTTCATTTCATTCAACGCATTATTAACAATTAATTCTAATTCTAATCTTGAATAAATTACTTTGCAATTTTTTTGTAAACATTTAAACCCTACCTTCCGCAATAACGTATAAAAATCACTAATATCTAGCATTGATTTTTTCTGATGTTCATATGCCCCATCTTTCATCTTATCATGCCGTTTATATAATGCCTGAAATATTTGTTCATAAAAATCAGACTTTTTGCATGGAATATCAAAGCACTCCCCACATTCAAATGTACTATATAAAATCATTACAAGCAAAGGATTTCCTAGTAAGTCCCTTACATTCTGGTAATTATTCCCTTTACTTTTTAATAAATGGATTAAGTTGTTTGAAATTTCTCCATCATTGTCTAATTTTCGTATTAATTCACAGGCTTCATCAAAAGTTAAATCACGTATAGAAAAAGCCATAAAACTCTCAAAAGTTCCTATCCCTTCTATTTGCCTAGACGATAACATATAATAATTTTCGCTATATTTTTCTACAAATCTTTTAATTTTATTTGAAACACTTGTTTTATATCTATCATCTACTTCATCAAATCCATCAAAAAAAATTATAAATTTACCTTGTCTTAGAAGTTTCTCAACGTCTTTTGTTAAAATATTTTTTTCTTGCATTCTTATTTCATTTTTTATATATTCAATAATTTCTTCGCCTTCAATATTCCTTAACTCCAAAATATATGGTACATATTCACCATTTTCTAGTATACTTAAGCTCATATATTTTATAAGTGTACTTTTTCCCATACCTGCATTGTCCATTAATAATATATTTCTATGTTTATAAAATATCTCCATTTCTAATTTATTAATATAATACCGTTCACTTGTATTAACCCTATTATATATTTCTAAAGGTTGGTATATCTTATATATTATTTGTTTACAATTCTGTTTAGCTAATGATCGCGTATATATATTTTTCTTATAGAAATAATATAAATATTCTTCCATTGCCACGCTTAAATTCCATTTTGCTACAGCATCATCAATCGTTTCAAGCAGTTTATCAATTGCTGCGTTTACTAATGTACATCCTATATTTAACGACTGTAATTCTTCTTTCATGTAACTGTTCCTCATCCTTAAATTATATATTCATTTAGAAATACTCTGCCATATCCAACCCATTACGTAAATTTGTCTTCGAAAATAATAGAGCATTGTTCACCCACAACATGCTGCTAAAACATTAAACAACGATTCTTATATGGAGATTCCCCCATACCCCTCATTCAAACAATACGTATCCTATTAAGGCATACGGCTTAACCTTATACCTTAACTTCAACCATTGCACTAATTGGCTCTCTTATTCCTTTGATTGTACATCATACCTCTTACTTCATTTGAGGAGATAATAGAATCTCAGCTGTTCCGATAACATGCTTATCATCAACCTCGCCAAGATCTCAGATCGGTGGATGTTTCTGTTTCCTCGCCATAGCTGTCACGGAAATGTTGTCTGCTGTGAGCATAAACACATCGACCATTTCCAAGAACTCGGTACAGGCGGTTGACCAGACCTTACCCTATAAGATTTTTCCTACTGTATTATTATCAGTTTACCAAAGCTTGCTAAATAATTTCCACTCGCTAGAGGTAATCAGCTATGCTAATTTCTCAGCTCGCACTATGTTTATATTAATCACACATCTCTGTTTCAATGTACACCATTACTTTTTTTGTATCTTGAAGAACCATATTGGGAAATATAATGTTTCCATTTATTCACAGTTTCTCTTACTTACTATTTTTCTATATACCCAACAATACATCCTTGATCTGTTCCACAACATAAACAATATCATCTTCTGTGATCTGTGTGCTGCTTGGGAAATTCAGGATGCATTTACTATAATAAGATGCTTTCTCCATCTCATATGTTATCGCATTCTGATACGGCAGCTGTTCATGGATCAATCCCCAGATTGCCCTTGTCTGTACACCTCTTTCCTGCAGCTTGGTGATGATATCCCTTAAAGAACCATTCACTCTTTCCATTGGAATCTCAAGCGAATAAAACCACTGATTTGAGTATGTTCCTTCTCGAAAGCCAAGTAATTTTCCGAATTCAAATCCATTAAATAGTTTTTGATACAGCTCATAATTACTGTGTTTTCTCTTTATAAATTCCGGCAATTCTTCCATCTGCGCCACACCAAGCGCTGCCTGTAAATTTGTCATGCGATAATTATATCCAACTTCATTATGAATATAATAATGTGGATCATCCTTTGCCTGTGTGGAAATATACTGCATATGTGCAACCGTTTTTGCATCTTTTGCTGTCACTGCACCGCCACCACCGGTTGTAATGATCTTATTCCCATTAAATGAGTATGCTCCAAAATCTCCGATTGTTCCCGCATACTTTCCGGCAAAATGTCCCTCCGTGTAATGTGAACCCAGCGCCTCTGTGGCATCTTCTATCACCTTTAAATGATACTCTTCCGCTATATCCATAATGCTTTCCATATCTGCCAGATTTCCAAACACATGCACTACAATAACCGCTTTTATTTTCTTGCCAGAAGCCGTGTGAATTAATTGTTTTTGTTCTACATGGCACTCTTTTTCGCAAAACTTCCGAAGCTTGACCGGATCCATACATAAGCTGGCATCACAATCCATAAATACAGGCTCTGCAAACTGATAATGCACCGGATTCACTGCTGCAATAAACGTCAATGTCGGCACGATCACCATATCTCCCGGCTGTACATTACATTCCAATAACGACAAATGTAATGCAGATGTGCCACTCTGGCAGGCAGCCACTTTCTCTACATGAAGAAATCCTGCCATCTGTTCTTCTAGTTTTGTAATATAGGCTCCGCCTGTAGATACCCAGCCCTGATCTATTGCATCATCTACGTATTTTCTCTCATTTCCCTCAAAATTCGGAATTGACAATGGGATAAATCGACTCACTTTCTTCTTCCTTCTTTCCTTTGTTAAAACAATAACTCTGTCAATCTTGCACACAGATCCCGTTTACATCATCTTTGTTTCTACACATTATAAATATCTGTTTTATATGCAGCCATATTTTGTCTGATCCATGCGATCGTCTCTGCAATCCCCTGTTCAAAGGTGTATTGCTGTTTCCAGTCTGTCAGTTCTTTTATCTTCGCATTTGCTCCAAGCAGACGATTTACCTCACTCTTTTCCGGGCGTAGCCGCTGCTCATCACATACAATTTTTGCATCCGGGTTAATCTGTGCAATAATTTCTTTCGCCAGATCTCCAATGGAAATCTCACGCTGTGTCGCTATATTAATCTCCTGTCCGATGGTTTTATCAGACTCTGCAATTGCAATAAATCCTGCAGCTGTATCTTTTACATAATTAAAATCTCTTGTCGGTGTCAATGAACCCAGTTTTATCTCTTCCCTGCCAGCCAAAAGCTGTGTAATAATTGTCGGGATTACCGCTCTTGCCGATTGTCTTGGTCCAAACGTATTAAACGGCCGTACAATTGCAACCGGAAGATTAAAGCTGCGGTAAAAGCTCTCTGCCAGACGGTCTGCCCCAATTTTTGTTGCAGAATACGGCGACTGCCCCTGAAACGGATGCTTCTCATCAATCGGAACATACTGTGCGGTTCCATATACTTCCGATGTAGATGTCACCATAATCTTCTCTGTTCCCAAATCCCTCGCCGCCTG
>OLOG01000856.1_pt1 | contig 22995 bp, 16 predicted proteins | sample 1672351 | NCBI WGS metagenome assembly OLOG01 (sample SAMEA3136674, study PRJEB25190) | human gut metagenome | biome: human gut; feature: human-associated habitat; material: faeces | place: Austria | collected 2013 | reverse complement strand
GGGGCTTATACAATGGGAGAGACGGCGCGCCCGAGCGGGCGCGGACAGCCCGATGGGCAGCGGAGTGCGAGGAGGAACGCGTGGAATCGAAGATGCGCATCGCCGTATGCGACGACGAGCAGGCCATCGCCGATTTGGTGGGGCAGCTGCTTGTCGAGGCCGGGTTCGCCCCGACGGTGTTCTACGCAGCTCCCGATCTGCTGGCCTGTCAGGCGGACGATCCGTTCGACCTTGTCATCCTCGACATCATGATGCCCGGTATGGACGGGTTCGCGTGCTGTCGCGAGCTTCGGCGCACGAGCTCGGTTCCCATAATCTTCCTCACGGCGAAGGACGAGGAGGTCGACAAGGTGGTGGGCTTCGAGCTGGGTGCCGACGACTACGTGGTGAAGCCCTTCAAGCCGCGCGAGCTCGTGGCCCGCGTCCGCGCGCGCCTGCGCCGCGCTATCTCGAACGACGTCGCAAGGGAGGATGGGCCGGGTATGCTCGAATGCTGCGGCATCGCTCTCGACGAGAGCGCCTACACGGCCACGCTGCACGGCGAGGCGTTGAGCCTCACCCCGAAGGAGTTCGCCATCCTCGCCTGTCTCATGCGCGACCAGGGCCGGCCTGTGGCCTCGCGCGATCTGTTCGAGTCCGTCTGGGGCGAGATCGCCAACGCCCAGAGCAACAACACGGTGATGGTGCACATCCGGCATCTGCGCAAGAAGCTGGCTGCCGTCGACTCGTCCCAGGAGTTCGTCGAGACCGTCTGGGGCGTCGGTTACAAGCTGGGCTAAAAGGAGGAAGACATGGAGGAACCCGTACGCTCGCAGGCGCGGCTCGACCAGACGAAGCGGCTCTCGAACGCCATCCTGCGTCGCACGGTGGTGAACGTCGTGCTGTTCATCGTCGTGTACCTCGTGCTGTTCGCCGGCTTCATGACCACGCTCGGATCGGCCGTGTCGAACTTCGTCTACGAGCTGCTCGGCTACGACTACGCGCTGCACACCCTTGCGTCGAACCTGTTCCTGGTCTTGACGGCTATCGGCTTCGTCGCGGGTATCGTGCTCGTGGTGCGCTCGGGCATCAACCGGGCGCTGCGCTACTTCGACCTCTTGCTCGATTCGGTGTCCGACATCCTGGCCAAAAGCGACGGCCCGGTCATGCTGCCCGGCGAGCTTGCGCCCACCGCTATGGCGCTCAACACCATCAAGGCGACGTCCGAGCAGAACGAACGCGCTGCGAAGGCCGCCGAGGATCGCAAGAACGAGCTGGTGGTGTATCTGGCGCATGATATCAAGACGCCGCTCACCTCCATCATCGGCTATCTTACGCTGCTCGAGGAGTCTCCGGACCTGCCGCTCGAGGTGCGTGAGCGCTACACGGGCATCACGTTGGACAAGGCCTACCGGCTCGAGGAGCTGCTCGACGAGTTCTTCGAGATCACGCGCTACAACCTGCAGGCCATCCCCATCGAGCGTTCGCGCTTCGACGCCGCGCTGTTCGTGAACCAGGTGGTGGACGAGTTCTTCCCCCTGGCCGAGGGGCGGCGCCTGAACCTCGTGTACGAGGGCCCCGCCGAGCTGTCCGTGTTCGCCGACGCGGGGCGCGTGGCCCGCGTGCTGAACAACGTCATCAAGAACGCGGTGGCCTACGCCGACCCGGGCACGGACGTGAGGGTGCGCACGGGGCTCGTGACGGCCGTCGACGGCTTCGTGTGGTGGGAGCTCACGGTGAGCGACCAGGGACGCGAGCTGTCGCCGCAGCACCTCGAACGCATCTTCGAGAAGTTCTACCGCGCCGACGAGTCGCGCGGGTCGGCAGCGGGCGGCGCAGGGCTGGGGCTGGCCATCTCCCGTGAGATCGCCCGCGCCCACGGCGGCGACATCTACGCTTCGAGCGACGCGGGCCTCACGTCGTTCACCGTCTGGGTCCCCCAGGGACCCAGCGTGGCGCGCTCCTGACGGAGGCCTTCTGCAGCATGCGTCTGTCCTGATGGGGGCGCGGCTTCGAAGCGTCGGCGCTTTGTGCGGAACCTGTGGGCGCCCCGCGTCCCGCTTGCCGCGCACCGTGCTTGCCGTTACAATAGGCGGGCTGCGAAAACGCAGGCACGTTCCGCTTGGTCCGCATGTTCACCGCATGCCTACCCAGAGGGACGCGCATACGACGCGTGCAGGCCCGGGCCGGGCAGGCGCGCAGGAGGCGGCGTCCGACGAGGGCGCTGCGAACGAAAGGTGGAATAGCACATGGCCAGCAAACTCAGCATCAGCAAAGAGCGCACTGCCGAGCTCGTCAAGGAATTCGGCAAGGGCGAAGGCGATTCGGGCAGTCCCGAAGTGCAGGTGGCGATCCTCACCGAGCGCATCCGCAACCTCACCGAGCATCTCAAGGTGCACAAGAAGGACAACCACACTCGTCGAGGCCTCATGATGCTCCTCGGTAAGCGTCGCGGTCTTCTGAAGTACATCAAGAACCGCAACATCGAGGAGTACCGTACGCTCATCAAGCAGCTCGGCATCCGCGACACCATCTAGCGTATGAAAGCCCGCCTTGGCGGGCTTTTACATAGAGGCGGTCGGAAGCGCAAGGGCGCATCCGCTCGCGGCGGCGGGGGAACGGTAAGTACCCCGCGCCGAAGAAGCTGGGCGGCACTAGGGCCGTTCAGGTGAAGAGAAAGAAAGCAGCATATGGAAAAAATCGTCGAATCCTTCGAACTGTACGGGAAGCAGTACCGTTTGGAGACAGGCGAGCTCGCCAAGCAGGCGACCGGCTCGGTCGTCGTCACGCAGGGCGACACGACGGTGCTCGTTACGGCCGTCATCTCGAAGGAGGAGAAGGACTACGACTTCTTCCCCCTCACGGTCGACTTCATCGAGAAGATGTACGCGGTCGGCCGCATCCCGGGAGGCTACCTCAAGCGCGAGGCGCGTCCTTCCGACAAGGGCACGCTGACGGCCCGCATGGTGGACCGTCCCATCCGTCCCGGCTTCGCCGACGGCTTCAAGCGCGAGGTGCACGTCGTGTGCACGACGCTCGTCGTCGACAGCATCAACCCGCCCGACACCATCTGCGTCATGGGCGCCAGCGCTGCCCTCATGCTGGGCGCGGCTCCCTTCGACGGCCCCGCCGCTTGCGTGCGCATCGGCCGCGACGTGGAGACGGGCGAGTTCATCGTGAACCCCACGTTCGAGGAATCCGAGAACTCGGATCTCGAGCTGACCATCGCCGGCACGGCCGACTACATCTCCATGGTGGAGGCCGGCGCCGACGAGATCTCCGAAGAGGACATGCTGGCCGCCATGACGTTCGGCCAGGAGGCCATCGCCGCGTTCTGCGAAGCCCAGCAGCGCTTCCTCGACCGTGCGAACATCGAGCCGGTCGAGTGGCCCGTCCACGTCGCCGACCCGGCCATCGCCGAGCGCGTCGCGCCGTTCATGGCCGAGATGTCCGCCGCGTTGCGCGATGCCGACAAGCTTTCGCGCATGGGCAAGGTGGAAGAGCTCAAGGCCCGCATTAAGGAGGAGCAGTTCTCCGATGAGGAGCGCGCCGCATGGAAGGGCGACATCGCCGCCGAGCTCAAGAAGCTCGAGAAGAAGGCCATGCGCGCGATGGTCATCGAGACGGGCGAGCGCGCCGACGGCCGTCGTCCCGAGGACATCCGCCCGCTGTACATCGTGCCGGGCTACCTGCCCCGCGTGCACGGCTCGGGCCTGTTCCAGCGCGGCCAGACGCAGGCGCTCTCCGTCTGCACGCTCGGCATGCTGAACGAATGGCAGCGCCTCGACACCATCGACCCCGCCGAGGGCAAGCGCTACATGCACCAGTACAACTTCCCGCCGTACTGCACGGGCGAGACCGGCCGCATGGGCGCTCCGAAGCGCCGCGAGATCGGCCACGGCGCGCTGGCCGAGCGCGCGCTGATCCCGGTGCTTCCCAGCGAAGACGAGTTCCCCTATGCCATCCGCGTGGTGTCCGAGGTCCTCGAGTCGAACGGCTCGTCGTCCATGGCCTCCACCTGCGGTTCGACGCTGGCTCTCATGGACGCGGGCGTGCCTATCAAGGCGCCTGTTTCGGGCATCGCCATGGGCCTCATCAAGGAGGGCGACGACGTGGTCATCCTCTCCGACATCCAGGGCATCGAGGACTTCCTCGGCGACATGGACTTCAAGGTGTGCGGCACGGCGAAGGGCATCACCGCCCTGCAGATGGACAACAAGGCCCGCGGCCTGTCGGTCGACATCCTCGCTCGTGCGCTCAAGCAGGCCAGCGAAGGTCGCGCCTACATCCTAGACGCCATGCTGGAGACCATCGCCGCGCCGCGCGAGGAGCTCTCCGAGTTCGCACCGCGCATCGAGACCATCCACATCCCGGTGGACAAGATCCGCGACGTCATCGGCTCGGGCGGCAAGGTCGTCCGCGGCATCCAGGAGGAGACGGGCGCCAGCATCAACATCGAGGAGGACGGCACCATCCACATCGCCGCCATCGAGGGCCCGGCCGGCGAGGCCGCGAAGGCCATGATCCTCGGCATCGTCAAGGAGCCCGAGGTGGGCGAGACGTTCGACGGCGAGGTCGTTGGCATCAAGGACTTCGGCGCGTTCGTCAAGCTGACGCCGGGCAAGGACGGCCTGCTGCACATCTCCCGCGTTGCCAACGGCCGCGTCGGCAAGGTCGAGGACGTGCTGAACCTCGGCGACATCATCAAAGTCGAGGTGCTCGAGGTGGACCCGAAGACGGGCAAGATATCGCTCGACCGCCTCGACAAGCCGGACGCCCCCGAAAGCAGCGCTTCCAACGGCGAGCGTCGCGAGCGCGGCGATCGCAACGGCGGCCGAGACAATCGTCCGGGTCGCAGCGGACGCGAGGGCAACGGAGGCGGCAACCGCACGCCGCGCCGCCGTCACGACGCGTAAGCGGTTTTGATTCGAGCGAAGGGGCCGAACGCGGCCCCTTCGTCGTTGCGGGAGGGCGGATGGCCGACGAATCGTGCCGGCCGGGTAACGGCGGCGCAAGCGGCGTATATCCGCGTGGTAGGATGTTCGGGTACATGAAGCGAAAGGCAGGCAGCGATGATCAAGGTGGCAGTTGCGGGATGCGCGGGCCGTATGGGCAGGACCGTATGCGACGCGGTGCGCGCGGCGAACGATATGGAACTGGTGTGCGGCATCGACCCGCACAGGCCCGAGGTCGACTTCCCCGTGTACCCGACGGTGGCGGCCGCGCTCGAGTCTTGGACGGCCGATGTGCTCGTCGACTTCACCCAGCCTTCCGTCGTGGCCGACAACCTGCGCGAGGCGCTTCCCGCGGGAGTCGACTGCGTGGTGGGCACTACCGGCCTGTCGAACGAGACGTTGCAGGAGCTGGCCGCGCTCGCGCCCGACGGCACCTGTCTGTTCTACGCGCCGAACTTCACGACGGGCGCGGTGCTCATGATGGAGTTCGCCAAGGCCGCCGCGCCGTACTTCCCGGAGGCCGAGGTCATCGAGTTTCACCACTGCAACAAGAAGGACGCTCCTTCGGGCACCGCGGTGCGCACGGCGCAGATCATCGCTGAAGCGCGTGGCGGGCGCGCGAGCGAGGCTCCCGGCAAGGAGACCGAGATCGAAGGCGCCGAGGGCGCGCGCGGCGCGCTCGTGGACGGCGTGCCGGTGCATTCCGTGCGCTCGATGGGCTACGTCGCCAGCCAGGAAGTGATCTTCGGATCGCTCGGCCAGACGCTGTCCATCCGCCATGACTCATGGGACCGTACGTCGTACATGCCGGGCGTGCTGTTGGGCATTCGTAGCGTGGGCTCGTGCGACGGGCTGGTTGTAGGTTTGGAGAACTTCATGGCCTGAGGGCTCATCTCGTGGGATAATAGCTGTTCAGGCACTTGTTTTTGTATGTTGGATGCGCAAGCGGCACGGGTCGCGCGCATGGAAGGTGAGGAGTCAGAGCATGTCGCAGCCTCGGTTCGGCCGGATGATCCCGGCCATGGTCACGCCCTTCGATGAGAATCGCGAGCTCGATCTTGACAAGGCTCAGGCGCTTGCCGCGCGCCTCGTCGACGGCGGCAGCGACTCCCTCATCATCAACGGCACGACGGGGGAGAGCCCGACCGTGTTCTACCCGCAGAAGATGGAGCTGTTCCGCGCCGTGGTGGAGGCCGTGGGCGACCGCGTCCCCGTCATCGCGAACGTGGGCGACAACTGCACGGCCGACACGGTGGGCTTCGCCCGCGACGTGGCCGAGTTAGGCGTCGACGGCTTTATGTGCGTGGTGCCCTACTACAACAAGCCTCCCCAAGAGGGCATGTACCGTCACTTCCGCACCATCGCCGACGCGGTGGAGCTGCCCATCATCCTGTACAACATTCCGGGCCGCTGCGTGGTGAACATGGAAGCCGAGACCACGCTGCGCCTCGCCCACGACTGCGACAACGTCGTGGCCGTGAAGGAGGCGTCGGGCAAGATGGATCAGGTCGAGGCCATCGTCGCAGGCGCTCCGGACGGCTTCGTCGTGTACTCCGGCGACGACTCCGCCACGCTCGACGTCATGAAGCGAGGCGGCGCCGGAGTCATCTCCACCATCGGCAACGTGTCTCCCGCTCGCATGAAGGAGATCGTCGAGCTGGCGGCTGCAGGCGACTGGGAGGCCGCCGAGGCGGCCAACGAGCGCTTGATGCCGCTCATGACGGGACTGTTCGAAACGTCGAACCCCATTCTCGTCAAGGAAGCGCTCAAGCTGCTGGGCTTCCCCGTGGGCGGCGTGCGCCTGCCGCTCGTGGATGCCACGCCCGAGCAGTCCGAGCGCCTGGCCGCCACCATGCGCGAGGTGGGCGTGCTGTAGCCGTTTGCCATCCTGAGCGGAGCGCGTAGCGCGGAGTCGAAGGGTCCCGTGCGACGATAGCAGGAAGTACCCCGGCTGGCGCCGAGCGGAATCCTTCGACTCCGCACCAACGGCGCTCTGCTCAGGATGACGACATGAAGAAGGACCGAAGCGCCGCGCATCGCGGCGCATGATATAACCGCGACGTGCGGGCTTGCAGGCTCGAACGAATTTCAGCCTGCTGCGAGACCAGCCGGGATACCCGGCTCCTCGTGCATGCGCCCCCGTCGCCTGAGAAAAAAGGAACGATATGGAAGAGAAGAACCCGCGCGTCCAGCGCGGAAGCGATCGCGCACGCACGGAGAACCGCTCCGGCGGGAGCCCGCGCAGGGGAGAGAAAGCGCCCCGCGCGAACGGAAACGAGAACGGCCAGGGCAACAAGAAGACCCGCACGTACAAGCACGTGCAGCTCGAGCACAAGCGCCCGCAGCTGTCGAAGGCGGGGGAGGGCGGTCAGCGCGCTGCGTCCAACCGCGGCGACCAGAGCGCGCGACGCAACTTCGCCTCGCCGAAGAAGGATCCGAACGCCACGCTCAAGATCATCCCGCTGGGCGGTCTCGACGCCATCGGCAAGAACATGACGGTGTTCGAGTGCAAAGGCGACATGATCCTCGACGACGCCGGCCTGATGTTTCCCGACGACAACCATCCGGGCGTCGATCTCATCCTGCCCGACTACACCTACGTGCTGGAGAACGCCGACAAGCTGCGCGGCATCGTCATCACGCACGGCCACGAGGACCACACAGGAACCCTCCCGTACCTCATGAAGGACCTCGATCGCAACGTGCCCATCTACGGCACGAAGATGACGCTGGGCCTCATCGAGGGCAAGTTCGCCGAGCATAAGATCAAGAACGCCAAGCTCGTCGAGATCAAACCGGGCGACCAGATCAAGCTGGGTTGCTTCACGGCCGAGTTCTTCGCCGTGAACCACTCCATCCCGGGCGCCGTGGGCGTGTTCTTCCAGAGCCCGGCCGGAAACGTGCTGCACACGGGCGACTTCAAGCTCGATCAGACCCCCATCGACGGCGTGACCACCGACTTCGGCGCGCTGTCGAAGTTCAGCGAAATCGGCGTCGACCTCATGATGAGCGACTCCACCAACGCCCAGAACCCCAACTTCACGCCGTCGGAGGCCGAAGTCGGCAAGGAGCTGGCGAAGATCATATCGCAGGCGAAGGGTCGCGTCATCATCGCGTCGTTCGCCAGCCATATCCACCGCATGCAGCAGATCTGCGACGCCGCCGTAGCCAACGGCCGCAAGGTGGTGGTGACGGGCCGCTCGATGATCCAAAACACCGATATCGCGCGCCGCCTGGGCTATCTCAGCATCAGCGACACGGACCTCATCGACGCATACGACCTCAAGGGCATTCCGCCCGAGCAGGTGGTCATCATGTGCACGGGCAGCCAGGGCGAGCCGCTCTCGGCGCTGGCGCGCATCGCCAACGGCGAGCATCGCACCATCCAGATGGACGAAGGCGACACGGTCATCGTGTCGGCCACGCCGGTTCCAGGCAACGAGAAGGCGGTCACGCGCGTCATCAACGGCCTGGCGAAGATCGGCGCGGACGTGTACGACAAGAACCGCGCACGCGTGCACGTGTCGGGTCACGCCGGCGCCGAGGAGCTCAAGCTCGTGCTCTCCATCGTGCAGCCCAAGGCGTTCATGCCGGTGCACGGCGAGGCCACCCACCTGCGCGCGCATGCTCGTCTGGCCGAGGCGACGGGCGTGCCGACCGACAATGTTTTCATCTGCGAAAACGGCGAAAGCCTTGAGCTGACGTCGCAGGGCGTCGTTCGCGGCGAGACCGTGCAAAGCGGCATCGTGTTCGTGGACGGCCTGTCGGTGGGCGACACCTCGCAGGGCGTGCTCGACGAGCGCAACGCTTTGGGTTCGCAGGGGTTTGCGGCCATCGCCGCCGCGGTGTCGCCGAAGGGAAAGAACGTGGTGGGCAACGTGCAGATCGAAATGCACGGCATCACGGGCGGCGACGACGATTTCCTCGTGCGCGAGGCGCAGGGCACCGTGAAGAACGCGCTCGGGCGCGCTATGGGAAATGGCGGCGGCCAGAAGGAGTGGAAGAAGGCCGGACGCGACGCCTTGCTGTCCCTCCTGTGGGAACGCACGAAAACCCGTCCCATGGTGATTGTGAACTTGCTCGAGGTTTAAGCTATAATGGCCGCATGCGCCCTCGCGGGGGCGTGCGGCCGCAGCATAGGCTGAAACAAACCCATGAAACGCAGATCAAACGCAGCATAAAGGAGTAGGGCGTGGCCCGACAGTCATCCAGCACCGCGAAGCCGAAAGCGTCTTCGGCGACGAAATCGAAGGGCAAGGCGGCCTCGCCCGCCGAAAAAAGGGCGAAGCAGGCCAAGGGCGCGCGCCCGCAGGCGACGGAGGAGCCCCGTCTGCTTGACGAGCGCACGCGTCGCGATATCACCGGCGTGGCTTTCGCCGTGCTCGCGGTCGTCCTGTTCGTGGCGGCGGTGCTGCCTACGAACGCCGTGGTCACCTCGTTCGTTTCCACGGCGCTGCACCTCTCGCTGGGTCTAGGCGCCTATCTTTTGCCGTTCCTCTTGCTGATCATCGGAGCCAGCTTCCTCGCGCGTTTCGACCGCGAACGCGTACCGGTGCGCGTGGCTGTGGGCCTTGTGATGATCTTCGTCGCCGCGCTCTCCCTGCTGGCCCTCTTCACGCCCGAATCCGCGCCCGATTCCGTCGACCGGCTGTTCCTGTCGGACGAGCTCGCCGCGCGAGGCGGCTATCTGGGCGCCGGCATCGCATGGGTTGGAATCAGCCTGTTCGGGCAAGCGGTGACGTGCATCATCATGATCGGGATAGTCCTGGCCGGGCTCGTGATCATCGGGTTCTCGGTGTCGAAGCTGGTCGAACGCGTACAGGACGCCCGTCGGGCGCTTGTCGCCGACGATGCGGACGACGACGTGCTGGCGGCTCCGCCCTACGCCCGCATGAAGCGCTCGACGGGCGCGAAGGTTCCCGTGGTGCCCACGACCGGCGAGGTTGTGGAGGCGGGTGCAACGAACGTCCTACCGCGCGCCAAGGATGCAAAGGGTCGACCGAGCAAGCCCCGTCGCGCGTCGCAGTCGCTGGTCACTCAAGCGATCGGCAACCGTGCGGCTTCTACCGAGGAAGGGGGAGGCGAGGCCCCGCAAACGCTCACGCGCAAGCTCGGCCGCAAGCACGACAAATCCGATAGCTCCCCTGCGGCTCCCAAGCCGTCCGCGAGCTCCACGCCCCTGGCCTCTCCTCGTCCGGCGGACGGTTTCGTGCTACCGCCCGCGGATCTGCTGGCCGTGTCGAAGAACTCCAAGAAGGACCGCGCTTCCGACGCCGAGCTGGCCGACACCGCGGCCTGTCTCCAGGAGACGCTCGAAAGCTTCGCTATCATGGCCGAGGTCGTTGGCTGGGTCGCCGGACCTACGGTGACGCTGTTCAAAGTCGATCTGCCCGCAGGCGTGCGCGTCAGCCGCATCACGGCGCTCGAGCAGGACATCGCGCTTGCGTTGGCGGCACCGGGCGTGCGCATCTTCGCGCCCATCCCCGGCACGAACTACGTCGGGATCGAGGTGCCCAACCGCACGCGCCAGAGCGTGCTCTTGGGCGACGTCATCAAAGATGCGGACGAGGGCCCGCTGCAGATCGTCATCGGCAAGGACGTCGAGGGCCGCTCCATCGTCTCCGACCTCGCGAAGATGCCCCACTTGCTCATCGGCGGCACTACCGGTTCGGGCAAGTCGGTGTCAATCAACGCCATGATCATGTCCATCCTCATGCGCGCCACGCCTTCCGAGGTGCGCTTCATCATGATCGACCCGAAACGCGTGGAGTTCACGCCCTACAACGGCATCCCGCACCTGTACGTGCCCGTAGTCACCGAGCCGCGCGAGGCGGCCAGCGCGCTTTCGTGGGGCGTGGCCGAGATGGAGCGCCGCCTGAAAGTGTTCTCGAAGGTGGGTGCTCGCAACATCGGCCAGTACAACGCGAAGGTGCAGGCCGAGCTGGCCGCGCAGCAGAAAGCGATCGAAGCCGGCGAAGAGCCGCCGGCCGGCGAGCTGGGGGCCGAGCTGCCCTACCTCGTCATCATCATCGACGAGCTGGCCGACCTCATGATGAACGTGGGCAAGGAGGTGGAGTTCTCCATCAGCCGCATCGCGCAGCTCGCGCGCGCGGCCGGCATCCATCTCATCGTGGCCACGCAGCGCCCTTCCACGAACGTGGTCACGGGCCTTATCAAGGCGAACATCACGAACCGCATCTCGTTCAACGTGGCCAGCGGCATCGACAGCCGCGTCATCTTGGACACGCCGGGCGCCGAGAACCTCATCGGCCTGGGCGATCTCTTGCTGTCGAAGCCCGAGTTCGCCCGTCCCCAGCGAATCCAGGGATGCTACGTATCGGAAGACGAGATCAACGCCGTGGTGGCCATGCTCAAAGACCAGGGCGAGCCGGAGTACCATTCCGAGATCCTGCAGACGAACCTCATCACGCTGGGCGCGTCGCAACCCGACGGTTCGGGCGGCGGCGTCTCCGACGACGATCCGCTCATCTGGGAAGCGGCGGACATCGTGGTGTCGAGCGGCCTCGGATCAACCTCGAACATCCAGCGCCGCCTGAAGGTGGGCTATTCGCGCGCTGGGCGTATAATGGACATGCTGGAGGAAAAGGGCGTCGTGGGGCCGCCGAACGGCAGCAAGCCCCGCGAAGTGCTCGTAGACGCCATGGAGCTCGAGACGTTGAAGGCCTTCGAGGCGCACGACGCGGCGAACCCTGAGGAATAACGAGGTGGCCAGGTGACATTCGGAACCATATTGAGAGAGGCGCGCGAGCGCAAGGGCTACGATCTCGCGACGGCTGCGCGACGGCTGCGCATCCGACCCGACATCCTGCGCGCTATCGAGGAAGACGATTTCTCCCGCATGCCGCCGCGCGGCTACGCGCGCAACATGGTGAACGCCTACGCGCGCCTCGTGGGGCTCAACCCCACCGAGATGACGCGCATGTACCTGGACGAGGCCTACGCCTACCAGGTGGGACGCGCGCGCAACGGCGCGCAGCCCTCGGGTTTCGATCGAGGAGGATCTTCGCGCACGGGACGCTCGACCTCGCGGCAGGGCGCTCGCCCCTCGCAGCAAGTCGACGAGCGCCCGCCGCGGCAGAATGCGTTCGGGCGTACGATGTACGACGACCGGCGCGACTACGGTCGCGATTACGGCGCGCGCGGGGGTTCGGAGCGCCTCTATTCCGAGGGACGCACGCATCCCAGCCGCCATGCGGCGCTGCCGAACGCCGAGTACACGAACTTCTACGCAGGGCCGAAGGCCTCGAGCGTCGTGCAGTCGAAGCTGCCTTTCGTCATCGCGGGCGGCGTGATCCTCGTGCTGCTCATCGTGGTGCTGGTGCTCGTGTTCGGCAACAACGGCGGGAGCTCGAACGAGGATGTGACGAAGCTGCCGGTGACGGGGCTCGCCGACCCGACGCAGGACGGCAGCGGCACGGAAGGCGGCGAAACCCCCGCGCAACCGCAGGCCAAGCCTGTTGAAACTGCTCCGACCAGCATCAAGGTGACCTACACGATCGCCAAGGACACCCCGGTGTACGCGGTTATCACGAAGGACGGGACGTCCGAAGACCAGATGTTCTCGGGCGGCGAGGAGGACACCGTTGAGCTGGCCGAGGGCGACGTGTGGACGTTCGCCGCTTGGGCGAGCGACGGCGTGACGATCAAGGTGGACGGCGAGGCGGTCAAGTTCGACGGCTCCGATCCGGCTACCGGCATGCCCATGGCCACGGTCGATTTCGACGCCTACCTGGAGAAGTGGTACGAGGATCATCCGGATGCCAAGAAGAAGGGGTCGGCCGACGCGGACGCCGCCGACAAAGCAGCCGAGGATGGCGCGAAAACCGGGGATGGAACATCCGCCGCTTAGGGGTTTCCGCCGGTCGGAGAACCCGTTCGTCATGGAGCGCCTCTGAAATTGCCGGCTTGGGCGCGAAAATGCGCTATGCTGTGCGCAAACGAAAATTCGAGCGGCCCGCCAGTGCGGGCCGCGTCGCGCGGAAAGGAACGTTCCATGGCCAAGGAATCCAGCTTCGACATCGTGTCCACGGTCGACATGCAAGAGATCGACAACGCCTTCCAGCAGGCGAAGAAGGAGCTCGCGCAGCGCTACGACCTGAAAGACTCGGGCGCCGAGATCACCCTCGACAAGGCGGGCAAGTCCATGACGGTGGCGGCACCCGCCGATTTCGTGGCCAAGCAGGTCATCGACGTGATCGGCTCGAAGCTCGTTCGCCGCGGCATCGATCTTGCCGCTGTGCAGTGGGCCGATCCCGAAGCGGCCGCCGGCCAGAGCGTTCGTCAGAAGGCCACCATCGTCGAAGGCATCGAAAAGGACGTTGCCAGCAAGATCAACAAGGATATCAAGGCCGAGAAGTTCAAGGTGAAGGTCCAGATCGAGGGTGACAAGCTGCGCGTCAGCTCTCCCTCGCGCGATGCGCTGCAGGAGGTCATCGCCTTCCTCAAGGGGAAGGACTACGGCCAGCCGCTCCAGTTCGTCAACTACCGCTAGGACGGTCTCGCCATATGGAACGCTCATCTGACGCGGCGCTCGTTGCGCCCTGCGTCGCTTTCGTCACGCTGGGATGCGCGAAGAACGAGGCTGACACGGCGCGCATGCGCGTGCGGTTGGCGGAGGCCGGGTTTCTGATAGAGGTCGACCCTGCCGAAGCGGACGCCGTGGTGGTGAACACCTGCTCGTTCATCCAAAGCGCCACCGAGGAGAGCATCGAAGCCGTTTTCGATGCGGCCGGGATGCCCAACGTCGCGGCGGGCGCGCCGCTCATCGTGGCCGGCTGCATGCCCGCCCGCTACGGCGAGGATCTTGCGGACGAGCTTGTGGAAGCGCGTGCGTTCGTGCCATGCAGCCGCGAGGACGATATCGCCGCTATCGTAGCCGACGCGCTTGGCGTCGACGCCCCGGGCGGGGGAGCCGCCGCCTCCGTGACCCTGAGCGCAAGCGGCGGAGCCGCCGAAGTCGAAGGATCCCGTGCGGCGCTTGCCGCCCTCCCGGCCGCGCCGTTCGCCTACGTGAAGATTTCCGACGGTTGCGACCGGTTCTGCACGTACTGCACCATCCCGTACATCCGCGGGCGCTATCGCAGCTTCCCGCTCGACGACGTGCGCGCAGACGTCGCCGCCCAGGTGGCTGCCGGCGCCCGCGAGATCGTGCTCATCGCCCAGGACACGGGGCGCTGGGGCGCCGACTTCGACGAGCCGTCGTCTTTGGCGGCGCTCGTGGCCGCGTTGGCCGAGGAGTTCCCGCAAACCTGGTTCCGCATCATGTACATCCAGCCCGAAGGCCTTTCCGACGAGCTGCTGGATGCCGTGGCCGCGCACGACAACGTATGCGACTACTTCGACATCCCGCTGCAGCACGTGGACGCGGGCATCCTGCGCGCCATGAACCGCACCGGCTCGCGCGAGGAGTTCCTGGCGCTCGTCGACCGCGTGCTCGCGCACGTGCCGGGCGCCACGCTGCGCACGACGCTCATCGCGGGCTTCCCGGGCGAGACCGAGGAGCAGTTCGAGGACCTGTGCTCCTTCGTCGAGGAGGGGCTGTTCGACTACGTGGGCGTGTTCCCGTACTCGCGCGAGGAGGGAACGCGCGCGTTCGACCTGCCCGGCCAGCTGGACGAGGACGAGAAGAACGACCGTGCCCAGCGCCTGCGCGACCTGGCCGACGCCGTGTGCTGCCCGCGCATCGCCGCGCGCGTCGGACGCGAGATGGACGTGCTGGTGGAGGGCGTCGAAGAGGACGGCCAGCTGTTCGGGCGGGCCATGTGCCAGGCGCCCGAGGTCGACGGCGTCACGTACCTCGACGCCGGCGAGCCGGGCGAGATCCGCCGCGTGCGCATCGTCGACGCTCTGCTCTACGAGATGGAAGGGGAGTGAGCCCGATGGCGCAAGGTGCCGTGCACGAGAAGCTGTGGACCCCGGCGAACGTGGTGACGCTGCTGCGCATCTGCCTCGTTCCCGTGTTCGTAGTGGCCATCATCAGCCCTTGGCCGGAGTACTTCCCGTTCTGGGCGGACGCCGAGGCGTCGAAGCCCTGGATCGCCGCCGGCATCTTCATCCTGCTGGCCGCCACCGACGGCCTCGACGGGTACCTGGCGCGCAGCCGCGGCGAGGTGACGAACTTCGGCAAGTTCATCGACCCCTTGGCCGACAAGATCCTCGTGGCCGCCGCCCTGCTCGCGCTCATCGAGCTGGGCGTGCTGCCCTCGTGGGTAGCGCTCGTCATCCTCACGCGCGAGTTCATCGTGTCGGGCATCCGCATGGTGGCCGCCAGCCAAGGCGTGGTCATCGCCGCCAGCTGGTACGGCAAGGCGAAGACCGTCGCGCAGATCGTCGCCATCGTGCTGTTCATCGTCAAGGACAGCGTGGTGATCACCGATCCGCAGGGCGTGCTGCACAACCCCTTGTACCTCGTGTCGTGGCTGGCCATGCTGATCGCGCTGGCGCTCACCGTGATCTCGATGCTCGACTATTTCGTGAAGGCCAAGGAGATCCTCGGGTTCGCGCCGTCGGGCAAGCGCGCGAAGCGCCGTGCGGGTGCCGGAGAGGCCGCGGCTGCCGATGCGGGAGAGGACGAAGCGGGAGGGCGCGCGCTCAGCGCCCAGGAGGCCGCGAGAATCTCGCCCGAGGCGCTCGACGAGCTGGCCGGGCGCGTGCTCGAGGCGGCACGTGCCGCCGGCGCGACCGTCGGCACGGCCGAGAGCCTCACGGGCGGCCTCGTCGCCGCGACGTTCACCGACGTGCCGGGCAGCTCGGACGTCGTGCGCGGTGGCGTCGTCAGCTACTCCTCCGACGTGAAGCGCGACGTGTTGGGCGTGAGCCGCGAGACGCTCGCCTTGATCGGGGCGGTCAGCGAGGAGACGGCATGTGCCATGGCCGAAGGCGCCCGCGCCGCGCTCGGCTGCGACGTGGCGGTGTCGGCGACCGGCATCGCCGGCCCGGGCGGGGCCGAGCCGGGCAAGCCGGTGGGCACCGTGTGGATCGGGCGCGCGGACGCGTCGCTCACCTGCGCCCGCTGCTGCCATTTTCCCGGCACGCGCGAAGAAGTGCGCCTGCTCGCCGTGCGCGCGGCGCTCGAGTTCGCGCTCGAGGCGCTGGAAACGCGCTAGAACGACGTAGAAGGCGCGTCGGATCGGGTGGCGGGAAACGTGGAATTCGCGTGTCTTCGGCGTGGGAAACGCGCTGGATCGGGAGGTGCTGCGCGCTGGATGCGCGCCATCGGGACGTGAGCCGGCCGCGCTATACTGGGGTTGCAAGCTTCTTTCGCGAAAATGCTTGACCAACAAACATATGTTCGTATAATGGTAAGCGGCAAACGCTCAGCGTCTTTGGCGCTCGCGGCAGGAAGAGAAGGAACCGCATGAACGAAGAAAAATCGAAGATGCTCAAGCTGACCACCGATCAGATCGAGACCAAGTTCGGCAAGGGCTCCATCATGAAGTTCGGCGAGGGCGGTCACGACCTCAACATCGGGGTCATCCCGACCGGCGCGCTGCCGCTCGACGCGGCGCTCGGCATAGGCGGCGTGCCGCGCGGCCGCATCGTGGAGGTGTACGGCCCTGAATCGAGCGGCAAGACCACGCTCGCGCTGCAGATCATCGCGGAGGCTCAGGCCATGGGCGGCATCGTGGCCTTCATCGACGCCGAGCACGCGCTCGATCCCGTCTATGCCGCGCGCCTGGGCGTCGATATCGACGAAGTGCTCATCTCGCAGCCCGACACCGGCGAGCAGGCGCTGGAGATCTGCGACATGCTGGTGCGCTCGGGCGCCATCGACGCCGTGGTCGTCGACTCGGTGGCCGCGCTCGTGCCCCGCGCCGAGATCGAAGGCGAGATCGGCGACACCACGGTGGGCCTACAGGCGCGCCTCATGTCGCAGGCGCTGCGCAAGCTGGCGGGCTCTCTGTCGAAGTCGAACACCACGTGCATCTTCATCAACCAGCTGCGCGAGAAGATCGGCGTGATGTTCGGCAACCCGGAGACCACGACGGGCGGCCGCGCCCTCAAGTTCTTTTCCAGCGTGCGCATCGACATCCGCCGCATCGACTCCATCAAGAAGGACGGCGAGATCGTGGGCAACCGCGTGCGCGCCAAGGTGGTCAAGAACAAGGTGGCTCCGCCGTTCCGCCAGGCCGAGTTCGACCTCATGTACGGCGAGGGCATCTCGCGTGAGGGCTGCATCGTGGACATGGCCGTCGAGGCGGGGGTCGCCAAGAAGAGCGGCGCCTGGTACACCTACGGCGAGGAGCGTCTCGGCCAAGGGCGCGAGGCGGCGAAGCAGACGCTCAAGGAGAACCCGGACTTGCGCGAGGAACTCGAGACGAAGGTGCGCGAATCCTTTGAGATCCCCATCATCACGCGCTCGACCGAGGAAGCCGACGCACTCACGCCAGTGGCAAAGCCCGCGAAGAAGAAGTAGCATGCCCGAATCGCCCGAACAGCTCCGCGCGCGCCTGCGCGCGGAGATCGCCGCGATCGAGAAGGGCGTCCCGAAGCCTTCCAGGGCGCCCGACCTTCCCCACGTTCGCGAGGAGCGGGAGGATCGACGGCCGAGCCGCGCTTCGCGCTCCCTGTCTGCCAGTGCGGCCGGCGGACAGCCTTCCCGCCATGACGCCGGCGAAGTCGACGAGGATGTGCGGCTCTCCGATCCCGACGCCGCTTTCCGCAAGATCGAGCGGCTCTGCCTCGTGCGCGAGCGGGCTTCCGAGCAGCTGCGCCAGCGTCTTGCGCGCGAGGGCTTCGAGGCCGAGGCCGTCGAAGCGGCGCTCGATCGCGCGCTCGCCTGCGGCCTCGTCGACGACGGGCGCTTCGCCGACGTGCTCGTGCGCAGTCGCCTTGCCCAAGGGCGCGGCAGACGCGGCATCGCCGCCGAGCTCGAGAACCTCGGCATCGACGCGGACGGCGTCGAGGCGCTGGCCGCTGCCGACGACGACGCGGGGGAGGTCGACCGTGCGCTCGCGCTGCTCGACCGCAAGCCGCCGCGCGCGAAGAACCGCCGCGACGCCGCCTACCGCCGCCTCGCCCAGAAAGGCTTCAGCGCCTCGGTGTCATCCACCGCCGCCCGCCTCTGGTGCGAGGCGAACCCCGTCGAAGGATGAGCGCATCCGCGCCGTCGGCCGCGCCTGCGGCGGCGGCGCGGCCCTGCATTTCAGATTATTTCTTGTCAGGGCTTTTACAATTCGGGCACAACCTTTATCATATGGTATAGCTTGAATGATCGTACCTGATGAGGGTACTTCCTATAGACAAATTCATACGATGCTGCCCGTATCGCGTGCGTTCGTTCATGCCCGGTTTTTCCGGGATTTTTTATGCCTATGTTCTTTTGAATGTAACGCTCTATCGGAAACTGAAACGAAAGGGGGAGCGTATGCCCGAATTCATCTGGCTGATCATCGGAGCCGTCGTCGGCATCGCCCTCGGCTTCGTCGTCACCCGCTACCTGGTCAACGCATCCACGAAGCGAGCGGCGCAAGAGGCCGAATCCGTGGTGAACGACGCGAAACGACAAGCCGAAACGCTGCGCCGCGAGGCCATCATCGAAGCGAAGGACGAAGCTCTCAAGCTGAAGCAGGATGCGCAAGCCGAGAGCAAGGAGCGTCTGCGCGAAGTGCGTTCCGCTGAGAACCGCATCTCGCAGCGCGAGGAATCGCTCGACCGCCGCGTCGAATCGCTCGACGCGCGCGAGCATCAGATCTCATCCATGCAGGGCCAGCTCGAGCGCCGCGAACGCGATCTCGAAGAGGCCACGCGGGAGGTGAACTACCGCCTCGAGCGCGTGGCCGGCATGACGCCGGACGAGGCGAAGGCGGAGCTGCTCGACACCCTCAAGGACGAGGTGACGCACGAGTCCGCGGCCATCATCCGCGATGCCGAGGCGCGCGCGAAGGCGGAGGCCGACAAGAAGGCCCGCTCCATCCTCAGCCTCGCCATCCAGCGCGTGGCGGCCGACCACTCGGCCGAAACCACCGTGTCCACCATCCATATCCCCTCCGACGACCTCAAGGGCCGCATCATCGGCCGCGAGGGCCGCAACATCCGCTCGTTCGAGCAGCTGACCGGCACGAACCTCATCATCGACGACACCCCGGAGTGCGTGACCATCTCGTGCTTCGATCCGGTTCGCCGCGAGATCGGCCGCGTGACGATGGAGAACCTCGTGGCCGACGGCCGCATCCATCCGGCGCGCATCGAGGAGATGTTCGGCAAGGCCGAGGCGTTCGTGAACCAGCGCGTCCAGGAAGCGGGCGAGCAGGCCACGTTCGACACCGGCATCCACGACCTGCACCCCGAGCTCGTGCGCACGTTGGGCCGCCTGCGCTACCGCACCTCGTACGGCCAGAACGTGCTGAACCACTCGCTGGAGGTGGCCTACCTCTCCGGCGTCATGGCCTCCGAGCTGGGTCTGGACCCCATCCCGGCGAAGCGCGCCGGCCTGCTGCACGACCTGGGCAAGGCGGTCGACCACGAGGTGGAGGGCAGCCACGCCGTCATCGGCGCCGACCTGGCCCGCCGCTTCGGCGAGCGACCCGAGATCGTGCACGCCATCGAGGCGCACCACAACGACGTGGAGCCGTCCAGCGTGCTGGCCGTGCTCGTTCAGGCGGCCGATGCCGTGTCCGCGGCGCGTCCCGGCGCCCGCAAGGAGACGCTCGACGCCTACGTGAAGCGCCTCGAGAAGCTGGAGGAGATCGCCAGCTCGTACAAGGGCGTGGAGCGCACGTACGCCATTCAGGCGGGTCGCGAGGTGCGCGTGATGGTGGAGCCCGACACGGTGGACGAAGCCGCCACCACGGTGCTTGCGCACGACATCGCGCAGCGCATCGAGAACGAGATGCAGTATCCCGGCCAGGTGAAGGTCGTGGTCATCCGCGAGAGCCGCGCGGTCGGCGTCGCGAAGTAGGGCGCACGCGGCATGGCCGACGAAGCGCTGGAAGCCTTCATAGAGAACGTATGCGGCGACAGCCATCTCCGGGTCGAGGCCGACCTCGGGGATGGCTTCGTCCGTTTGAGGAGCGCCGAAGCCGAGCGCAGGCAGGCCGCGCACGACATCCGCTCCACCGAGGATATCGTCATCGAGATGCTGCGCAACGCCCGCGATGCGCACGCCAAGAGCATCTTCCTGGCCGTGTCGCGCGAAGGACAGCGCCGCCGCCTCGTCATGATCGACGATGGCGACGGCGTGCCGGCAGCCATGCACGAGCGCATCTTCGAGCCGCGCGTCACGTCGAAGCTCGATAGCATGCACATGGACAAGTGGGGCATCCACGGCCGCGGCATGGCGCTGTACTCCATCGCGGTCAACGCCGAGACGGCTCGCGTCGTCGCCTCTGATGCGGGCAAGGGTGCCGCGCTTGCCGTGGAGACGAACCTCGACAAGCTCGGCGAGAAGACCGATCAGTCGAGCTTCCCCGTGTTCGAGCGCACCGAATCGGGCAGCATCGCGGTGCGCGGCCCCAAGAACATCCTGCGCACCGCCTGCGAGTTCGCCATAGAATGCCGCCACGATTGCACCGTGTACCTCGGTTCGCTCACCGACATCGCGGCGACGCTGTACGCATTCGGACTGTCGTCGCTCACCTCGGCTATGCGCGCGTTCTGCGCCGATGCCTCCGAGCTGCCGGTGGCCAAGCGCTTGTCGGTGGCCGTGGATCCGGCGAGCTTCGCGGACGAGGCCGAGGCGCTGGGCCTGGTCATCTCGGAGCGCTCCGCACGCCGCATCCTGGACGGCGAGATCGCGCCGGTCGAGCCGCTGATCAACCGCGTCCGCATCGAAGGGGAGGCCGACGCGCGCCCGGCCGCGCGGCCGGCGAAGGCGCCGGCGGGAGATGCGCGCGGTCTCAGAATCGCGCCCGAAGACCTCGAATCGTTCTCGCGACGCGTAGCATGCGCGTTCTCGGATTTGGCGCGCGACTACTACCTGGAATCGGCGGTGAAGCCGGACGTGCGCGTAGGCAAGGATGGCGTGCACATCCGCATCCCGGTTGAAAAGCTACGATGACGAACCTGCTCGATAACAGCATACCCGCAGGTTGCGCACCATACCGCGAATAGGTAGAATAGCAAGGGCGTAAGAGTAACCTATCTATAGCACAACGGAATCCTAACGCAGCATACAAGACGAACCACACGGACTACCAACGACAAAGGATAGGCATGTCCACTTCCGAACAAAAGCCAGACGTTGGCTGCTTGAAGGTATCATCGAAGTCGTCGCCCGCCTCCGTTGCCGGAGCGATTGCCGGCATGGTGAAAGACGGCGTAAGCGTCGAGATCCAGGCCGTCGGCGCCGGTGCGGTGAACCAGGCGGTCAAGGCCATCGCCATCTCCCGCGGCTTCCTGTCTCCGATCGGCATCGAGATCGCCTGCGTACCGTCGTTCGCCGACATCGTCATCGACGGCGAGTACCGCACTGCCATACGCTTCACGGTGGATCCGCGCTATACGCGCGGCGTCGCGCAGCCTCTAGGCGACGATGCCCACCGTCCCGTCCCCGAGATTCGCTGAAAACGAGCCCATGCATACACCATTTACGAACTTGACGTTCTGCATCCGCACGTTCGGGTGCCAGATGAACAAGCACGACTCAGAGCGCATCGCCGGCATGCTCGAGGGCATGGGAGCGCTGCAGGTGGACGCCATCGAGGATGCCGACATCGTGGCGTTCATGACCTGCTGCGTGCGCGAAGCCGCCGACACGCGGCTGTACGGCCAGGTGGCCTCGCTCAAGAACGTCCCCTTGCGCGCCGGCACGCCGCTGTCGAAGCGCATCGTCGCTGTGGGCGGATGCATCGGCCAGCGCGATGGCGAGAAGCTGGTCGACGAGCTGAAGCACCTCGACGTGGTCTTCGGCACCCATAACCTGGGGTCGCTGCCGCGTTTGCTGGAAGCGGCGCTCGAAGAGGGCGGCCATCAGGTGGAGGTGCTCGATGCCGCGTCATCGTTCCCCACCGAGCTGCCTACGGCGCGCGAGCACGAATGGGCGGCATGGCTGCCCATCACCATCGGCTGCAACAACTTCTGCTCGTACTGCATCGTTCCGTATGTGCGCGGACGCGAGAAGTCGCGGCCGTTGGAGGACATCGTGGCCGAGGCCGAGCGCTATGTGGCCGCCGGCGTGAAGGAGATCACGCTGCTGGGGCAGAACGTGAACTCCTACGGGCGCGACCTGTACGGCTCGCCGCGCTTCGCCCAGGTGCTGGACGCGCTCGACCAGACGGGCATCGAGCGCCTGCGGTTCGCCACCAGCCACCCGAAGGATCTCAACGACGAGGTCGTCGGCAGGTTCGCCACGCTGCGCTCGCTCATGCCGGCGCTGCACCTTCCCGTGCAGTCGGGCTCGGATGCGGTGCTTGCGGCCATGAACCGCCGCTACACGCGCGATCATTACCGCGCGCTTGTCGCGAAGCTGCGTGACGACGTACCCGACATCGCGCTGTCCACCGACATCATCGTCGGATTCCCCGGCGAGACCGCCAAGGACTTCGAGGACACGTACCGCCTCGTGGACGAGGTGGGCTACCACCAGGTGTTCACGTTCATCTATTCGAAGCGCGAGGGCACGCCGGCTGCGTCTATGGACGACGACACACCGCGCGAGGTGATCCAGCAGCGTTTCGACCGCTTGGTGGATCTCGTGCAACAGCGCGCGTTCGAGGCGAACCAGCGCGATTTGGGAAGCACGGTCGACGTGCTGGTGGAAGGCGCGTCGAAGCGCGACGAGCGCCTGCTGGCAGGCAAGAGTCCGAAGAACCAGACCGTCCACGCGCCAGCGCCGGCAGGCGTGCGCGCGGAGGACCTTGCGGGCAGCACCGTGCGCGTGCGCGTGGACGAGGCGAAGACGTGGTATCTCGCCGGCGAGATCGTGGACGGGCCCGATGCTGCGGACGGGCGCTGATCCGACGGGCGGGGGAGCACCGTATCCGCTGAAGGCTCCGGCGGTCTGCGTCGTCGGGCCCACGGCATCCGGCAAGACCGACCTCGCCCAAACGCTGGCTCTCGAGCTGGGCGGAGAGGTGATCAGCGCCGACTCCATGCAGATCTA
>OLOG01000849.1_pt1 | contig 23068 bp, 20 predicted proteins | sample 1672351 | NCBI WGS metagenome assembly OLOG01 (sample SAMEA3136674, study PRJEB25190) | human gut metagenome | biome: human gut; feature: human-associated habitat; material: faeces | place: Austria | collected 2013 | reverse complement strand
AGCCGCCGGAGCGGTGCTTAAGCCGTTAGGCGGGAATTGTGCGGTGTTGCCTTTACTCTTTTTCCAGCATATAACCCACATTGCGCACGGTACGCAGGCGGTCGCCCAGATGCAGTTTGCGGCGCAGCCGGGTGACATGGGTATCCAGCGTGCGGGTGCTGTCAGCAATGTCATCCTCGCCCCAGACGGTTTCGTACAGATAGTCCCGGTAGAGTGCGCGGCCGCGGTTGCGCAGGAAAAGCAGCAGTAGTTCGTACTCTTTGGGCGTCAGGCGTATCTCCTCGTCCCCGCGCTGGATGCGGCAGGCAGCGGTGTCTACGGTCAGATCCCACAGGTGGTAGACTACCATGCTGCGGCCCGCGCGGCGCAGAACGCTTTCTACCCGGGCTACTAATTCGGCCGGGGCAAAGGGCTTGACGATATAATCATCGGCCCCGCTGTGCAGGCCGCGCACGCGGTCCTCTACCGCCGCCTTGGCCGTGATGAAGATGCAGGGTGTGCCGGTGGGGCGGATATAGTTCAGCAGGTCGTAGCCGTCGATTTGGGGCATCATAATATCCAGCAGCACCAGGTCGTACTGTTTTTTCTCCAGCAGATCGGCGGCTTTGATGCTGTCGGTCACGGCCTCGCAGCGGTAGCCTGCGTCGGTCAGGATGCGGCGTATCAGCATGGCGATAGCCTGTTCGTCGTCTACAACTAAAATCGGATGCATGGCAAAAACCTCCTTTGCCTCTATTGTACCGCAGAATGTGTCCGATTTGAAAACTTTTGCAAAGAAAAAGCCGCCGTGCAGCAAAAAGCGCACAGCGGCTTAGAAATTATAAAATTACTCGCGGATCTCGATGCCAAGCTTAAACTTCAGGTTGCCGAGGATCTTCTTGACGAAGCGATCGACCTCATCGGCAGCGAAGGGCTTCTCACCGGGCTGGAAGTACAGGCTGAAAGCCATACTCTTCTTGTCAGCGCCCAGCTTTTCGCCGCGGTAGATGTCGAACAGCTCCACCCTGGTCAGCTGCTTGCAGGCGCGCTGCATCTCGGTGATGAGGGTGCCGCACTCCATGCTTTCGGGAGCAACCAGGGCCAGATCGCGCTGGACCGGGGCAAACTCCGGGATCGGGGTGTAGTGCAGGCTGGTGGGGACCAGAGCGTGGAAGGCGACCCAATCGATCTCGCCCAGGTAGATGTTCAGGTTGGAGCGGCTGTCCTTGGGCAGCTTCAGCTCAGCGGTGACATCATTGGCCAGCTTGCCGAAGACGCCGACGCGCTCGCCCTTGCACAGGATGTAAGCGGCAATGCCGGGGTGCAGCCAGGCAACATCGGCGGCACGCTCCACGGTCAGCTCCACGCCGAAAGCATCGCCAAAAGCGGCGACAGCGCCCTTGACGGTAAAGAAATCCTCGTCACTGCCCCAGGCGGCGAAGCCCAGGTGCAGGCGCTCTTCCGGCAGTTCGGTGACAGGCAGCTGCTTCGGAATGTAGATGTTGGACATCTCGAACAGGCGGCCCTCGCCGTTACCCTTGCGCAGGTTGTCAACGACAACGTTCAGCAGGGACGGAGCCAGCAGCGGGCGCATGATGGTCAGATGAGAGGAAATGGGGTTCAGGATGCGGATAACCTTGCGCTCCGGGGCGTCGGCAGCGATATGCAGCATATCCAAGTCGGCATCGGCGTAGAACGCGAGGGTCTCGGCCTCGTAGAAGCCCTGAGCGCACATGGTGCGCTTGGCCTTGGCGCGGGCCTTCTGCTCAGCGGTCAGGCCGCCGGTGGTGACCTGGGCAGCCTTCAGGAAAGTAGGCACGATGTGGTCATAGCCGTACTCGCGGATGACTTCCTCGGCCAGGTCAGGCTCGCCGACCTCGATGTCCTCACGCCAGCGGGGCGCGACGACCTGCATGGTGTTGCCATCGGCTTCGAGGGTGACATCGAACTGCAGACGGTGCAGGATGTCGAGGATGGCATCGGTGGGCACGGTGATGCCCAGGATGGCGTTGATGCCGCTGATGGTGGCGGTGAAGTGCTTACCCTCACGCGGGGCACCGGCGGAGCAATCGAAGTGTGCAGCGGTGACTTCGCCGCAGCCCAATTCCTGAATGAGGTGCAGGGCGCGGGCCATGCCCAGCTCGGTGGTGTACTCAGAGATGCCCTTCTCGTAGTGGCTGGAGGCATCGGTGTTCTGGCCCAGGCCGCGGGCGGTCTTGCGGATGTTGTCGCGGGCGAACTTGGCGCTCTCGAAGAGCAGCTGGGTGGTGCTGTCTTTGATCTCGCTGTTCAGGCCGCCCATAACGCCGGCCAGGGCAACGGGCTTGGAACCATCGCAGATGACCAGGTTATTGGGGGTCAGCTTGAAGTTCTTCTCGTCTAGGGTGGTGATCTCCTCACCATCCTTGGCGCGGCGGACGATGATCTGGCAGCTTTCCAGCGTGTCCATATCGAAGGCGTGCATCGGCTGGCCGATCTCCAGCATGACGTAGTTGGTGATGTCAACGACGTTGGAGATGCTGCGCAGGCCGCACAGGGCCAGCTGGCGCTTCATCCAGCGCGGAGAGGGGCCGGGGGTGATGTTGCGGACATAGTGGCCGATGTAGCGCGGGCAGAGGTCCGGGGCCTCGACGGTGATGGACAGACGGTCGTCGGTGGTGTCGGAGACGGTATAGTCGGTGGCGGGCATCTTGAGGGGCTTGCCCAGCACGGCGGCAACTTCGCGGGCGATGCCGAGGACGCTCTGGCAATCGGCACGGTTGGCGGTGACGGAGATGTCAAAAATGTAATCATCCAGGCCGACAACTTCCTGAATGGGGGTGCCGGGAACGGTATCCTTGGGCAGGTCGAGCAGGCCGTAGACCTCAGCGCCGGGATACAGGTCGTCGTTCAGGCTCAGTTCCTCGCCGCTGCAGAGCATGCCGTTGGACTCAACACCCATCAGGGGCTTGGCCTTGATCTTGATGCCGCCGGGCAGCGTGGAGCCGTCCAGAGCGGCGGGGGTGTGCATGCCCTCGTAAACGTTAGAAGCGCCGGTGGAGATCTGGATGTCGTGGCCGTACTCGCCGCAGTCTACTTTGCAGATATGCAGGTGGGTGCCCTCCTGAGGAACGCACTCGGTGACAACGCCGACAACGACCTTGCTGATCTCGCCGCCGAGATCAATGAGTTCTTCGACCTCAAAGCCGCAGCCAAAGAGCTTATCTTCCAACTCCTGTGCGGTGACGTCAATATCAACATACTGTTTTAACCAGCTGAACGGTACTTTCATAATCTGTACTCCTCCCCCATCAATCCTCGAACTGCTTCAAGAAGCGCAGATCGTTTTCAAACATCAGGCCGATGTTGTTGATGCCGTATTTGAGCATGGCGATACGCTCGATGCCGATGCCAAAGGCAAAGCCGGAATAGACGTTGGGGTCAATGCCGCAGTTCTCCAGCACGCTGTGGTGCACAACACCGGCACCCAGGACCTCGATCCAGCCGGTGTGCTTGCACAGCGGGCAGCCCTTGCCGCCGCACTCGAAGCAGGAAACGTCGACCTCGACGCTGGGCTCGGTGAACGGGAAGTAGGACGGGCGCAGACGGGTCTTGACGTCAGCGCCGAACAAGGCCTGGACGAACTTGTCCAGCATGCCCTGCAGGTCGCACAGAGTGATGCCTTTGTCCACGACCAGACCCTCCATCTGATGGAACATCGGGGAGTGGGTGGCATCGGAGTCAGAGCGGAAGACGCGGCCCGGGACCAACACTTTGATGGGGGGCTTTTCCATATCCATCACGCGGATCTGGCCGCCGCTGGTCTGGGTGCGCAGCACGATGTCATCGGCCACATAGAAGGTGTCCTGCATATCGCGGGCGGGGTGATTCTTGGGCACATTCAGGCGGGTGAAGTTGTGGTCGTCATCCTCGATCTCGGGACCTTCGTAGATCTCAAAGCCCATGCCGGCGAAAACGTCGACGATCTCGTTCTTGACGAGAGTGATGGGATGCAGGCTGCCGTTCAGGCGAACCTTCGGGGGCATGGTGATGTCCACGGTTTCGGCGGCGTTGCGGGCAGCCAGGGCAGCCTGCTCCACCTGGACGGACAGGGCCTGATACTGGCCCTCGGCCCACTGCTTGAACTCGTTGATGGTCTTGCCAACGGCAGGACGATCCTCTTTGGGCACATCGCGCAGGGACTTGGTCAGCCCGGCAACAGCGCCGTTTTTGCTCAGGAATTTCTGCCAGAAGTCCGACAGCTGTGCCTGATCGGTGACAGCGGCGGCAGCTTCTTCAATCGCCGCGCGCAGCTCTTTGATTTTCTCTTCCATAGTACACCTCTGTTTATGGGTCTTGCGGGACAAAACAAAAAGGCCTCGTCCCTGTGCTTGTCAGGGACGAAGCCTTGCACATCAAAACTCCGCGGTACCACCCGTGTTCCGCACAAAAAAGGCGCGGCACTCTTTAACTGCCGGTAACGGTGCAGAGCCGTTGCGTACTACTAAGCGGGTATGCCGTTCACGCGCACCACTCAGGAGTGAACTTCGGCGCGGGGGCTTGGGGGCGGCTTGCAGCCGGTGACCGCTCTCTCTGGTCCGAAACGAACCGCGCGTACTTTCTCCGTCAATGTGTTTTAACGAATACGGATTTAGTATAGCGGTTTCGGCAGGATTTGTCAAGGGCGGTTTAGCTGTCGCGGCGGCGGCCAAGCAGACGCACCACGTACAGGAAGATGTTGATGAAGTCGAGGTAGAGGTTCAGTGCACCGATAATGGAAGCCTTGTGCAGCATGGCTGCATCACCGCCGAAATAGGCGTAGTGATGCTTGAGCATCTGGGTATCATAGGCGGTCAGACCCATGAACAGGAACAGACCAACGGCGCAGAGCAGCAGATCACCAAAGCCAAAGCTGAAGCCAAACAGGCTGAACAGGCTGCCAACCAGGGAGCAGATGATCATGGCGATCAAACCGCCCATCAATTTTGGGCCCCAGCCGACCAGGCTGCGGTTGGTGGTAGCACCGTACACGGCCATAACGCCGAAGTAGACAGCGCCCACCAGGAAGGCCAGCACCAAGCTGCCCAGATCATAGATCAGGAAGATGGAGCAGAGGTTCAGGCCGTTGAGCGCCGCATAGGCAAAGAAGATGCCAGTAGCGGTGCCTGGCTGCAGGCTGGTGACACGGGCGGACAGTACACCGACCAAAATCAGCTCTGCAATGCAGGTGATGAAGAAGACGCCGCTGTTGATGAAAGCATAGACCAAACCGGTGGAAATAGCACCGATGGCCACGGCGAAGGTGACCAGCAGACCGGCAAACATCCAGCCGAAGGTCTTGGTCATATATTGATTTAAGGTTCCAAACGGACTTTCAGCATAAGAAATATCATTGTAATTCTGATACATGGTTGAAATCCCCTTTCTGTATGAAGTATTATACTGTTATTAGGATGTCAATTCATCACAAAACTATTAAGAACCATGGATAAAAGGTGAAAAATGTCTGATTTGTACGGAATTTATCTGCATATTCCCTACTGCCGGGCCAAATGCCGGTATTGTGATTTCTACTCGGCTCCCGGTGCGCGGGGAGTACCGCAGGCCTATGTGAGCGCGCTGCTGCGAGAGCTTGCAAAGAACGACCGCCGCCCGGATACGCTCTACTTTGGCGGCGGGACGCCTGCCCTGCTTTCGCCTGCCCAGGTAGAAAGCCTGATTACGGCGGCGAATCCTTTGCCGGGGGCGGAGATAACGCTGGAGGCCAACCCCGATGTGGTGATGCAGGAAAGCTTGGCAGGCTTCCGCGCGGCAGGGGTGACGCGCATCAGCTTTGGCGTGCAGAGCGCCAGCAACGCCCAGTTGCGGCGACTGGGGCGCACCCACACCGCCGAAAGGGCCGCACAGGCACTGGCCTGGGCGCGGGCGGCAGGTTTTGAGGAAATCTGCGGCGACATCATGCTGGCACTGCCGGAGTACAGCAACGCCGAGTTTGATGCTACGCTTGCCTTGTTGCGGGACGGCGGCTGTACGCATATTTCGGCTTACCTATTAAAGGTAGAGCCGGGCACGGCGTTTTACCGCAATCCGCCCGCGGGCCTGCCGGACGGCGACGCGGCGGCGGACTTTTATTTATATGCGGTGGCCCAGCTGGAAAAGGCCGGGTACCAGCAGTATGAGATCAGTAACTTCTGCCGCCCCGGCCATGAGGGACGGCACAACCTGCTGTACTGGGATTGCTGCGACTACCAGGGCTACGGCCCTGCGGCCCACAGTTGTGTGGGCCGTGTACGGAAATACTGGCCGGACGATGTGCAGGCGTTTATTGAGGGCACCGCCGCCGAAGCGATGGAGGGCGATTGCACGGCCGAGGATTTTTTGCTGATGCAGCTTCGCCTGCGCAGAGGGTTAAGCTTAGCCGAATACGGCCGCTGGGGTGGCAGCTTTACCTCGGCGCAGAAACAGTTTATCCGCCAGTGCGTGGCCCACGGCTACGCCGAGTTTGACGAGGAAACGCTTCGCCTTACTCCCGCCGGTATGGTGGTACAGAACTCTATTTTGACCGAATTGATGTGAAATATAAAATGCCGCCTCTGCCTTTTTTGAGGGCAGGGGCGGTATTTGTATGCGTTTAAATTTCGCGGATAGGCCAGCCGAGCAGCTCGGCAGCGGTGCGATCATGGGTGACCAAAATCGTGGGCCGCTCCCCTGCCAGGCGGCGGGTAACGGCGGCGGCATCGCGCACCAGGTCGGCATCCATGCCGGTGAAGGGTTCGTCCATCAGCAGCGTTTGGGCGTCCTGGCACAGCAAGGCGCGCAGCAGGGCGGCACGGCGCTTTTGCCCGCCGGAAAGCCGCACGGCAGGCAGGCGCAGGTCAGCCTCGGTAAAGCCAAGGGATCGCAAGTCGCTGCGGGCCTGGGCGGCGGTCAGACCGTGGCCTGTCAGCACAAGGTTGTCTACGGCAGTCAGCTGAGGGCAAAGACGGTCCTCCTGAAAGACGACGGCAGGGGTCACCACGCCGGTGATGGTGCCGCTGTCGGCGGTCTCCAGCCCTGACAGGATGCGCAGAAGCGTTGTTTTTCCACAGCCGGAAGCTCCCATCAGTACCATGGGACGGTCCACTGTCCAACAGAAACTTTGCAGCACGGAGTGGGTGCCGAAGCTTTTGCAGAGGTTTTCGATAACGATGCTCATGCCTGCACCTCCCCGCAAAGACGGGCTTTTACGGCTCGCAGCAGCCGGGCGGCCACGGTGGACAGCAGCGCCGAAAGCAGCACGATGACCAGCGTCCAGGCGAACACATCGGGTGTGGACAGGGTGATTTTGGCGCGGTAGAGCGCGTCGCCGACCGAATGGTCCGGCAGGCCGATGACCTCGGCCGAGACGCCGCTTTTCCAGCACATGCCCATGGCGGCAATGCAGCTTTCACAAAACGACGGGAAAATGCCGGGCAGCCAGATATACCGCAGCCTAATGATGAGCGGCAGGCGGTAGACATGGGCCATCTCCAACAGTTGAGAGTCCGTATCAGCAATGCCGCCCTGCACCCCGGCGTAGACCACCGGTAGCACATGGGTAAAGCTGACTACCACCGAAAGGTTGGCACTGCGCACCCACAGCAAAGCCAGGATGACAAAGCTGGCTACTGGCATGGCGCGGATAAGCTGCATGGCAGGCTCAATAAAAATGCGCACCCAGCGCCAGCGGGCACCCAACGCACCCAGCACCAGCCCACCGACGACCGCCAGCAGGAACCCGGCCAATATGCGCAGAGCACTGAACACGATGCGCTGCCAGAAACCAGCTGTAGGCGCCAGCTGAGCCAGCGCCTGCAGTGTTTGTATTGGTGTGGCGAGAAATAACCCGCCATGCCCCAGAGAGACAGCCGCCAACTGCCAGACCACGATCCATGCGGCCAGGGCGGCAGCTCGCTGCCAAAATTTAACCGGCATAGTAGAAGTCGTCAGCCGGCATGCTGCCACCCACACTGGTGGGGTCAGCGTCGAACAGGACCTGATAGTAGGTGGTCAAGTCGGCTTTCATCTGGTCGCCGGTCTCGAACACGATATTGCACTGGGGCAGGGCCTTCTGGGCCAGGGCAGCCTTGGCAACGATGCCGTACTCCTCGCACAGGGCGGCGGTGCCTTCCAGATCGGTGTTGGCGGCGTCCACGCTGGCCTGGTAAGCGTCCATGAAAGCGGCGAAGCGGTCGGCATCGGCCTCAACGGCATCCTTGCGGACGACCAGAACGCCGGTGACCAGCTTGGAACCGGCGACCTTCTGCCATTCCTCGTTCATATCCAGGGCAACGCGCAGGCCCTCGACCTGGGACAGAGCGCTGGTCACGAAAGGCTGGGGCAGCATGGCGATGGTGGCCTCGCCAGCCTGGACCTTGCTCAGAGCCTCAGTGGCTTCGCTGCAGTACTCGATGGTGACATCGTTGTCGGGGTCGATGCCGTTCTCGGACAGGACATAGCGCAGGACATACTCCGGCGTGGTGCCCTTGCCGGTGGTGACGAGGGTCTGGCCCTTGAGATCAGCGACGCTGTTTACGGTCTCGCCATTTTCGACGATGTACAGCACGCCCAGCGTGTTGACGCAGGCAACCTCAACGGCACCGTTGGTCTTCTGGTACAGGGTAGCAGCTAGGTTAGCGGGCACAGCGGCGGCGTCGATGTCACCCTTGACCAGCAGGGGCACAACCTCGTCGGCAGCACCGTACATGTTGAAGTCGACCAGGTCGGCGGCATCGTCAGCTGTCAGCATGTTGACCAGGCCCATGGTGGTGGGGCCTTTCAGGCCAGCCACGCGCAGGGCAGTGGTCTCGGCAGAGGTTTCGGGGCTGGCTTCCTCCTCCACGGTGGAGACGGCTTCGGTAGAAGCGGACTCGGCGGTGGATTCAGCCACAGAAGATGCGGATGCGCCGCAGCCGGCCAGAGATGCGCAGAGCGCAAAGGCGGCAACAGCAGAAAGAATACGTTTCAGTTTCATGATTTTCTGTTCCTCTCTTTTTGGGATGCTGATAGAAACATCTCTTGCTTTTGCTGCCCCACTATACTATAATAAATAGAAAATGTCTGTTGCCTGTGCAACATTCTTGAGAGAGGACCCCTGCATGGAGTACACCCCTTATTTTGATACATTGCGCAAGACCCGTCTGCTGCGCGGTATGACGGATGCGGAGCTGACTCTGCTGACGGAAAGCCTGGCCCCGCGGGTGCGCCGGTACGATAAAGGCGAACTGCTGCTGATGGCCGGGTACGAGACGAAAGACGTGGGCATCATTTTGGAAGGCGAGATCACAGCCACCAAGCCGATGCCTGACGGTACGCCCATCACGATGGCCCGCATGGGGCCGGGCGGCGTGTTTGCCGATGTGCTGGCAGGCGGCCGCAGCAAAAGCCCGGTCAACGTGACGGCGGCTGTTCCCTGCCTGGTGCTGTACCTGCCCTACGATGGTATGCTGCGGCCAAGCGGAGAGTTGAGCGCTGCCCACTGGAAGCTGCTGCAGAACTGGCTGGAGACGATCAGCGGAAAATATTTTTCGCTGGACTGCCGCCTGGAATTACTGTGCTGCAAGAGCCTGCGCGGGCGCATCTGCCTGTGGCTGCTGGAACAGCGCGACCAGACCGGCAGCGACACCTTTACTATCACGATGACCCGCGCGGAACTGGCCGCCTACCTGAACTGTGACCGCAGCGCTTTAAGCCGCGAACTGAGCCGCATGCAGGAAGACGGCCTGATCGAACTGTTCCGCAGTACCTTCAAACTGCCTGACCCGGAGAGGTTGGCAAATGAAATGTAAGGAGCTTACCATGCCATTTAAAACTGCAGTGCAAGCCCGCTGGAATAATGTGTACCAGTGGCTGCAGGAGACCGACCATATGGATACCCACCCGGAAGGCCCGGTGTTTGTGTTCCTGGAGCGCCACGAACTGCAGGATATTCTGGGGGAACACACCCTGGATAAAGGCACTGTGGAGTTTGAAAACGAGAATTATATCGCCTACGGCTATCCCAGCTACGATGAAATGCGTGCTGACTTTTTTGATTAAGTGAGGATTCAACTATGAATGACCGCAAAGACCCGATCCTTTACATCGTCATCCCCTGCTATAATGAGCAGGAGGTGCTGCCGATTACGGCACCGCTGTTTTTGCAGAAAATCAACGACCTGGCGGCGGCTGGGAAGATCAGCTCCGACAGCCGGGTGCTGTTTGTGAATGATGGCTCTAGGGATCGCACCTGGGAGATCATCAACGAGCTGGCGGCCAGTGATGAACACTATGTCGGTATCTGCCAGAGCCGCAACCGTGGGCACCAGAACGCAGTGCTGGCAGGCCTGATGGAGGCAAAAGACCGTTGCGACATCACAATTTCCATCGATTGCGACGGCCAGGACGACATCAACGCCATGGACGGCATGGTGGATGCTTATCGGGACGGCTGCGATGTGGTGTACGGTGTGCGCAGCAAGCGCGATACCGATACTTTCTTTAAGCGTTTTACCGCCGAAAGTTTTTATAAACTGCTGAACGCCATGGGGGCTGAGGTGGTGTACAACCACGCTGACTACCGCCTGATGAGCGCCCGTGTACTGCAGGAGTTTGCCAAGTTCAAAGAGGTAAACCTCTTCCTGCGCGGCATGGTGCCGCTGGTTGGCTTTAAGTCGACCAGCGTAGCCTACGAGCGCCACGAGCGCATTGCAGGTGAGAGTCACTATCCCCTGTCCAAGATGCTGTCGCTGGCCTTTGACGGTATCACCAGCCTGTCCATCAAACCCATCCGCTTTATTACCGGGTTCGGAGTGATGGTGGCACTTATCAGCTTTATTGGTGTGATCTGGGCCATGGTGGAGGCCATCCTGGGGCTGACGGTCTCCGGCTGGGCCAGCATGACCAGCATTATCTGCTTTGTGTCCGGCGTGCAGCTGATCTGCCTGGGCGTGATTGGCGAGTACATCGGCAAAATCTACATGGAGACCAAGCACCGCCCGCGCTACATCATCAGCGAGACGACCCCCAACTTTGGGCAAACCAAGGAGGATAACGCATGAGCCGTCAGGTATGGAAAGGTTCTACCCTACTGAACCCGGAGCCTCCGGTGCTGGTGAGCTGCGGCAGCCCGGAAAAGCCGAATCTTATCACCGTAGGCTGGTGCGGTACCATCTGCACCCAGCCGCCGATGCTGTCCATCAGCGTGCGGCCGGAGCGATACAGCCATAAGCTTATCAAGGAAAGCGGCGAGTTCGTGGTAAACCTGCCCACCGAGAGCCTGGTAAAGGCTATCGATTGGTGCGGCGTGAAAAGCGGCCGCGATGTGGACAAGTTTGCCGCCATGCACTTGACCGCTGCCCCCGCCGCCAAGGTGGGCACAGTGCTGCTGGAAGAAAGCCCGGTCAATTTGGAGTGCAAGGTGACACAGGTCATCCCGCTGGGCAGCCACGATCTGTTTTTGGCTGAGTGCGTAGCCGTGGATGTGGACGAAAAGCTGCTGGACGAAAACGGCAAACTCTGCCTGAACAAGGCAAAGCTGATCGTCTACTCCCACGGGGACTATCTGGCACTGGGCCGCAAGCTGGGCAGCTTTGGCTACAGCGTGCGCAAAAAGAAAAAGCCGATTAAAAAGTAATTTTGCGGTAAATAAAGCGGCAGGGAGCGCAAAGTGATGCGCACTTCCCTGCCGCTTTTGTTATAGGCAAAAAGAAACACCCCCGAAGCGATGAAACTTCGGGGGTGTTCCCGGTTAAAGGATGCCCTTGCTTTTCAGTATGCCGATGCCGACTACTGCGACAAGAGCGATAACGCATACAACGATGAACGCATCAATGTATTTCAGCGGAACTTTGGAGAAGTTCTCATAGAAATTTTCAAAGGCGTTCAGCTGGCTGCGGTCGGGACGGTCCGATTTCTGTTCAGTCCCTTCAGGGGTAGTCTGCGGGGTCTCGTTTTTGATTTCATCTGCCATAGCGGATTACTTCTTGGCCAGGTACTTGCGCAGGTCAAGGGCAACGGCGATGACGATGACAAGGCCCTGTGCAATGTAGGTGTAAGCGGGGTCGACGCCCAGGAACTGGAGGCAGATCTTCAGGACTTCAAAGACCAGAACACCGACCAGAACGCCGGAGACCTTGCCGACGCCGCCGTTGGTGGAAACGCCGCCGATGGTGCAGGCTGCGATAGCTTCCAGCTCATAGCCGTTGCCGGTGTTGGTGGAAGCGCCGCCGGCCTTTGCGCCGACGAGGAAGCCACCGAGAGCATACATGCAGGAGGCCAGGATGTAGATGCGAATCAGGGACGCGGTGACGTTGACACCGGCAACCTGAGCGGCGTTCTCGTTGCCGCCGATGGCGTACATGTACTTGCCGTGACGGGTCTTATTGTACAGGAACCAGAAGAAGATGCCGACGATCAGTGCAAAGATGGCCAGGAACGGGATGGGGCCCAGCGTGCCGCTGGCAACGGTCAGGTAGCTCTGCTTGTAACCGCCCATGGGCTGGTTGTTGGTGATGACGGAGCACAGGCCGTAAACGATGGTCTGCATGCCCAGCGTAGCGATGAAAGGAGGAACCTTCAGGAATGCGATAATGCAGCCGTTGATGGCACCAAAGCAGGCCATGATCGCCATGACGATTAGCAGGGCCACGGGCCACGGAATATCGGGCAGCCAGGGCAGCATGCGGGCAGCGTAGTCAACGCTCTGCAGCAGCATGGCGGAGAAGCAGGCGGCCAGGCCGACCTGGCGGCCGGCGGACAGGTCGGTGCCCTTGGTAATCAGGCATCCCGAAACGCCGCAGGCGATGATGAAACGCGGGGCGACGTTCAGCAGCAGGTTTTGGCCGTTTTTCCTGGTAAAGAAGTTCTGGGTCGTGCAGCCGACGAAGAGGGCCAGCAAAATGATCAGAATAATGATCGCGTTATTGGACAGGAACTTTTTCAAGTCGAATTTTTTCTCCATTTTCAGATCTCCTCCTTATTCAAACTGGGTAGCCAGCGTCATGATGTTCTCCTGGTTCGCCTTATCACCGTCGATAAAGCCGGTGCAGCGGCCATCGCACATGACCATGATGCGGTCAGACATGCCGATCAGCTCGCTCATTTCCGAGGAAATCATGATGATGCTCTTGCCCTGTTTGGCCATCTCGGCAATGATGCAGTAAATTTCATACTTTGCACCGACGTCGATGCCGCGGGTCGGCTCGTCCATGATGAAAACATCGGGGTCGTTGGCCAGCCAGCGGGCGATCAGCACCTTCTGCTGGTTACCGCCGGACAGCGATTGAATCTGCGTCTTGGAGGACGGGGTCTTGATGGACAGCTTGGCCACGTTATCCTGGACCAGCTTTTCGATCTTGCCGTCATCCAGCATGATGCCGCCAATCAGGTACTTATCCAGCGAAGCAACGGAAACGTTGTCGGCGATGGAAAGCACGCCCAGGATGCCGGTAGCGCGGCGGTCCTCGGTCAGCATGGCGATGCCGTTTTTGATGGCGTCCTGCGGCTGGTTGATGGTCAGTTCCTTGCCCTTATAGGTGATGGTGCCCGACGTGTGGCAGCGCAGACCAAACAGACCCTCCATCAGCTCGGTGCGCTGGGCACCGACCAGACCCGCAACGCCGAGGATCTCGCCCTTGCGGACATTGAAGTTGACGTGACGGAAGCTCTTGGGATTGATGGAGGTGAAGTCCTTGACTTCAAAGACGACCTCGCCAGGGATGTTCTCACGTGGCGGGTAGAGGTTGGAAAGCTCACGACCGACCATTTTGGTAATGATCATATCGGTGGTCAGTTCCTTTGCTTCCCAGGTGCCGATGTACTGACCGTCACGCATGATGGTGACTTCATCGCTGATGCGAAGAATTTCGTCCATCTTATGGCTGATATAGACGATAGAAACGCCCTTGGCACGCAGCTCATCGACGATGGTGAACAGCGCTTCGACCTCGGCTGCGGTCAGCGAGGAGGTGGGCTCGTCCAGGATCAGCACCTTGCAGTCAGCAGAGACGGCCTTGGCGATTTCGACCAGCTGCATCTGGGAAACACTCAGCGTGCCCAGCTTGGCGTGCGGATCGTAGTTCAGGTGGACTTCCTTTAAAACCTTGGCCGCATCGGCGTACATTTTGTCGTGGTCGATGACGGTGACAGGTCCGAACTTCTTGGTGGGATAGCGCCCGACGTAGATATTCTCGCCGATGGAGCGCTCCGGGATAGGCTGCAGTTCCTGGTGCACCATTGCAATGCCGCGGTTCAGTGCATCCAGAGGTCCCTTGATCTGAACCTCCTGCCCCTCATAAATAACCTTGCCTTCGTCCATGTGGTAGATACCGAACATACACTTCATCAAGGTGGATTTGCCGGCGCCGTTCTCGCCCATCAGCGCATGGACGGTACCGGGCTTTAACTTCAACTGTGCGTGATTCAGTGCCTTGACGCCGGGGAACGCCTTGACGACATCACGCATTTCCAAACGGTATTCTGACAATTCGCTGGCCCCCTTTAACCTTTAAATCTTTTGTAACCATTTTCTGATAAAAAAGGGGTGCGTGCGCCTGTGCACACGCACCCCGGATTCCGGTTTTAAGTAAGCTGATTACTGGAAATCCTTGACGTTGTCAGGAGTGACCTTGACGTAGTCAACGTAGACACTCTGCTCACCAGCAGCGTAGGTCTTGCCGCCCAGCAGCTCTTCCATGCACTCAACAGCCTGGGTAGCCTGGCCGTTGGCATCGTTCAGAACGGTACCGGTCATGTTGCCGTTAGCAACTTCGTTCTTGGCAGCGTCCAGAGCGTCAACACCAACGAGGTAGATGTCCTTGTTGACGGTGCGGCCGGCAGACTGGATAGCCTGCAGAGCGCCGATAGCCATATCGTCGTTGTTGCAGAAGACAACTTCGATCTGATCGCCGTACTTAGCGAGGTCGTTCTGGCAGATTTCCTGGCCCTTGTTGCGGTCCCAGTCACCACGCTGCAGGTCGAGCTGTTCAACTTCGACACCGGCATCGGTCAGAGCCTTGACGGAGTACTCGGTACGCAGCTGAGCATCGATATTCTCGGGGTCGCCCTGAATCATGATGTAGGAAACCTTGCCGTCGCCGTTGATGTCGCCCTTGTTCTCAGTGTCGAGGATCAGCTCGCCCTGGAAGGTACCGGACTGAGCAGCGTCGCAGCCAACGTAGACCAGCTTGTCGTAAGCGGACATCTGATCGGCGGTGGGCTCACGGTTGATCAGGACGGTGGGAACATCAGCATCCTTAACGGTGGAGATAATCTGGTCAGCAGCGGAGGTCATGACGGGGTTGATGATCAGAGCGTCGACACCCTGGGTGATGAAGGTGTTGATCTGCTCGTTCTGCTTGGCCTGGTCGTTGTTGCCATCGACGATGGTAACCTCGTAGCCCTTGCCCTCGAGGATCTCCTGCAGAGCATTACGGTAGGTGGTCATGAAGGCATCGTCGAACTTGTAGATGCAGACGCCGACCTTGCCGCCCTGAGTGGTCTCGGTAACGCTCTCAGCTGCGCTCTCAGCAGCGGAGGTGGCGGCCTCAGAAGTAGCCTCAGAGGAAGCGGGGGCGCTGGATGCGGAAGAACCGCAAGCGGCCAGAGAAACGGCCATGGTGCCTGCAACAGCAAGTGCGAGTAACTTTTTCATAATTGTTTTCTCCTTCTTTTTGCAGTGGATTTTTGTGGGTTGCCTGTAGAGGAGGCAGACCCTGTTGACAGTTATTATGTTACCTGATAGAAGATGAAAAAACAAGGAGAAATTTCACCGATAAAGATGTAATTTTTTCACCCTATTGGACGGTTTCTACATTTACGGACAATATGTTTTGTGCAGAATGCACAGCAAAAGTGACGAAAAAGTTATTGCTGTAATAAAATTGAAGAAAAAATATCCCGCAGAAACCTGCGGGATAGGATGAATTTATACGGTTATTCAAACGGGAAAACGGCTTTTTGGCCGTCGAGGGCAAAAATATTGCTGCGGTCGATGATGCGGGTGGTGGTTTGGGTCTCGCGGGCAACATCGTTCCCCTGCCCGGCCAACAGCTTGTAGGCACTCTCGACGCTGAAATAGCCCATGTCGTAGGTGTTCTGCACGACCATGGCATCTACCGCGCCGGTGTGCAGGGCATCCACTGTGGTGATGTTGGAGTCGAAGGCAACCATCCAGAGGTCATCCGCGCGGTTTGAATCGGAGACAGCCTGGGCCGCGCCAACGCTGACGGCCTCGTTAAAGGAGATCAGCACATTGATCTCAGGATGGCGGGCCAGCATGGTCAGGGTTTCGGCGCGGGCGCTTTCGGGGGTGGCCACGCTGTAGACGGTGGCGGCAACCTCGGCACGGCCGCTGGCGGTAAGAGTGTCGATGACGCCCTCCTCCCGCTCCTGTGCATTGGGGCTGTTGACGTTGTAGTTGACCAGGCCGACGTGCAGCGGACCTTCGACGTTTTTTAGCGCTGACTTGGCGGCCATCTGCCCGGCACCGTAGTTATCGGCACCGACATAGGCAGAGACCTTGCTGGAGTTGACCGCCGAATCCACCACGACGATGCGCACGCCTTTGTCGGCGGCGGCATCGATGGCGGCGGCATTCTTCTGGTAGTCTGACGCCGAGAAGATGATGGCCTGGGCACCCTCCTCGACGGCCTTTTCAATCAGGTCGTTCTGGGAGGAATAGTCCTCCTCACTCTCGGAGCCGGTGATGGTCAGATCCATGTTGTACTCAGTGGCGGCAGCCTCGGCCCCGGCAAAGACCGCACTCCAGAACTCGGTGCTGGTGGATTTGGCAATCATGGCGACATGGTAGCGGGTCGTGGTGGGCGCGGGGGTGGGCGAAGCCGCACAGCCTGCCAGAAGCAGGGCCGACAGACAGGCGGCAAGCGTTTTAACGTGTTTTATCATAATCGCCCTCCCGGTCGGCTGGGACCTGCGGCATGCGGATGGTGACGGTGGTACCCTCGTCGGGCACACTGTCGATGGAAAGCCCGTAGCCGGGGCCAAAATAGATGCGCAGACGGTCGTTGACGTTTTTGATGCCGATGCCGGTGCGGTCGCTGGGTTCGTTTTGCAGCAGTGCGGCTACCTGCTCCGGTGCCATGCCGATGCCGTCATCGCTGACTTTCAGCAGCACATCGCCGCCGTCAGGGCAGACGGTGATCTCAATGTGGCCGTCCTCGACCATCAGGTCCAGACCATGAACGATGGCGTTTTCGATGATGGGCTGCAGGGTGATCTTGTTGCAGAGGTACTGCGTGCAGCTTTCATCCACTGTGAAATGGTAGGTAAACTGGTTTTTGTAGCGGTATTTTTGAATTTGCAGGTAGGCCTCGGCGTGCTGCAACTCTTTCTCAATCGGGATCAGCTCGTGTCCGCGGCTGATGCTGATGCGGAACAGCCGCGCCAGGGCATGCACCATCTGGACGGCGTCAGCGTTTTTGCCGCGCTCGCACATCCAGGCGATGGAATCCAGCGTGTTGTAGAGAAAATGCGGGTTGATCTGCGCCTGCAGGGCTTTCAGCTCGGTTTTGCGCAGGGCAACTTCCTCCTCGCGCACGGCGGTCATCAACCGCTGGATGCGGCCCACCATGTGGTGGAACGAATCGGACAGCTCCTCGACCTCGCGGGTGCCGGTAATAGCATTGAACACAAAGCCGTCGGCGTTCTGCTCAAAGGCTTCCATGGCATTTTCCAGTTGCTGCAGGGGGCGGCTGAGGCTGCGGGACAGCACATAGGCGACCACGAAGGCGGCCACCAAAATCAGCGCGGAGGCGAGGAGGACGACACGGGTCATCTGCCAGAAGCTTTCGTTGACGGTCTCGTCAATGTAGCTGACACCGACCACGCGCCAGGTGCTGCCCGGCACCTTTTGGGTGGTATAAATAACGGTATCCTCCACATAGGTGCCGTCGCCCAGGCAGGCCAGGCGGCCGGCTTCCTCTTTTTTTAGCCCGGCATACAAAAGCTGCTGCTGGGGGTGGTAGACCATGTTGCCGCGTTCGTCCATCAAATAGCAGTAGCCGTGCTGGCCGATGCCCACGTTATTGATGGTGGCGGCCAGGGCCGAGAAGCGGATGTCCATCGAAATCCATTGGCGTGGCGAATTCTCCGGCATGCGGCGCACGACGCTGACGACCCAGGGGTAGTAGCCCTCGAAAATAGTCTCGACATGGGGGATGCTGACGTAACCGCGGCCGCGGCGCTTAGCCGTAACCAGGTCGAAGGAACTGTTGCGCAGGATGTTCTGGCGTGGGGTGTGGTCCTTGGCCCAGCAATCCTGCAAAACGCCGTCGGCATCGTAGGTGGTCACGGCGACGACCTCACTGCGAGTGGTCTGCAGGGCGGCGAGGAAGGCGTCCCGTTCCTCGGGTGATTCGTCCATCGAGTCCATGACGAGGTTCATGACCTCGTCAATGGTGTTGACATAGTCGCCCACAGTGCCCACTACCTGGCTGACGGCCTGTGCGCTGCTGGTACGGGCACTCTCAACGATAGAACTGCGGTAGCTGCGCAGGAAAGTGACAGTGGATAGAATCAGCGTGACCGCAGCGATGGCCACCACCAGGGAGGCTATCAGCGGGGCGGTGCGCGGTGCGTGGCGGGGCTTCATGCCTGGGCTCCCGCGGTACGGCTGCGGCGCAGGGCACCCGGCGAGGTGCCGCTGTACTTTTTAAAGCAATAGCTGAAATAATGCTGGTCGCTGTAGCCGCAGCGGCGGGCGATCTCCTGAATCTGCAGGTCGGTGGTCAGCAGCAATTGCTGGGCGGTCTCCATGCGGCGGCGCACCAGAATGTTGATGAAGGTCTCCCCTGCCGTTTTCTTGATGCAGGCGCTCAGGTGGTTGGGGCTGACGTCCAGCATGGCGCTTAAGGATGCCAGTGAGAGGTCCTCGTCAGAGTAATGCTGCTCGATGATCTCCAGCGCGCGCTCACACAGGCTGCCGCCCTTGCGCACATCGGGGGTGAAGCTGACGCCGCCCTCGGTCTCTTTTGCGGCGGCCAGGGCCTCCATGGACTGGCGGTATCCGGCGTTCAACTCGCAGAAGCGGGCAGCGGCGCGGCTGACACCGACGACGCAATGCTGCCCCAGGGCACGCTCGGTCAGCTGGCAAATCTCGTCGGCCAGAATGTGCAGGTACTCGTCGAAATCCGAAGGGTTTCCGAACAGCACAGCCACCACATGGCCGTTGCAGAAAAACGCATAGTGGCGCAGATATTTGTTGGCCAGCTGGTCCACCATCCGGACGAAACCGGCGGCGTTCTCGCTATTGTCGTCAGGTTGGGCGGTCAACACCACCAGCTGGCTGCGGTCATCGGTGCCGCGCAGCAGGCCGCAGGCGGCAGCCGAGGTGCGCAGGGCGGCTTCGACGGCGTCGGAGGTATTATCGCAGTGTTCCAGCACCAGCGGAATCAGGAAGGACGCGCGGTCCTCCTGCACGATGCCGCTGCGGCGCAGGCTGGCATACTGGTGGTCGATGCGCTCATGGATGGATTTCAGCTCGGCGGCCAGACCGTCCATGGTGAGAGGCTTGAGCATGTAGCTGATGATATTGTACTGGATGGCCTGCTTGGCGTACTCGAAATCATCGTAGCCGCTTAAAAAGGCAATGTGCATGGCGGGGCGGATCTCGCGGACCTGGCGGGCCAGCTCAATGCCAGTGATGAAGGGCATGCGGATGTCGGTGAGCAGCAGGTCGGGTTCCAGCTGCTCGACAAGTTCGAGGGCGTCCAGGCCGTTGCTGGCACTGCCCACCAAGTGGAAACCGAGGGCTTCCCAGGGGATCATTGTGCAGACGGCTTCCCGCAGCTCGTCCTCGTCATCGGCTACGATGACGGTGTAGAGGTTCTTTTCTGCCATAGAATGGCTCCTTCTCTTTTCTTTCTTTTTTATTTCGGGGGTTACAGCCAGAACTGGACCAGGCGGCTGACGTTTTGGTAGAGGGCAGGGTTCTGGCCAATCAGGCCGGGCTCGGCAGTGAAGTAGACGCAGAAACTGTAGCAGGCACCGGCCAGCACAGCTAGCGGCAGGATGGTACAGAATGCACGCTGCAATATATCGATGCCGGACTGGGCGGCGTGGGCTTGCAGTACCTGCTCGGCCAATGCCCAGGCCAGCGTGGCGGCCAACAGCAGCGGACCAAGCCAATCGGATTGATAACGGTAGAGCATACCGGCCATTTGGCAATCCAGCACGGCCAGCACCAACATGGCAGCCAGTACCACAACTACAAAAGTGCGCAGATCACGCTTGGCAGCCAGACGGCGGCGGGCAAGCAGCAGGCTGGCCAGCCCCCACAGCAGAGGCAGGCAGGCAAAGGCGCCGCCGTAGAACAGCTCGGTGATGGTCAGGCCCATATAGTTGGTCTGCATTTTGGTGGCGGTCAGGTACGGGAACACCGCCTGCATGCCGGGGATGCCGAAGAGGAAGGTAAGCACGGCGGGGGCAGTGCGGCCCACCGAGAAGCCGCGGTGGGTCATATCGTTGCTGGTCAGATTGTAGTTAGCACCAAAATCAAAAGGCGAACCGAACCGGGCGGCGTTGTACCACATCAGTCCGATGGCGACCAGCACCACGGGCAGCACAAAGGCAACGGCCTCGGTGATGCCCTGCTTGGTGACCAGGCGCCTTTCCCGCAGGTAGCGCTGCCAGAAGATGGGCAGGCAGAGGGCAGCAAACAGCACCATCTGAGGGCGACAGCCAGCCACGAAGGCCATGCACAAGCTGCCCAACGCGAGATGAAAGAGGATGCGGCTGTGCTTTTCGGCAGGCTGGTTGGCGGCCAGCAGCCATTGCCACAGCGCCAGCATGACGAAGGTGGCGCCGGACAGGATAGCGTACTCATAGATAGAGGGGCGCAGCAGCAAATAGTAAATTTGGCTGCCGGTGCCGATGCCTGCGCAGAGCAGCAGGTAGACAGCGGCGCTCATGCCCGGGAACCAGCGGCGGGCGGCCTGTTTGATGCAGCCGAACGCCGCCAGCAGGAACAGCCAGCTAAGCAAGATCATCGGCAGGCTGGGCGGCAGATCCCGCACGCCGGTCAATGCCTCAAAGGGCAGCTGGAACAGCAGGCACGGGATGACGCCAAAATAGACGTAGTAACGGCCCTGATAGTAGGCAACGTCCCACAGGGCGTCCGGCGCAGCCTGCTGGCGGGCAGCGGTGTCGTAGGGGTTGGCCATCTCCTGCATGGCGGCGGGCGGGTCCTGCTCCAGGTCCAGGCGGCCGTTCAGCAGGCTGTGGGCCAGGGCACCGTACTGGGCGGCGGCATCGCTGGCCCAATCGTCGATATGTAAGGTGAAGTTGATGCGGCTGCCGCCGTCCCAATCGGCCGTGTTGTAAAAGCTGGTGGAGACACCGGCGTTGAAGCGGTCGGCAAACGGCGCAAAGAACGCTGCCGCACCCAATATGACCGCTACCAGCAGGACAACGGGGCGGTACTTTTTGCGGTGCGTAAGGTAGGCATCCCGCCAGGCGGCAGAAGCCGGGCGCAGTGCGTAGGCGGCGGACAGCAGCGCCAAAAATGCTGCCCAGCGCACCAGCGAAAAATCAAAGGCGCGGGGCACGTTGGCGTAGATGGTCTGCAAGGTGTAGCTGATTGGGTACTGGCGGTACTCGCCGTTATAGGGGTAGGCCGTCAGCGTGAGGATGGACGCCTTGCCGGAAAGGTCCAGGCTGCGCACCTGGCTGCGGGGGGCGTTGGCGGCAACTTCCCAGTTCCAGCTCTGGCGGGAGGCTGATGTGGCTTCGTCCGTAGCGGCGACGTTGAGGATAAACAGCGGGTTCTGCACTTCCGGGTGGGGGCCATTGTAGACATATTCCAGTCCCGAAAGCTGCAGATTGTACAGCTCCCGGTCCAGGCCGGTGAACGTTAAGGTGGTATGCTCGTCGTCCAGCGTCAGGGCGTTATGGTCGTCCTCGGCCTCCTGCAGGTAGGCCCGCAGGTCGACAGGCTCATAGCTGTGGGTGGCCCAGAAGTTGAGGTTACCGATAAATACCTCGGCCCCGAGGGACGCTGCCAGCAGCAGTGCCGCCGCGGTCCATTTGCGCACCGAGGCATGGCGGAACCCCGCCGCAAGGCCGTAAGCCCACAGCACCATGGCCGTGATGCCAAGGCAGCGGAAGGCGTCAAACCCGATGGTCAGCCCCGGCTTGGACCAGATGCAGGCGGCCCAAAGCCAGACAAGTACAGCGGGCAGCAAGGCGCAGCATCCATCGGCACGGGTGGGCTTTCGGCGGCCAAGGCGGGCGGGCACCACCGCAAAGGCGGCGGCCAGCACCAGCGTGAATAGAATAGCCAAAATCAGCATAAAGCAAATTTCCGTTCTGTTACTGTTTATTGGACGGCAGCACCGCCCGAGATAAAATCATTATACACCATTACGCAGGGCGTTGTACAGCATTTCCGCCTTGGCGTGGCTGATGCCCTTGACTTCCTCCAAATCGGAGATGCTGGCGGCCTTGACGGCGGCCACGGTCTTGAAGTGGGCCAGCAGCGCGGCGCTGGTCTTTTCGCCCACGCCGGGAATGGCCGTAAGGGTGGCAGCGTAGGACTTTTTCTTCATCGCGCGCTTACGGTAGTCGTTAGCGTAGCGGTGGGTCTCGTCCTGAATGTTGGTGACGAAGGTAAAGATGTTGCGGTTGCGGTTGATGGCAATTTCGCCGCCCTCGTCGTCCACGATGGCACGGGTGCGATGGTGGTCGTCCTTGACCATGCCAAAGGTGGGCACATGCTCCAGCGCGGTGCCGCGCAAAGCCTGCTTGACCGCGCCCACCTGTCCCTTACCGCCATCGATCAGCAACAAGTCCGGCAGGGTGGCAAACTGATTTTGGGGGCCGTCCGGCTTTTCGCCGCGGCGGGCCGCTTCGTATTCGGCGGCGCGGCGGGAAAGCGTCTCGGCCAGTGAGGCGTAGTCGTCGGTGCCTGCAACGGTCTTCATCTTAAAGCGGCGGTAGCCGGAGCGGTGGGGCTTGCCGTCCATAAATACGACCATGCCGCAGACGCTGGAGCCATCGCCCCAGTTGGAAATATCGTAGCTTTCGATGACCCGCGGCGGGGCTTTCAGGCCCAGCACCTGGGCGGCTTCTTCCAGCAGCTTTTGCTCGCGGGTGTAGC
>OLOG01000842.1_pt1 | contig 23293 bp, 26 predicted proteins | sample 1672351 | NCBI WGS metagenome assembly OLOG01 (sample SAMEA3136674, study PRJEB25190) | human gut metagenome | biome: human gut; feature: human-associated habitat; material: faeces | place: Austria | collected 2013 | reverse complement strand
AAGAAAACTGGAGTAGGAAATGTTTCCCCCTCCAGTTTTAGTATAGAGCCCAGATACTTTAATGAATAATAACTTTTTTAATGCCCATATCATATTTGCAAGTAAACATAAGATACAATGAAGGAGGAATAAAATATGTATGATGAATTATATGAAGGGGATTGTCAAAGAAATCAACCACCAAGACCACCACGTCCTAGAAAGGTAGGGGATATCTTTTTATATCAAGTAAGACCTGGTGATAATGTTTTTAGAATAGCAAGAATGTTTAATTCTACAGTTGATTTTATTCGCTGTATGAATAATTTGAATAATCAAATGATGATTTTCCCTGGGCAAAATTTATTAGTTCCTGTCATTAATCAACAAGTGATGCCACGTAGTGAACAAGAATCCTATGAATTATATTTTTAATTAACTGGATTTTTAATACAAATCAGTTTATTATTATGATAAAACAAGAATAAGGAGTGGCAAAATGACACAACATGCAGGCAATAAAAGAAATCTTACATTAGTTATGGATTTATATGAAATGACAATGGCTTATAATTATTTTAAACAAGGCAAAAAAGATCAATATGTCTATTTTGATATGTTTTATCGTAAAAATCCCGATCATGGTGGTTTTGCTATTTATGCTGGTTTACAACAATTAATAGAATGTATCAAAGATTTACATTTTAGTGAAGGAGATATTGAATATCTCCGTTCCTTACATAAATTTGATGAAGAGTTTTTTGATTATTTGAGAGAATTCCATTTTACTGGATCTATTTATTCCATGAGGGAAGGAACACCGGTTTTTCCTAATGAACCATTAATTACAGTAAAAGCTAAAATAATTGAGGCTCAAATTATCGAAACTGTTTTACTTGTTACGATTAATCATCAATCATTAATCGCAACGAAAGCTCATCGCGTTGTTCAAGAAGCGAAAGGACGTCCTGTTTTTGAATTTGGTGCAAGAAGAGGGCAAGGTTATGATAGTGCAACTTATGGTGCCAGAGCAGCTTATATTGGTGGTGTAGCGGGAACTGCAACTGTATCAGCAGGGATGATGTTTGATATTCCGGTAGTAGGAACAATGGCACATTCTTTTATTCAATCATTTGATAATGAATATGAAGCATTCAAAACTTATGCTTTAACTTATCCGGATGATTGTATTTTATTGGTTGATACGTATGATACTTTAAAAAGTGGGGTTCCTCATGCAATTGAGGTGGCTAAAGAAGTCTTAGAACCAATGGGAAAAAAATTAAAGGGAATTCGTTTAGATAGCGGAGATATTGCTTATTTATCTAAAAAAGCAAGACAAATGTTAGATGTAGCAGGATTAAGTTATGTTCAAATTACTGCTTCAAATTCATTGGATGAATATTTAATTCGTTCAATTTTAGATCAAGGAGCTAAAATTGATTCATTTGGTGTGGGTGAAAACTTAATTGTATCTAAATCGTCACCAGTATTTGGTGGTGTATATAAATTGGTAGCTATTGAAAAAGATGGACAGATTGTTCCTAAAATCAAAATTTCTGAAAATGTTGAAAAAATAACCAATCCGGGTTATAAAAAAGTATATCGTTTATTTGAAAATGAGACAGGTAAAGCTATTGGTGATGTGATTGCTTTTTATGATGAAGAATTAGATAATCAAAAGGATTTAACAATTTATCATCAATCAAATAGCTGGAAATGTAAAACAATAGAAGCTAATACGTATACAATAGAGCCTTTACAAATTCCTATTTTTGAAGAGGGTCAATTTGTTTATGAAGAATTATCGGTTAAAGAAATTAGAGATTATTCAATAAAAGAAAAAGCAAGATTATGGGATGAAATCTTTAGGTTAGAATATCCTCATGATTATTATGTGGATCTTACTAAAAGATTACTAGATTATAAAATGATGATGTTGGAGGAAAAAAGAAAATAAGATGGCTAATTTTGATCGTAAATTAAAACGTGATAAAAAAGAATATCAATTTACAACAAAACCAATTGAAAAAAAGAAAAAATCAAGTGAGTTTAGAGAAAATTTTAATTTAAAATGGATTCCTTTAAATTGGAAATCAATTTTATTTATTATTATTGATTATATGGCGGTAAGTTTTATTTTTATACCGATGCTTGTTCAAAAGTATAATATGCTTACGGCATTAACTTTAGGACATGGTGTATTGACAAGCTTGTTACTTGTTTTAACATTTTACTTTATTAATGAAGAAAAACCACCATTGTCTGCATTATTTATTCGTTATTGCTTTTTAGCGTTAGTTTTAGGCTTAGCGTCATTTGTTACAGGTAAATTTATATTATAAAGGGGAAGAAAATGATAATTACAGTTGTTGGTTTAGGTGTCGTTGGGGGAAGCTTCGTTAAGGCTTTAAAAGGGCTTGGTCATGAAGTTTATGGCATCGATACAAATTTAGAAACATTAAAACAGGCAAAAGAAGAAGGCTGCATTATAGAAGGCTATAAAGATGGAAAAGAAATAATTGAAAAGACTGACTTAACAATTATTTGTTTATATCCTTCGTTGGTCTTAGATTTCATTAAAAATAATCATTTTAAAAAAGGAAGTATTATTAGTGATGCAGTGGGAGTAAAATCGTATTTTTTAGATCAAGCAATGGAAATGATTGATCCTGAAGTTGAATTTATTAGTGGCCATCCTATGGCTGGACGTGAAAAAAGAGGATATAGTTATGCAAGTAAAGAAGTATTTAAAAATGCTAATTATATTTTAATAGAACATCCTACTAATAAAAAAGAAACAATCGAGATGATGGAAAAATTTGTTGGGACTTTAGGATTTAAAAGCGTTAAGATTATGTCGCCACAGGCTCATGATGAAATCATTTCATTTACTTCGCAGTTGCCTCATGCTATTGCAGTGTCTTTAATCAATAGTGACCGTCAAAAATATGATACAGGTAAATATATTGGGGATTCATATCGTGATTTAACACGTATTGCTAATATTAATGAAGACTTATGGTGTGAATTGTTTTTTAAGAATAAAGATAATCTATTACAAAGTATTGATTGTTTTAAAGAACAATTAGACCGTGTTGAAACAGCTATTAAAAATGAAGATGAACAAGCGCTAAAGGAAGCTTTTATTGAATCATCAAAAAGAAGAGAACATTTAGAGTAAGTCCTAGGACTTACTTTTTTTGTACATATGTTTAGTAATATTAAACTCAAAATTAAAAATATAAAATTTGTGATTGCTTTTAATAAATAATCATGTATAATAATTTTGTTCGATTTTTTAAATTATAAGTTTAGTATACTGACATGGAGGGAATATGGATATTGGTAAGAGGTTAAAAGATTTGAGAATAAAAAATGATTTAACTTTAGAAGAATTAGCTTCACGTAGTGAATTAACTAAAGGTTTTCTTTCTCAAGTTGAAAGGAATTTAACCAGTCCTAGTATTTCTACACTTGAAGATCTATTAGAGGCACTGGGAACTAATTTAGCTGAGTTCTTTCAAGGTGACAAAGATGAAAAAATTGTTTTTCATACTCAAGATTTTTTTGTGAATGAAAAAGATGAATATACTATCGAATGGGTCATTCCTAATGCTCAAAAAAATGAAATGGAACCTATTTTGATGACATTACATTCTCATCAAAAAAGTATGGAAATGGCATGTCATAATGGTCAAGAATTTGGCTATGTTTTAAAGGGTCAAGTTATGCTTGTGTGTGGGCATAAAAAATATCGTTTAAAGGCTAAAGAAACCTTTTATTTAGATGGTAAACAAAGTCATTATTTGATGAATACAGGAAGTAATGACGCTAAGATATTATGGATTACCACACCGCCAATGTTTTAGAGAGGGAGAGTTTTATGGAAAAAAAGAAATTAATACAATTTAGAAATATTGTTAAAGATTTTGATGGAACGGTTGTTTTAAAAGGAATTAATTTAGATATTTATGAAAATGAATTTGTGACATTATTAGGGCCTAGTGGTTGTGGGAAAACAACATTACTTAGAATACTAGGTGGCTTTTTAGAAGCAAATGAAGGTCAAGTTATTTTTGATGGAGAAGACATTAGTCATGTTCCTCCACATAAAAGAGAACTCAATACAGTGTTTCAAAAATATGCATTATTTCCTCATATGACAGTTTATCAAAATATTGCTTTTGGATTAAAAATTAAAAAAATGAGTTCAGATGTCATTGAACAAATGGTTATGAAAATGTTGAAATTAATTGGTTTAGAGGGTTATGAAAATAAAAATGTAACATTACTTTCTGGTGGTCAACAACAACGTGTAGCTATTGCTAGGGCATTGGTTAATGAACCTAAAGTTTTATTATTGGATGAACCATTAGGCGCTTTAGATTTAAAATTAAGAAAAGAAATGCAATACGAATTAAAAAGAATTCAACAAGAAGTAGGAATTACTTTTATTTTTGTTACTCATGATCAAGAAGAAGCGTTAACGATGTCTGATAAAATTGTGGTAATGAAAGATGGAATGATTCAACAAATTGGTTCACCGGAAGATATTTATAATGAACCAGAAAATCAATATGTCGCTAAATTTATAGGTGAAAGCAATTTGATTTCAGGAGTTATGTTAGAAGATTATAAAGTTAAATTTGATGATCATGTTTTTGATTGCGTTGATTTCGGTTTTAAAGAAAAAGAACCAGTTGATATTGTTATCCGCCCTGAAGATATTGATATTGTAGAAGAAAATCAAGGAAAAATGACAGGAGAAGTATTAAGCGTTTTATTTAAAGGGGTACACTATGAAATTATGGTAGAAACTGTACCAGGAACAACAGTGATTGTTCAAATGCAAGTAACTCAAAGCCATGATGTTACTTCTGAAAATGGTAAAGAAAAAATGAGTGCTAATGATTTCTATGTTGATATTGAAGATTTACATCTTCTAGATGATGCTGAAATTATCGCTCGTGCTGATGCAAAAGCATGGGATCCAGAAACTGATGAATATATTTCGATTAATAAGATTGAATATGATTTAAAAAATGAATTAGGAGAATATCCAGTTGTTTTCTCTACTTCAAATGGAACAGAAGTAAGAAGAAAAATTATTGTTGTCAATCAACCGTTTGTTAAAAACTTAAAAGCCAACGAAGGGGTTATGGCATTTAATTTCTTTAAAACAATTGATGAAATTAAAGAATCAGTAGCTTTAGATACCGATTTAAAAACTTGGGCTAATGCACAAGGATGGAAATTAAATGATGAAGATGAATCAGTTGACATTTATGTTGATTATGATTTTGATCCTGAAACAATTAAAGAAGGCATTTATCAAGTACGTTTTTCTACAGAAGGTAGAGAATTTAAAATACATACAACGGATTATGTAGAAGAAGGCAAAAAGGTCGGATTAACTTTCTTCCCAGAAGATATTCATGTTATGAAGAAGATGGTGTTCTAATGAAAAAACTATCTCAATTAGCTATACCATATATGATATGGGCTGCATTAATGATATTGTTACCAATGATTTTAATTGCTTTATATGCTTTTACAACACAAGGTAACAGTATTGTTAGTTTTTCGTTTACACTAGCTCATTTTAAGAAGTTTTTTACCGACCCAGACTTCTTACTTGTTTTATGGCGTTCAATCAGTATCGCTATTAAAACGACGATTATATGCGTACTTTTAGGATATCCTATTGCTTATTTTATTGCACGTAGTAGTGATCGTTTAAGAAATATTTTAGTTTTAGTGATTACTCTTCCTATGTGGATCAATATGCTTGTAAGAACTTATGCATGGATTGGTCTTTTATCTGATGGCGGAATCATTCAGACTATTTTGAAATGGACAGGACTTTATCATGGACAATTGCTTTATAGTGAAGGTGCTGTTTTATTAGGAATGGTCTATAACTTTATTCCTTTTATGATTTTACAAATTAACACTGCTTTATGTAAAATGGATAAATCTTTATTGGAAGCAAGTGCTGATCTTGGAGCAAATAAGATTCAAACATTTATTAAAGTGACTTTCCCATTGTCTTTATCAGGAGTAGTAAGTGGCATTGCTTTAGTTTTTTTACCAGCGGTAAGTTCATTTTTCATTCCAAAATTATTAGGTGGAGGTCAATATTTCTTAATAGGAAATGTTATTGAAAATCAATTTATTACAGTTGGTGAATGGAATTTTGGTAGTGCTATCTCTTTGATTATTGCTGCTATTATGATGGTATGTATGTATGCTATTAGAAAAATAGATGAAAGAAATAGTGGAGGTAGTCAAAAATTATGAAAAAGAACAAAAGAATAGTAGGAAAAATATTAATGGCGTTGGCTGTTATCTTTTTCTATCTCCCAATCTTATTTATGATTGTCTTTTCATTTAATTCTGGCAAATCTTTAACAAGTTTTAGTGGATTTAGTACGATATGGTATCAAAAAATGTTTGCTAGTAGAGATATGATGCAATCATTATATACGACAATTTCTGTTGCAGTCATTGCAACAATTGTTTCTACAATTGTTGGAACGATTACAGCGATTGGTTTATCTAAATCAAAGAAAATTATACAAAAAGTTGTTTCCCAACTTAATGATTTTCCGATTATGAATCCTGAAATTGTTACAGCAATTGGTTTAATGCTTTTATTTATTACGTTTCATATAGAAAAAGGCTATATGACAATGTTGCTTGCACATATTGCTTTTTGTATTCCTTATGTCATATTAAGCGTTATGCCTAAAATTCGATCTCTAGATCCTAATTTAGCTGATGCAGCAATGGATTTAGGGGCTACACCTTGGCAGGCGTTGACAAAGGTCTTAGTGCCTCAAATCATGCCGGGAATTATATCAGGAGCGCTTATTGCCTTTACAATGTCATTTGATGATTTTATTATTTCATATTTTGTTACCGGTGGTGGTGTGAAGAATTTAAGCATTATGGTTTATACGATGTCGAAACGTGTAAACCCAAGCATTAATGCTATGTCGACACTGGTTGTTGTTTTAATTACGATTGTTCTCATTGTTATTAATGTTTTACCAATGATTAAACAAAAAAGAGTGGAAACAAATAAAGCACCATTATCAAAGAAATGGATTGCTGTTTTAGTAAGTATCACTATTGCAGTTGCAGGGCTTGGTGTGGGCTTATCTAAAGGTGGTTTTAACTCAAAAAAATATGCCGGGCAAACATTACATGTTTATAACTGGGGAGAATATACTGGAGAAAATTTAATTAGCAATTTTGAAGAAAAAACAGGTGCTAAAGTTGTTATGGATATATTTGATTCAAATGAACAGATGTATATTAAAATTGCTAATGGTGAGTCTTATGATGTTATTGTGCCTAGTGATTACATGATTGAAAGATTAATTAATGAAAAATTAATTCAAAAATTAGATCGTTCAAAATTAGATTGTTTAGACTTGCTTGCAAAAGGGGTAAAAGGACTTCCTTATGATCCACACAATGAATATTCAGTACCTTATTTTTGGGGAACTGTAGGTATTACTTATGATAAAACAAAAGTGAGTCAAGAAGATTTGGATCAAGAAGGATATAATATTTTCTTGGATCAAAAATATAAGGGAAATATTTATTTGTATGATTCTGAGCGAGATTCTTTTATGATGGCTTTAAAAGCTTTGGGATATTCAATGAATACAACTAAACAAAACGAATTGAATGAAGCATATCAATGGCTAATCAATTGTGTCAACACAATGCAACCAGAGATAGTTACTGATGAAATTATTGATAATATGGCTCAAGGAAGAAAAGCACTGGGATTAATGTATTCTGGTGATGCAGCTTATGTTATGTCAGAAAATAAAAATATGGGATTCTATATGCCAAAAGAAGGAACAAACTTATGGTCTGATGCCATGGTTATTCCTAAGAATGCAAAAAATGTGCCATTAGCACATGAATTTATTAATTATGTTACAAGTTATGAAGGAGCATATGATAATTCTAGTTATGTAGGATATACGTCTTCAAATAAAGAGGTATTAAAGGAATTAGCATCAACAGATTATAAGGGAATCAATGCTTATAAACCACGTTCAGGTTATAAAAAAGATGAAGTATTTGCTTATGATGAAAATACAAGAAAAGTTATTTCTAGTTTATTTAGTAAAGTGAAAATTGCAGCTTCAAATGCATCAAAATAAGGATGAAATTTTTCATCCTTATTTTTGTTGATATAATCAAAACTTTTTGAAAAAATAGAGTCATCCATAAAAAATAAGTGTGGAATTTTATTGACAAACAAGGGTGTCAAATTATATAATAGTCATTGTCTTGAAAGAGACATGCTTAAATCGAAAAAATTAAAAAGAAAAAAACTGTTGCAATTTGTGTGATAATATCATATAATAATTAAGCGACATAAATAAGAAATGGTTCCATGGCCAAGTTGGTAAGGCAACAGACTGCAACTCTGTTATCATCGGTTCGAGTCCGGTTGGAACCTCCATTTTATGCCCAGGTGGCGAAACTGGTAGACGCACAGGACTTAAAATCCTGCGGACCTTTAAAATCCGTGCCGGTTCGATTCCGGCCCTGGGCACCATTTAAAAAATGCTTGACTTATCTTAATGAATTTGATAAAATAATCAAGCGTTATGAATTGCGCTAGTAGCTCAACTGGATAGAGTGCTTGACTACGGATCAAGAGGTTGTGGGTTCGATTCCTGCCTAGCGCGCCATTTATCGGGAAGTAGCACAGCTTGGTAGTGCACCTGGTTTGGGACCAGGGGGTCGCAGGTTCAAATCCTGTCTTCCCGACCATTTAAAATAATTGGGGCCATAGCTCAGCTGGGAGAGCACCTGCCTTGCACGCAGGGGGTCAGCGGTTCGATCCCGCTTGGCTCCACCAATTTAATTAAAACATAACATGGCGGGATAGCTCAGCTGGCTAGAGCATTCGGTTCATACCCGGAGGGTCGAGGGTTCGAATCCCCCTCCCGCTACCATGTTAGAGTTGGTGCCCTTAAGGCAAAGACACGGACCCTTAGCTCAGTTGGTTAGAGCTATCGGCTCATAACCGATCGGTCGTTGGTTCGAGTCCAACAGGGTCCACCATTATTGAAGCGGAGATTTACCCAAGTCTGGCTGAAGGGACTGGTCTTGAAAACCAGCAGAGGATTAACGTCCTGCGGGGGTTCGAATCCCTCAATCTCCGCCATTTAAAAAATTCATATCGCGGGATGGAGCAGTCTGGTAGCTCGTCGGGCTCATAACCCGAAGGTCGTTGGTTCAAATCCTTCTCCCGCAACCAAAAGGTCTGGTAGTTCAGCTGGTTAGAATGCCGCCCTGTCACGGCGGAGGTCGCGGGTTCGAGTCCCGTCCAGACCGCCAAATGGTTCCGTAGCTCAGTCGGTAGAGCAGAGGACTGAAAATCCTCGTGTCGGTGGTTCGATTCCGCCCGGAACCACCATTTGATAATTTAGGAACTCATTAGAGTTCTTTTTTTGTATAAAAGGAGATATATATGAAATACAAAGATATGAGAATGACTATGATTGCATTTATACTTAATATTATTATTTTGTTTATGATGATCTATTTTTTAACAATCCATCAGATATTTAAGTTTTGTATTGCAGGCCTATTGTTTATGATGACTTTGTCAATGGCGCTTATGAAATTTAAATGTTATGTTTTTGATGATTCGGCCATTGTTTATTCTTTTAAAGGAATAGGGGTCTTTCCTCAAGTAGTCAAATATGATAACGTGCAATCATATGAGTTGATTTCTAAACATAAATTAATTATTAATTTGAACAATCATAAAAGAGTAAAGTTATGCATTTTTGATGCTCATTCTTATTATCATGCTCTAGATCAACAATATCGTCAATTTTTAAATAAAAAAAATAATACATCTAATGAGTAGATGTATTATTTTTATTTACATGTTTATTGTATTTTAATAAATTCCTTGTGAAATCATAGCCGCAACAACTTTTTCAAATCCAGCGATATTTGCACCTTTGATTAAGTCGTATCCTAAACCATATTTTTCACTAGCAGCTACAGAAGAATGATAAATATCTTTCATGATATTATGAAGTTTTTCATCAACTTCTTCTCTTGTCCAATTATAACGCATAGAGTTTTGTGACATTTCTAATGCAGATACAGCAACACCACCGGCATTAGCAGCTTTAGCTGGTCCTAATGTTCCACCTTGACTTAAGAAGTAATGAACAGCTTCAGCAGTAGTAGGCATGTTAGCACCTTCAATGATATATTTAACTCCGTTAGCGACTAATTGTTTTGCTTCTTCTTCACCGATTTCATTTTGTGTAGCACAAGGGAATGCCATGTCTACTTTTAATCCCCATGGTTTTTCACCAGCGTGGAATTCACAACCAAATTTTTCAGCGTAATCTTTTAATTTAACATCGTTTGATTCTCTGATTTTTAATAAGAAATCAATTTTTTCATCTGTAGTGATTCCTTCTGGATCATATACGTAACCGTCACGTCCTGAAATAGAAACAACTTTTGCTCCATATTCTCTTGCTTTTAAACATACACCCCAAGCAACGTTTCCATATCCTGATACAGCGATTGTTTTACCTTCATATGTTTCCCCGAAATGAGCTAATACTTCTTTTCCGTAGTATACAGCACCGAATCCAGTTGCTTCTGGACGAATTAATGATCCACCATATGGCATAGGTTTACCAGTTAATACACCATTTTCAAAGGCACTCTTAATTCTCTTATATTGTCCAAATAAATACCCGATTTCACGTCCACCAACACCGATGTCACCAGCAGGTACATCAACGCTAGGTCCAATGTGACGATATAATTCAGTCATAAATGATTGACAGAATCTCATGATTTCTGCATCTGATTTTCCTTGTGGGTCGAAATCAGATCCACCTTTACCACCACCGATAGGTAGAGTAGTTAATGAGTTTTTGAAAATTTGTTCAAATCCTAAGAATTTGATAATTCCTAAGTTAACTGATGGGTGGAATCTTAAACCACCTTTATATGGTCCAATGGCACTTGAGAATTGGACACGGTATCCTCTGTTAACTTGAACTTGTCCTTGATCATCCATCCAAGGTACTTTGAACATTAATGTTCTTTCTGGTTCTACTAATCTTTCTAAGATAGCCATTTTTTCATATTCAGGATGAGCAGCGATTACAGGTTCTAAGCTTTCAAGAACTTCTTCTACTGCTTGAATGAATTCTGGCTGATCAGCATTTTTTTCTTTAACGCTTTTTAATACTTTTTCAATATAATTCATTTTAATTGTCCTCCTGGGTATTATTGTAAACCCTCTTTAATAATAAATAAATATATTGAGAAATAATTATTGTAAGAATAAGTTATTAATATAATAAAAGATAATTTAATAAAATAGTACTTTATTTTGTATACAATTTATGCTAATATAGTACCAACAAGAGGTGATCAATATGAAAAAACTTATTTTTGTACAATTAAATCACCATCACCATTGGAATACATAGGGTTATATCATTTGATGATACAGCCCATTTTCACTATATATTAAGGGCGTATCTAATGGCACAATAAAGAACAACGAGTCATTAGTCAATGACTCGTTTTTTAGTAGGGGGACATAGAATGGAAGAGTTTCAGTATTTAATACCAGAAGAAAGTATTGATGCAATTATTACAAATGTATCAAAATTAAGAGAAATAGAGAATAATTTAAGGGGGATTTTTTCTAGTCATGGGTACAATGAGGTTTTAATGCCATCATTTGAATATGTTGACTTGTATACCAAGTTAGATTGTGGCTTTGAATTAGATAAAATGTTTCAATATATTAATCATGAAGGTAAAAATGTAGCAATGAGGTTGGATTTTACAATTCCACTAGCTCGTCTTTATGCTAACAGTCATAATCAGGATGTTGCACGTTATTGTTATTTTGGTAAAGTATACCGTAAAGAAACGATGCATAAAGGTAGAAGTAGTGAATTTTTTCAAGGTGGGGTCGAATTGATGAATCTGCCTGGTCTTCAAGGTGATTTGGAATGCATGAATATGATTCAACAATCATTAAAATATTTAGCTTTAAAAAACATTTTAATTGAATTAGGTTCTGCTAAATTTTACAATCGATTATTAGAATTAGTAGAAGATAAAAAGGATGATTTGACACATATTTTAAGATTAAGAGACATCAGTGGTATGAAAAAGTTTGTTGAAGAAAATCATTTTTATGATGGACTTAATCAATTATTGTTAAAATTACCTACGGCCTTTGGAAATATTGATTTATTAGAAGAAGCTATTGATACCATTAAAGATCAGGAATTAAAAGATGCATTAATTGAATTAAGAGATTTATATAATTCACTTGAAAATAAAGAACATATTATTTTTGATTTGGGAATGGTTCCAACAATGAAATATTATACTGGTTTAATGATTAAGGGTTATAGCGATCAATCAGCTTCACCTATTATCTCAGGAGGAAGATATGATGATTTATTACCACGTTTTAATCGTCAGGCAAGTGCGATAGGATTTTGTTATCACATGAATCATATTTTAAAAGCGATTGAAAGAGAAGGTGAAATCAATGATTAAGATTGCAATTACAAAAGGGAGAATAGAAAAACAGGTTTGTAAATTATTACAACAGGCAGGGTTTGATATGGATCCTATTATTAATAAGGATAGAGAATTATTAATTGAAACTAAAGATGGATTTTCGGTTATTTTTGGTAAGCCTAATGACGTGGTTACTTTTTTGGAACATGGAATTGTTGATATAGGTTTTGTTGGTAAAGATACATTGGATGATGTTGATTTTGATGATTATGATGAATTGCTTGATTTAAATATTGGTAAATGCTTTTTTGCAGTGGCTGCTTATCCAGAGTATCGCACGAAAGATTTTAAAAGAAGAAAGAAAATCGCTAGTAAATATACGAATGTGGCTAAAAAATATTTTGCTTCAAAACAGGAAGATGTTGAAATTATTAAATTAGAAGGATCAGTTGAATTAGGACCGGTAACAGGCATTTCTGATGCAATTGTAGACATTGTTGAAACGGGGTCAACATTAAAAGCAAATGGTTTAGAAGTGATTGAAAAAGTAAGTGATATTTCAACACGTTTGATTGTCAATAAAGTAAGTTTTAAATTTAAAAAAGATGAAATTATGAATGTTGTTAATAAATTAGAAAATGTTATAGGGGGATAAAATATGTTAAAAACGATTAATTATAACGGGAATTTAAAAGAAATAGCTAATAAATTAAATAATCGTAAAGAAGAAATTAGCGAAGAAGTAAACAATGCAGTAAATGGCATTATTCAAGATATACGAAAAAATGGGAATCAAGCACTGTTTGATTACTGTAAAAAATTTGATGGCTATGAAATAAAAGATGAACAAGATTTGATAGTAAGTGATGCTGAAAAAGAAGCGGCTTTAAAAGAAGTAGACGAGGATTATATTCGTATTTTAGAAAGAACAAAAAAACAAATTACAGAATTTCATAAGAATCAAATTGATAAATCATGGTCTTTATATAAAGACAATGGTGTTATTATGGGACAAATGGTAAGACCGATTGAAAGAGTAGCTTTATATGTACCAGGAGGTACAGCAAGTTATCCTTCAACAGTTTTAATGAATGCTGTTCCGGCTAAACTTGCTGGAGTGAAAGATTTAGTTATTATTACACCAGTTAAAGCAGATGGTAAAGTCAATCCGGTTATCGTTGCAGCAGCTAAAGTCAGTGGTGTTAATACCATTTATAAATTTGGGGGAGCACAAGGGGTGGCTGCAATAGCAAATGGAACAGAAACAATAAAAAAAGCAGATAAAATTGTTGGACCAGGTAACATCTATGTTGCTACAGCAAAGAAATTGAGTTATGGGGTTGTCGATATTGATATGGTAGCTGGACCAAGTGAAGTATTGATTATTGCTGATGAAAAAGCTAATCCAAAGTATATTGCTGCTGATTTAATGTCACAGGCAGAACATGATAGGCTTGCTAGTGCTATGCTTGTAACAACAAGCCAATCATTAGTTGAAGAAGTTAACAAAGAACTAAAAAGACAAATAGCATATTTATCAAGAAAAGAAATTATTGAAGAATCATTGAAAAATTATGGAGGTGCTATTATTGTAGATAATTTAGATGAAGCTTTTGAAGTTTCTAATTATCTTGCACCGGAACATTTAGAAATATTAGTTGAAAATCCTGTTAATACATTACCAAAAATAAAAAATGCTGGTTCAATCTTTTTAGGAGAATATACTCCAGAACCATTAGGAGATTATATGTCAGGAACAAACCATGTTTTACCTACAGGTGGAACAGCAAAATTCTATTCTGCTTTAGGTGTTTATGATTACGTTAAATATTCATCTTATAGCTATTATCCAAAAAATGTTTTAGAAACATTCAAAGATGACGTCCAAACATTTGCTAAAAGTGAAGGATTAGATGCTCATGCTAATTCAATTGCAGTAAGATTCGAGGATCAATAATATGAGAACTGCGACAATAAAAAGAGAAACTAAAGAAACAAAAATTAACCTTACTTTAAATTTGGATGGAGAAGGACAATCATCTATTAATACAGGGGTTGGCTTTTTAGATCATATGTTGACTTTGCTTGCGTTTCATGGTCAATTTGATTTGAATTTAACATGTAATGGTGATTTGCAAGTTGACAGTCATCATACAGTGGAAGATATAGGCATTGCTTTGGGAGATGCATTAACTGAATGTTTAGGTGATAAACGAGGTATTTATCGTTATGGTAGTTTTACAATTCCAATGGATGAAGCATTGGTAACGGTTGATTTGGATATCAGTGGTCGTGCTTTCTTGGTCTATCATGTTCCAGATTTACCAACAGTAATTTTAGGAAATTATGAAACTGAGATGACAGAAGAATTTTTTAGAGCATTAGCGACACATGGCAATTTGACTTTACATATTAATGAACACTATGGCAAAAATAGTCATCATATTATTGAGGCTTGTTTTAAAGCCCTAGGACGTGCTTTAAAACAAGCAGTTAAAATTGATCCTGAAAATGCGGATAAAGTAAGTTCTTCAAAGGGTGTTTTATAAATCTTTTAGGGGGGATATCATGTTAGCTATTATTGATTATAACTTGGGGAATTTAAAAAGTGTTTATGGCGCTTTGAAAAGAATTGGTCTTGATCCTATTATTACAAGAGATCAAGATGTTATTAGACAAGCAGATGGAATTGTTTTACCGGGTGTTGGAGCATTTCCTGTAGCTATGGAAAATCTAAAAAAATATGATTTAATTGATGTATTAAATGAAAAAAAGGAACAAGGGACACCTATATTAGGTATTTGTTTAGGTATGCAAATATTGTTTGATTGGGGTTATGAGGTAGAAAAAACAGCAGGGTTAGGATTTATTCCAGGAACTGTTGAATTTATGGATATAGATGAAAAGATTCCACACATGGGATGGAATCAGCTTCATTTCAATCAAAAACATCCATTATTAAAATATATTAACGAAAATGAAGATGTTTATTTTGTTCATTCTTATTATGCAAAATGTGATCCACAATATTTAGTGGCTTACAGTGATTATGGAAAAGCTAATATCACAGCAATTGTGGCTAATAAAAATGTAATGGGATGTCAGTTCCATCCTGAAAAAAGTGGAACGGTCGGACAAAATATATTAAAGGCATTTAAGGAGATGATATCATGTTAGTTATACCAGCGATAGATTTAAAAGATGGACAAGCAGTAAGATTGTTTAAGGGAGATTACAATCAAAAAACAGTTTATAGTCATCATCCTGAACAGTTAGCGCAACATTTTGAACAGTTAGGTGCCAAGATTCTTCATGTTGTTGATTTGGATGGAGCTAAAGATGGACAATGCATCAATTTAGAAACGATTAAAAAAATTAGAAATGCGACTTCAATGAAATTAGAATTAGGTGGCGGAATCCGTAATATGGAAACTGTTGATTTATATTTAAATGAAGTAGGTATTGATCGTGTTATTTTAGGAACAGCAGCTATTGAAAATCCAAAATTTTTAAAAGAAGCCCTTGATAAATATGGACCTCAAAGAATTGTTGTTGGTGTTGATGTAAAAAATGGTTTTGTTTCAACATCAGGCTGGCTACAAACAAGTCAAGTAGCTTATCTTGATTTTATTAAACAATTAGAAAACTTAGGGGTAAAATATATTGTTGCGACGGATATTTCAAAAGATGGAACTTTAACAGGACCTAACTTTGATATGTATGATCAAATTTATCAACATAGTTCAATTCAATTTGTTGTTTCTGGTGGTATTAAAGATTTTGATAACATTAAAGCTGTAGCTGATAAGGGCTATTATGCTTGTATCGTCGGAAAGGCTTATTATGAAAATAAAGTTGACTTAAAGGAGGCGATTACATGCTTACAAAAAGGATAATTCCTTGTTTAGATATTAAGGATGGTAAGGTTGTTAAGGGCATCAATTTTGTTGGTTTAAAAGATGTGGGTGATCCTATTGAACTAGCCAAAAAATATGACTTACAATGTGCTGATGAAGTTGTTTTCTTAGATATAACCGCTTCATATGAAAAAAGAGATATTATTAAAGATTTAATAGCACGTGGAGCCAGTGAGCTTACAATTCCTTTAGCTGTAGGAGGGGGAATTCGTACTCTTGATGATTTTAGAACGATTTTAGCAAGTGGTGCTGACAAAGTGTCCGTTAATTCAGCAGCTATAGCAAATCCACAATTAATTGAAGATGCTGCCAAAGAATTTGGTGTTCAATGCGTTGTTGTGGCCATTGATGCTAAAAAAAGAGATAATGGTAGTGGTTATGATGTTTATGTCAAAGGTGGCAGAGAAAATACCGGCATTGATTTAATTGACTGGGTAACGAAATGTCAATCATTAGGTGCTGGAGAGATTTTATTAACTTCTATGGATGCTGATGGAACAAAAGCAGGATATGACATTGACATGATTAATGCAGTCTGTCAAGTTGTAGATATACCGGTTATTGCCAGTGGTGGTTGTGGAAGTATCCAAGATATTATTGATGTATTTGAAAAAACAAATTGTGATGCTGCACTTGTTGCTTCTTTATTTCACTTTGATGAAGCAACAGTAGAAGATGTCAGAGAGGCATGTAGACAACATCATATAAATGTAAGGAGAGCAAAATGAGACCAGATTTTAAAAAAATGGAATTAATTCCAGCAATTGTACAAGATTATCAAACAAAAGAAGTATTAATGCTTGCTTATGTTAATGAAGAAGCTTATGATAAAATGCTTGAGATTGGTCAAACTGTATTCTATTCAAGAAGTCGAAAAAAACTATGGCACAAAGGAGAAGAATCAGGACATTTTCAAGATGTTAAAGGAATTTATTTAGATTGTGATCTAGATACTTTACTTATTTATGTTAAGCAAACAGGAGCTGCTTGCCATACTGGTGCTTATTCTTGTTTCTTTAATGAAGTGAAACCATATGACAGCGTAGATATCTTTAAAGAATTAGAAAATTTAATTGCTGATCGTAAAGTTCATCCAAAAGAAAAATCATATACTAATTATCTTTTAAATGAAGGTGTAGATAAGATTTGTAAAAAAGTTGGTGAAGAAGCAAGTGAAACAATTATTGCTGCTAAAAATGATAATAAAGATGAACTCGTAGGTGAGATTAGTGATTTATTGTATCATGTCTTTGTATTAATGAATGATCGTGGAGTGGCTTTATCTGATATTCAAAATAAACTTAAAGCGCGTCATCAAATTACAGGAAATAAAAAAGAATTTCATACGAGAGGAGAATATTAAGGAGAGCATTCTCCTTTTTTAATAAAACTATGAAAACAATAGATTATCATATGCATACATGTTTTTCTGGTGATAGTGAGGCTAATCCCAGAGAACATGTTTTACAAGCTATAAAGATGAATTTGGATGAAATTTGTTTTACAGATCATCGGGATTTTGATTACCCTATTGATTCTTTTGAATTGAACGTTGAAAACTATTATCAAACAATTCAATCATTAAAAGAAGAATTTAAAGATAAAATTAAAATTAAATGGGGAATTGAAATAGGGTTGGATTTAGATCATAAGGAAGAAATTAATCAATTAATTGCTCAATACCCTTTTGATTTTGTAATTGGATCAATTCATGTTATCCATCATACAGAATTTTATTATGGTGAATTCTTTAAAAATAAATCTAAAGAACAAGCTCACCAAGAGTTTTTTGAGGAAACATTAAAATGTGTTCAAGAATTCGATTGTTTTAATGTGTTAGGTCATTTAGACTACATTGTTCGCTATGGTCCTTATCAAGATAAAAGTGTAGATCATCAAAAGTATCAAGATATTATTGATGAAATATTTAAAACATTAATAAAAAAAGGAAAAGGTATAGAAGTAAATACATCTGGATATCGAGATTTGAAAACATGTGGTTTTCCTAATTTTGAACAAGTACAAAGATATTATGATATAGGAGGACGCATTATTACAGTTGGAACTGATAGTCATACTAGTGATCGAGTAGGTGAAAATTGTTTAACAGTTGTAAAAAAATTAAAAGAAATAGGCTTTAATGATGTAAGTACGTTTACATTACAAGTGAAGGACTTGATGACTATTGATTAAATTATAAAAGGAAGTGTAAAAAATGACATATGAAGAAATGATAGAAGATGAAATAGTCATTGAGGGAATGAATACAAAAGTCATGAGCGACGAAGAGATGGATACAATATATATACCAGATGTTGAATATATGAATCTTGATGGTATAAGCCGTGTTTTACAGATACTTATGCCTCGAAAAAGAAATATGGATCATGAAAAATATCCATTAATTATTTATGTTCAAGGGTCAGCATGGCATCAACAAAATGTTTATCAACATGTAGGTCAACTTAATTATTTATGCAAACAGGGGTTTGTTGTTGCTATTGTACAATATCGTGAAAGCGACATAGCTCCCTTTCCAGCCCAGATTGAAGATACAAAAACAGCGATTCGTTTTTTAAAAAACATAGTGAAGAATATCATATCGATAATAAAAATACTTTTTTATTTGGTGATTCTTCTGGTGGACATGTTGCTTTACTTGCCGGACTTACATCTCATTTAAATATGCTGGATAGTCATTTATATAAAGAGTATTCTTGTGATATAAAAGGAATTATTGATTTTTATGGTGTTGTTGATATTACCATGGAAGATGGTTTTCCTACAACAAAAAATCATCAACAACCTGACAGTCCAGAAGGATATTTAATAGGAAGAAAAAATGTTTTAGACAATCTCGATATAGCTTATCAAACAAATCCTATTCATTACTTAGACGGTGATATTCCGCCAATATTGATTGCTCATGGAACTAAAGATCGTCTTGTTGCCTTTAAACAAAGTGTAAAACTATACCAAGCTTTATTAGATAAAAATAAAGAGGTTGTTTTTTATCGAATGAAAGGTGCTGACCATGGTGGATCGATGTTTTTTTGTGAAGAAATGTTAGATGATGTTGTTAAATTTATCAAAAAACATTTATCTTAAAAAGATAGGATGTATTTATAAGGTTGCGCAATTAAAGTAAAGGATTAGACATCTTTTGATTAAACTATGATATAATAATATATATAGGAGGTTAAGTTATGGAATTATATACAAAAGAAAGCTTAAAAACAGTAATGAAAGGCAATGAAGGTCATGATTTTATTTTACCTAAACCATTATTTGAAACACATCAATATGCAACAATTCGTTTAGAAGCAAAGTTAGCTTATGCAGCTATTTTAGATATACTTATGTCAAAAGCACAATATACTAAAGAAAATCTAGCATTTATTAAGGTTGATAATCCTGAAATAAAAAATACTTTAGCTCGTTTAGCTAATAAAGAAGTTAATCAAGAAAAGATGTTAAAATACATTGAAGAATTAGATCAAGTAAACTTAATTAAGGTAGAAGGACAAAATCTTTTTGTCTATGATTTAGGGTAATGATACAATATTTAGCACATATTTTTATAAAAAATCATCAAGATTATGCCAATATTAAAGTAAGAGAGCAGTACGGTTCATTATGTTCAATACTATCTATTATTTGTAATATTACATTAGTGTGTTTTAAAATTACCATGGGTCTTATTACTCATAGTGTAGCCATTATGGCTGATGGGTTTAATAACTTATCTGATGTAGGAAGTAACTTGGCTTCATTATTTGGTTTTAAATTATCTAATAAACATGCTGATAGTGAACATCCTTATGGGCATGGTCGTTATGAATATATTGCAGGTTTAGTTATTTCCTTTTTAATTTTATTAGTAGGAATACAATCATTAAAAGATTCTGTATTAAAGATTATTTATCCAGAAAAAGTATTATTCAGTTGGATTGCTGTTATTATTTTGATTGCTTCTATTTTTATTAAATTATGGATGTATCATTTTAATGCTTTTGTTGGTAAAAAGATAGATTCATCTACATTAAAAGCAGCAAGTCAAGATAGTTTGAATGATGTTATGACAACTTTTGCTACTTTATGTTCATTAGTTTTAACATTATTTACTTCGTTACCTGTAGATGGTATTTTTGGTACAATCGTTTCAATTATCGTGTTAAAAGCAGGGGTTGAAGTTTTTAAAGATACGGTTAATCCACTGTTAGGTCTTGCTCCAGATAAAGAGTTTATTCAAGAAATTAAAGATTATATTATGTCATTTGATAAACCGTTAGGAGTACATGATATTTTGTTACATGATTATGGTCCTGGACGTTTGTTTTTAACATTACATGTGGAAGTAAATTGTCATGATGATATGATGGTCGTACATGATCAAATTGATTTAATTGAAAGAGGCATACATGAAAAATTTCATGTATTGACAACAATTCATATGGATCCAATTGATGTTGAAAACAAAGATATGATAAAGTATCGTGATTTAACTCAAAAAATAGTACATGATCTTAATCCTGAATATTCGATTCATGATTTTAGAATGGTTCCAGGAAAGACGCATACAAACTTGATTTTTGATGTTGTCGTACCACCATCAGATCAGATTAATCATCAAGAACTAAAAAATATGATTACTAAAAAGATTCAAGAAGTATATCCATATTGCTTTACAGTCATTCAAATTGACCATAATTATATGTAAGAGTACATTTTCAAAGTGTGCTCTTTTTTCTCATTTTGTAAATTATTAGTATAAAACAATAATTATGCTATAGTTACAAGCGAGGTGAACAGAATGAATAAAAAATATTTCTTTTTTGATATAGATGGGACACTTGCGGTAGGTACACCGGGAAAACAATATATACCAGAATCAACAAAAAAAGCCATAGCATTATTAAAAGAAAAAGGACATTTTGTTGCTATAGCAACAGGAAGAAGCTATGCTATGGCAGTTGATCACATGCATGATTTAGGTTTTGAAAACATGGTAAGTGATGGTGGTAATGGAATTACCATTCATGATCAGTTGATTGATATTAAGCCTTTGGATTATCAAAAATGTATTAATTTGATTAATGAGTGTAAAGAAAAAGGATTTATCTGGGCTATTTCACCAGATAATAAAACGAGAAGATTAGCACCGGATCATCGCTTTTATGATTTTACGCATGATGTTTATATGAAAACAGAAGTGAAAGAAGGATTGAATCCTTTAGATTATGATAAAATTTACAAAGTGTATATAGCTTGTTATAGTCCTGAGGAACAACAATTAGAATCATTAAAAGAGCTTCCTTGGTGTCGTTTTCATAAAGAATATTTATTTGTGGAACCAGGTGATAAATCGGTAGGAATTAAAATGATTGTCGATCACTTTCAAGGTGATTATAAAGATGTTGTTGTTTTTGGCGATGAAAAAAATGATTTAAGCATGTTTAGAGATGAATGGACAAGTATTGCTATGGGAAATGCTATTGATAAACTTAAAGCTAAAGCAACTTATGTTACTGATGATTGTGATAAAGATGGTATTTATAATGCTTGTAAACATTTTGGTTGGATTGATTAAAGTCATATAAATGACTTTTTTTCGTTATGGAGTATAATAGATATGTGGAGGGAAACATGTGTTAAAAATAAATCATATTATAAAAAAAGTGAATCAGGATTATCGCCTTATTGCTATTAGTGATATTCATTCCCATCTTGACCGTTTTAAATCGCTGTTAGAACGCGTTCATTATCAAAAAGGAGATTATTTAGTTATTGTTGGAGATTTTGTTGAAAAGGGAACCCAAACATTACAAACTATAAGATATTTAAAACAGTTACAACAAGAATCAAATCGAGTATTTGTATTATTAGGTAATTGCGAGTATGCAATAGAAACACTCATCAATGATCAACGTTATGCTAGTCAAATGATGCATTATGTCAGTCATATTGGTAAAAGCGGGATGATAGATCAAGCATTAACTGCTTTAAAACTGGATAGAAAAGCTGATCCTCATTATTTACAAAAACAAGTTCAAACTTATTTAAAGCCTTATCTAGATTACTTACATACATTACCATTATCTTTACATTTTAATGAATTTTTATTCATTCATGCTGGCATAGAAAAAAGAACAGATTGGTATAATGGCTCTTTATCGTCAATGATTGAAACAAAAACTTTTTATCAAGATGGCCATTGTTTAAATGATTATGTTGTAGTTGGTCATTTGCCTACTTCAAATCAATATCAAAATAAAATAGACAATCATATTATTATTAATAATGAAAAAAGGATTATTTGCTTGGATGGTGGAACAGGTGTAAAAATGATTAGTCAAATGAATGCACTTGTTGTTGAATCAAAAAATCATAAATTGACATTAAAAAAAGAATATGTACAACCTTTCCCAATCTATGAAGTTACACATTCTGTAAGTATTAATTCTAAACATGTTCATAAGATAGCATGGCCTCATTTTGAAGTTGAAATATTAAAACAGGGTCAAGAGTTTTCGTTATGTAAACAAATTGATACACAAGCAATTTTTCCAATAAAAAATGAATTTTTATACTATAAAAATAATAAAGCATACTGCTTAGATGATTATATAGATTGCTTTTTATCAGCGAATAAGGGAGATAAAATAAAGATAGCAGGGATTTATGGACATTATGCATATGGAATTTGTCATAATGATGTAGGATGGATTCCATTTGAGTATATAAAAAAATAAGAGCATAGCTCTTATTTTTATTTTTTACAATTCAAACGAAGTGAGAATTGATGACTTAAGTCAGTTGAG
>OLOG01000836.1_pt1 | contig 23404 bp, 29 predicted proteins | sample 1672351 | NCBI WGS metagenome assembly OLOG01 (sample SAMEA3136674, study PRJEB25190) | human gut metagenome | biome: human gut; feature: human-associated habitat; material: faeces | place: Austria | collected 2013 | reverse complement strand
TAAGCATACGGATACATTTCAGAACGTCTGCATCTGCCACATTTCTCCAGTATTGGTAGAATTCAAACGGAGATGTTTTGTTCGGATCAAGCCAAACTGCACCAGACTGTGTTTTACCCATTTTCTTTCCTTCTGAATTCAAAAGCAGTGTAATTGTCATTGCACATGCATTTTTACCAAGCTTACGACGAATGAGTTCTGTTCCGCCAAGCATATTGCTCCACTGATCATCTCCTCCAAACTGCAGATTACATCCATATTTCTGGAATAATGCGTAGAAATCATAGCTCTGCATAATCATGTAGTTGAATTCCAGGAAGCTTAATCCTCTTTCCATACGCTGTTTGTAGCACTCTGCTGTCAGCATACGATTTACTGAGAAATGCGGTCCAACTTCACGGAGCAGATCAATATAATTCAGATCCAAAAGCCAGTCTGCATTATTCACCATCAGTGCTTTTCCTTCAGAAAAATCAATAAATTTGCTCATCTGTTCTTTGAAGCAATCACAGTTATGCTGGATTTGCTCCGGTGTCATCATAGAACGCATATCTGTTCTTCCGGATGGGTCTCCGATGTATCCTGTTCCTCCGCCGATAAGAGCAATCGGTTTATTTCCGGCCATCTGCAGACGTTTCATAAGACAAAGCGCCATAAAATGTCCTACATGAAGGCTATCTGCCGTTGGGTCAAATCCAATGTAAAATGTTGCCTTTCCATTATTAATCAGTTCTCTGATTTCTTCTTCATCTGTTACCTGCGCGATCAGACCGCGGGCCTGAAGTTCTTCATAAATCTTCATTTTTCTTTTCCTTCCTTATTCTTATTTCATTTCAGAACGCACCGATGCAAGAAAACGATCGCATTCTTTCTGATTTCTTAAAATAATGATGTTCGTATCTTTCTGTTCTGCAATATAGCGATAATAATTATCACGTCTCTCCCTATTAAAATTCCAGATACGCTTTAGAAATCCCGGATCAAACTTCTCCGGACATCCGGGATTCATATCTGGACGCGGCTTTCCATAATTTTTTATTACTCGCTTCAATACGCGAAAAATACAAAGCCACAGCGGATAATCAAGATAGATTACCGTATCACAGGCATCCATCCTGCACTTTAATGTACGCGGAAAATTCCCGTCCATGATCCACTTGTCTTTTGCAAGTTCCTGCTCTACAAGGCTGTCAAACTCTTCATTGGAAGCCCTGATCCATCCTTCTTTCCAGGAAAGTTTATCCAAATGTACGACGGGAATATCCCACCAGGCACTCAACTGCCTTGCGACGGTAGATTTACCGCTTCCGCTTGCTCCGATAATAATAATCTTTTCAGGCTTCACAACAGGCACCTCCTCCGGCAGCAAGGGAAATTCTATCCGCTGGTTCTTTCTGCTCACCGAGGACCCATGTTTCAAATCGTTTTCCGAGAGACTGGATTCTCCTGTAAATCGGTCCTGCGATCAGGCCATCTTTCCCCATACGGTGAAGTTCTTCAAGTGTTACCCATTTCGCATCTACGGTTTCCATATCCTGAAGCACAATTTCTGAAATCTCCACATCCCGTTTCAGAAAATAAAAATCAATAATAGAATACTCTTCTTTCTGAGTTTCCAGAAACTGAAGTTCTTCTTCCGCTGCACGGATTCCTGTCTCTTCAAATAATTCCCTTACAGCCCCTGCACGGCTTGTCTCCCCCGCCTGTATGCAGCCTCCGGTATTTTCCCAAAGATTCGGATATTTCTCTTTATCCGGATGTCTCAACGTCAGAAGAATCTCATGCTTGCTGTTTACTACACAGATTACAACAACAAGATGATACTCTCCGTGTACCTTAGGCGCAAGACGGCTCTGTCTGCGGTTCAGGGGCCTTCTGTTTTCATCAAACAAATCCCATAATTCCATTTTATTTCTCCTACTTCAACTTACTTTTTATTGTGTAAAAGAAATCGCCAATTGATCTATCCGTACCACAAAATGTATAACAAAAAACCCGCCCTCTCCATTTCGGAAAGGGCGGGAACATTCCCGCGGTACCACCTTTTCTTTCACAGACTGCTCGCACAGCCCGTCTCTATAAGTATCTGCCAATACTCTGATACGATAACGTGTATCAACTCCGTCACATCCTACTTATGACTGCCTCATATCATTGACTGGTTTTCTGTCTGCTGATATTGACTGCAGCGGTTCGGTGTAAAGCTCCAAGATGTATTCACAATCTGTTTTCCATGCACCTCTCATCACCCGGTTACTTTCTGTATGCTTTTTCAGACTGCTACTTCTTCTTTTCATTGCCTGTCCTGATTATATTATCTGATTGACATAGTAGACTATCTGCCCGTGTTTGTCAAGGGCTTCTTTGCGTGAAGCGCTTCCAGCGTACTTCCATGAGTCCTTCTGTCCGGTTCTTATTTTGAGCAACATATTTACTATAAATAATATCAATAAGTACAAGAATCGGAAACTGCGGCGAAATAACATTTCCGCAATTCAAATACTTAAGTGACGGTACAACTGCTACCTCATCACAGAATTCTTCAAAAGCCTCTCTTTTCTGTGCAGTAATCAAAATCGTTCTCGCCCCTCTTTTTCTGGCCCCCTGAAGAAAATGCAGAATATCTTCTGTCTCTCCGCTAATCGAAATTCCAATTGCAAGGCATCCTTTATCCTGAAACACTGTCTGCATCTTCATCATGTCTCCATCCGTAATAGAATCTATATCCACACCTGTAATTATTATCAATATATCTTTTTATTACCGAAAGTTCTTTCAGTGTTTTCGCCTTCTTCCTTTCTTTTTCACATATTTTTTATTTTATTTTTATACAGATTTCACAATAAAATGCACGAAATTTCCAGGATTCTATTTCTTTACGGGAATTCTCCACAAAAAAAAGATACAACGAGCTGCTTCTCCACTGTATCTTTTCCATTTTGATTGAATGATAGTATTCAATTTTCTTCTTTTTTCTTAATAAATTTCTCCGAACTCTTCCCGTTCTTCTCCATAGTCAATCTGCATCAACATCAACCCCTGAGGCGGAGCTGTAACCCCCGCTGCTTTCCGGTTTTTCGCTTCCAAAATCTCTCTTACCTGCTCCGGTTCGTAAAATCCGCGTCCTACCCGGATCAATGTACCCACAATAATCCGAACCATATTATAGAGAAATCCATTTCCTGTAATGCGTATTGTAATCTCTTCTCCGTCCCTCAGAATATCCAGCGCGGTAATCGTCCGCACCGTATCTTCCACATCTGTGCGTACATTACAGAAGCTCACGAAATCATGCTCTCCTTTTAAATACTCTGCCGCCTGCTGCATCTTCTTCTCATCCAACGGAAATGAAACAAAATAATTTGTCAGCCGCTTCGTCGGCACTGGAATCCGTGTATTTAAAACATGATATTCGTACGTCTTTTCGCAATTCCGATAGCGCGGATGCCAGTCTGCCGGAACTTCATCGGAAGACACAATCACAATATCATCCGGTAGCCGCTGGTTCAATGCATAAGAAAAACGCTCCGGTGGAATCGTAGATTCTGTATCAAATACCGCCACATTTCCCATCGCATGTACACCGGAATCTGTGCGGCTTGCCCCGATTACTGTGATTGCTTCTCCAGTCATTTTACAAAGGGTGCGATTAAGCACTTCCTCCACTGTAATTCCATTCGGCTGGATCTGCCAGCCACAGTAATTTGTCCCATCATAGGCAACGACAAGTCTAATACGTCTCATGCGGCTTCTCCTCCTCTTTTAAAAAATCCAAATACGGAACGGCACAAACCGTCCGATCACACAAGCCGCCGCCACATAAAAAATGGTAATCGCATATGCAGCCACGTCATTTTTATGATAAATAAGCGGTTTCATCTTTGTTCTTCCGTCACCGCCCTGATAACACCTTGCTTCCATAGCCATTGCAAGATCATTTGCCCGGCGGAAGGCAGAAATAAAAAGTGGAACCAAAATTGGAACCATATTCTTTGCTCTCTGGATTAGATTTCCGCTCTCAAGATCTGCACCTCTTGCCATCTGAGCTTTCATAATCTTATCTGTTTCTTCCAGCAGTATAGGAATAAAACGCAGGGCAATGGACATAATCATTGCAATTTCATGAACCGGCACATGAATATGGCGAAGCGGATTCAGCAGACGCTCAATCCCGTCTGTCAATGCATTCGGCGTCGTTGTCAGTGTCATCACAGAAGCTCCAATAATCAAATAAATCAGACGAATTGCCATAAAAACTGCCGTTCGAAGTCCCTCATCCGTAATCTTCAAAAACCCAACTTTCCAGAGAATCGTCCCTGTTCCCGTTAAGAACAGATTAAAAATAACAGTGATCATCAGCAGTAAAATAATAGGTTTTAATCCTTTTACGATAAACTTTACCGGCACTTTAGAGATCCGTACAACTGCAAACAAAAAAATGGTTGCAATCACATACCCCAACATGTTTTTAAATAAAAATAAAGAAATCAAGTACAAAAGTGTACACACAATCTTTGTCCGCGGATCAAGGCGGTGTACCCGGCTATTCGCCGGATAATACTGTCCTATTGTAATATCTCGAATCATCTCTTACACCTCTTGCCTGTCTTGAAACAGCTTCATGATCTCATCCGCCGCCTCTTCTATCGTTGTTGCCTCTGTATTTACTGCAAGCCCACTCTTAGCAAGTTCATGCATAATATAAGTAACCTGTGGCGCTGCAAGTCCTACTTTTTCCAGTTCTTTATAATGTGAAAATACTTCTTTCGGCGCTCCATCAAGCATAACACTTCCCTTATCCATCACAATGATCCGATCCACATATTTTGCAACGTCTTCCATACTATGGGACACAAGAATGACCGTCAGTCCCAATTCATCATGAAGCTTCTTAATCTGGTCTAATATCTCATCCCGTCCTTTTGGATCAAGCCCTGCCGTCGGCTCATCAAGCACAAGGACGTCCGGATGCATCGCCAGGACACCGGCAATGGCTACACGCCGCTTCTGACCTCCCGACAGATCAAACGGAGAATCCTTATAGTGCTTCTCTGAGATTCCTACCATTTTGAGAGCTTCTTCTGCCCGTCTCTGATATTCTTCTTTCTCCAATCCCTGATTCTTCGGACCAAAGCACACATCTGTCAGCACATCCACCTCGAAAAGCTGATGTTCCGGATACTGAAACACAAGCCCTACCTTCGTACGCAGCTGCTTCAGATTATATCCCTCTTCGTAAATATTCTCCCCTTGAAAACATACTTTTCCATTTGTTGCCTTTACTAAACCATTCAAGTGCTGTATCAAAGTAGATTTCCCGGAACCGGTATGTCCAATAATGCCGACAAACTGTCCCTGTGGAATCTCAAGACTGACATCTTTCAATGCGTGCTTCTCGTAAGCGGTTCCCGGATTGTATACATAACTGAGATGTTCTAACGTAATTGACATAGTATCTCCACCAACTCTTCTTTTCTCAAAACTCCTTCCGGTATCGGAAGGCCTCTTTTTCTCAATTCATGGGCCAGCATCGTGACCTGCGGAACATCCAGCCGGTATTTCTTCAGAAGATCTATCTGAGAAAATATTTCCCGCGGCGTTCCCTGCATAACGACATGTCCCTGATCCATAACAATTACCTGATCTGCATCGATTACTTCTTCCATATAATGGGTAATCAAAATAACTGTAATATGCTCCCGCTTTCTCAGCTCCTGCACCGTTCGCAGCACTTCTTTACGCCCATTCGGATCAAGCATGGCTGTCGGTTCATCGAGCACAATACATTTTGGTTTCATTGCAACTACTCCGGCAATGGCTACTCTCTGCTTCTGTCCGCCGGATAATTTATTCGGTGAATGATGTCGGTATTCAATCATACCAACGGCAGAAAGGCTTTTCTCTACGCGCTGCCAGATTTCTTCCGATGGAACTCCAAGGTTCTCCGGTCCAAACCCCACATCTTCTTCCACCACTGTTCCGATAATCTGGTTGTCCGGATTTTGAAACACCATTCCGGCTGTTTGTCTCACATTCCAGAGTTCCTCCGGATCAGACGTATTCTTGCCATCTACCCACATCGTTCCTTCTGTCGGAATCAGGATCGCATTCATATGTTTTGCCAACGTGGATTTACCAGAACCATTATGCCCTAAGATTGCAATAAACTGCCCTGGGCAAACATCCAGATCTACTTCATCGATAGCCCGGTGGGTTCCAATGACATTGCCCTCTTCATCTCGTTTTTCATACTCATATACAAGTTTTTTTGTGCGAATCACCAGTCTCATCTCTCTCTTTCTTCACTGATTTTTTTATTCTAATCCTATCGCTTGTTTTTTACAAGAGCTATTTCCGGAAAACTTTCCTCTGTTCATAAGAGAAGCAGGCCTGTTAAGACCTGCTCATTTTTAAAATTGGACTGATTTTCTTATAGATCAGAAGTACGATAATCGAAACAAGAACACCCTTCAATAAATTAAATGGCACTACTGCAAACAGTACAAGTGTTGTAATATTTGTAATTGCCGGATTTACTGCGGTTCCCATCCCTATAATCGTCTCAAGTGAAAGTCCCATTAGCATTGTATAAGCCGGAAGCAATACAAATGCATTGATCAGACTTCCGACAACAGTCATAACTACTGTACCTGCGGTCATTCCAATGACTGCTCCTTTTCGAGAATGGAGTCTCTGATAAATAAGTCCTGCCGGAACACAAAACGCACAGCCGATCAGGAAATTCGCTGCTTCACCAATTCCTGCCGTTACTGTTCCATTAATCAAAAGATTCAGCAATACTTTCACAAGCTCAATCAATACGCCCGCCATTGGTCCCATTGTAAAGCATCCGATCAATACCGGAACTTCACTGAAATCAATCTCATAAAATGAAGGTGCAAATGGAAGCGGAATCTCAAACAGCATCAAAATGACTGCTGCTGCCCCCATCATGGCAATCTGGGTAATCGTACGCACCTTGCTTCTGCTCATTTTGGAAGCTGTCTCTGCCTGCTTTTGTCTGCGATTTACTTCCGGCTTTGTGTCCGTACTTGTTTTTGTCTCTGTACTCATAATATCTCTCCTTTTTGTTTACGGAAATACTTCCAAAGAAAGAATCGTGCCATGACACTTTCCGGCTTCTCACAAGCAGCACCCTGTGAGCTTCGCTTCCTTCAGATTATGCCAATAAAAATCCCCGGATAGAATCTACCCGGGGCATACGTCTGCACTGCATGTTCTTCTCTCATCCAGACTTTACTGTCGGTTTTGGAATTACACCAAATCAGCCATTCAGGACTTTCCTGAACAGGTCGCGGACTATACCGCCGGTTGGGACTTGCACCCTACCCCGAAGAATTTCCTATTATTTGTTCATGCCTATTATACCGTTAACCCTCAAAAGAATCAAGTAATTTCCGCATGTTTTTATAATGTCTCTGCGCGCTCTTCAATATTCTTTTGAAAATTCATCACTTCATGGTCATATTCGGTATCCATATAGACGGATCTGATCAGGAAGTCTGCTGTCGCTTTATTGATTGCCATAGGAATATCATACACCTGTGCAATCCTCATCAGCGCCTTTACGTCCGGATCATGTGGCTGGGCTGTCAAAGGATCGGAAAAAAAGACAACAAAGTCTATCACACCTTCTACAATCTTCGCGCCGATCTGCTGATCTCCGCCCAGCGGGCCGCTATTATACCCTTTCACGATGAGACCGGTTTTGTCAGCGATCATTCGTGCCGTTGTTCCGGTACCGTAGAGTTTGTGTTCTTTCAAAATATCATAATGCTCCTGACACCATTCAATCAGTTTCGGTTTTTCATTATCATGGGCGATCAGCGCAATGTTCTTTCTCTGCCCAATCGTAAATGTCACATACTTATCGTTCATCCCGATGCCTTCCTCTCTCAGCCTCTTTCCAGCTGCTATGCCTGTTCCGGCTCCTCATATGTCTCGCCAAAGGTTTCTACCGTTACGGATTTCATCTTCTGTGGCTCTAACGGACGGTCACGGAAGTCTGTTGCAGTCTCAGCAATCTTGTTCACAACGTCCATTCCTTCTGTCACTTTTCCAAATGCCGCATAAGCTCCATCGAGATGCGGAGATTTCTCATGCATAATAAAGAACTGGCTTCCTGCTGAATCCGGATGCATTGCTCTTGCCATTGAGATCACGCCAGGATCATGGGATAGATTATTCTGGAATCCATTCTGTGCAAATTCTCCTTTAATATTATATCCAGGCCCGCCTGTACCTGTTCCCTGTGGGCATCCGCCCTGGATCATAAAGCCTCTGATCACCCGGTGGAAGATCAGTCCGTCATAAAATCCTTTATTTGCCAGTGAAATAAAGTTTCTTACTGTGTTCGGAGCAACCTCCGGATATAATTCTACTTTAATGCTTTCGCCATTTTCCATTGTAATTGTAACGATCGGATTTGTCATTTTTCTATATTCCTTTCTTTACGATTTCTCTTTATTTTTCCCGCAAATAAAATTGCAAAAAAATAATTGCAGAGACTTTTTCTGTCTCTGCAATATATTTTATCACGAAATGACGTCAAACGTCTACTCCTTCCTGCGAAACTCTTCCATCATAATTGGGAAGTATTCCTTACTGTATTCTGCTAGCGAGTAGCTCCCTTTACTCAGGCACCATTCCGATACAAGCGCCCGCTCGCACATCGCATAGTATTTGACAATCTCACTGACTGACTTGTTCTCCACAATCTCTCCCCGTTTTTGTCCTTCTTCTACAATCCGCCCGATTAAACGGTAATAGATTCGATTCTGATCTAAAAGGTTCTGTCCAGTCTTGGATACAAGCTGAGTTGAATAAAGCGATGCCAGTAAATCGGCGTTGACCATATTTTCCAGCGCCTCATGCATCTTTGCATCGAGATAAATAAGCTTGTCAAAATTATTCATATCATCCTCAATCTCCTGAGAGAGTTCCAGATATTTCTCATCAAGAATCTCAGACAGAGTTCCGAGAAATGCATCCTTGCTGTCAAAATGATAATAAAAGGAACCTTTCGATGTACCGGAACGCTTTATAATATCATCTATCGTTGTGTTGTCATATCCTTTTTCATGAAACAGCTCCCACGCCGCCTCAACAATCTTTGCTTTTACTCTTCCGGCCATCTTGTTCTCCTTTCTTATTTACAAACTCTACAGGTTTCTGGAAACATCAGCGCATGCTTTCATTGCTTCGATCAGCGCGCTTCTAAATCCTCTTTCTTCCAATACGCGAACAGCTTCGATTGTCGTTCCTGCCGGTGAACATACCATATCTTTTAATTCTCCCGGATGCTTGCCAAGTTCCAGAACCATCTTGGCACTTCCAAGAACTGCCTGTGCTGCGAATTTGTATGCCTGTGGTCTCGGCATTCCTTCACTCACTGCTGCATCTGCCATTGCCTCAATCATCATAAACACATAAGCCGGTGCGCTTCCGCTGACTGCCACAACTGCATCGATCAGACGTTCCGGAACAAATTCTGTCTTTCCAAAACAGTTTAAAATCTCATATGCATATTCCTGTTCTTCTTTTGTAACAGCCTCATTCACACACGCAGCTGTCATACCTTCCAGCACCATTGCAGGTGTGTTTGGCATTGTACGGACAAGCTTTACTTTCTTGCCAAATTTTTCTTCCAGCCATGCAAGTGTCTTGCCCGGAGCAATGGTAATCATCAGTTGATCTTCCCGCACCAGATCTTTTACCTCTGTAATTACCGCTTCATAAAACTGTGGTTTTACCGCAAGCACTACAACATCTGCTTTTTCTACCACTTCTTTGTTATTCTCTGTTGTGACAATGCCGTATGCCTCTTCCACTTTCTGTCTTCCGACAGGTGATAAATCTGAACCGATGATCTCTGAAGCTTTGATCATTCCATTTTTCACGATACCGCCCATAATCGCGCCGGCCATATTTCCACATCCAATAAATCCTAATTTCATTTTCTTTCCTCCTGACTGAAAGTTTTTGTACTATAGTACAAAATGTAGCACCCCGGAAAGCATTTGTCAATGCTTCTCAAAAGAGGATTTGAAGAATCCGGCCGTTTTTTTGCACGATTTATTTTTTCTTTTCATCCTGCCTTGCTTTTATAGTACAAGTTTGATACTCTTATCTTGTATCAATTATTATACTATAATGAGGTAACATATGCAGTACAAAGTTAAAATTATATCATCAAAACAAGAATTGCATACATGTTCCCGTTTCGAAGTCAGCCATGGACTGTGGGGAACGGATACATTTCCCCAGACATACGGATATCTTGGATTTGTTCCGGGCGAAGGATTTTATCTCTCAATGACCTGTATGGAGAAAGACCCTTATACCGCGTGTCACATTCAGCAGGGTTCTGTCTGCAAAGACAGCGCTATGGAATTCTTTCTTCAGTGCTTTGAAGCGAATGAGAATCCTGATGTTTATCTGAACATCGAATTTAATTCTGCGGGAATCATGCACGCCAAGTACGGCAGCAGCCGTTCAGGCCGCACACATCTTCCGTTGGAAGGCGAGGACGCGCTTGTCTGGGCAAGCCACAAAGAAGATGACAGCTGGAGTGAAGAGGTATTTCTTCCACTTTCACTTCTTGAGAAGCTTTATCCAGGAATCACATTTGAACAGGGAAGCCGTTTCCGGTGTAATTTTTATAAAATTTCCGAAACACCGGCTATTGAGCACTATGCTGCTTACTCCCCGCTTCCGGTTCCAAAACCTGATTTTCATTTACCGGAATTTTTTGCTGAAGCAATTCTGGTATAAAATATTTTTCAAGAAAGGGGCATTTTATTATGCGCATTATTGTAACAAAAGACTACGAAGACATGAGCAAAAAAGCTGCTGCGATCATCGCTGCACAAGTTGCCGAGAAACCGGACTGTGTTCTTGGACTTGCAACTGGTTCCACTCCGATCGGAACATATAAAAATCTGGTAGAATGGTATGAAAACGGAAGTCTTGACTTTTCTCAGGTAAGAACAGTCAACCTGGACGAATACAGGGGTCTTCCTCGCGACAATGACCAGAGCTACTATTACTTCATGCATGACAATTTATTCAACCATGTTAATATTGATGAAGCTAATACAAACGTACCAGATGGTACAAATCCAGACGCTGACGCTGAATGTGCACGCTATGAAGCACTGATCGCTTCTTATGGCGGACAGGATCTTCAGCTTCTTGGCCTTGGACATAACGGTCATATCGGATTTAATGAACCAGCTCAGGAATTCGATAAGACAACCCACTGTGTAGACCTTCAGGAAAGCACAATCGAAGCTAACAAGCGTTTCTTCGCTTCTGCAGATGATGTTCCGAAACAGGCATATACAATGGGAATCGGTACAATTATGAAAGCAAAGAAAATCCTCGTTGTTGCAAACGGTGAAGGCAAAGCCGATATCGTTGCAAAAGCATTTTTCGGACCAGTAACACCAGAAGTTCCGGCTTCCATCCTGCAGTTCCATCCAAATGTGACAATCGTTGTTGACGAGGCTGCCGCTTCTAAACTTCCAAGATAATTTATACACAATTTCAACGGGACGTAGGCCTTCTCAGGTGTACGTCCTATGTTTTATCAGCATAGGAGTTCATCTGAACACCAGATTTTCAGCAAAAGGAGAAGACAATCATGATTATTAAAAATGTAAAGGTATACGGAGAAGACAGAACATTCACCCCGGGAGAAGTAATTATCGAAGACGGTCTCTTTGCCGCTTCTGCTTCCAATGAGAATGAAATTATCGACGGCGAAGGCTGCTATGCCATTCCGGGACTCATTGACATTCATTTCCACGGATGTATGGGATACGATTCCTGTGACGGAACTCAGGAAGCTCTGGAAAAAATCGCAGAATACGAAGCTTCTGTCGGCGTAACAACTATCTGCCCTGCAACAATGACACTTCCGGTAGATACTCTGGAAGAAATTTTGAAAAATGCTGCTGACTATAAAAATGAATCCGGTGCAAAACTGGTTGGTCTAAATATGGAAGGGCCTTTCATCAGTCCGGAAAAGAAAGGTGCACAGGATGAACACTACATTGTATCCTGTGATGCTAATATCTACAGACAATTCCAAAATGCTGCTAACGGACTTGTAAAATTCGTTGGAATTGCTCCGGAACGTGATGTGGAAGGCGCTGTAAAATTCATTCAGGACGTAAAAGATGAAGTCACAGTATCTCTCGCACATACAAATGCAGATTACGATACCGCAAAAGCTGCCTATGATGCAGGTGCAAGACATGCTGTACATCTCTACAATGCAATGCCTGCATTTTCCCACCGCGCACCTGGCGTAATCGGCGCTGCCCATGACTGCAAAGAATGTATGGTAGAACTGATCTGTGACGGTGTGCACATTCATCCTTCTGTTGTCCGCGCTACATTCGATATGTTCGGTGCTGACCGCATCTGCATGATCAGCGATAGTATGAGAGCAACAGGAATGCCGGACGGCCGCTATACTCTTGGCGGATTAGATGTAGACGTTGTCGGAAACCGTGCAACACTTGCTTCTAATGGCGCTCTTGCCGGTTCCGCAACAAACCTTGCTGACTGTATGCGTGTCGCTGTGAAAGATATGCATATCCCACTGGAAGATGTAGTTGGCTGTGTAACAATCAATCCTGCCAAAGCACTGAAATTAGATGACCGCTATGGAAGCATTGCTCCTGGCAAGATTGGTAACCTTGTTCTTCTTGACAAAGATCTCAATTTAAAGAAAGTTATTATCAACGGTTAATACGCCGTTTCAACATTCCGATTGCTTCGTGAAGTGACCGGAATACATAATCTGCAAGCTGACGCACCGATTCCTCTGGCTCTACAAGATCCGGAACCATACAGGTGCAAAGTCCTGCCGCATGAGCAGAACAGACTCCTGCCGGTGCGTCTTCAAATGCAGTACACTGCTTTGGCAAAAGACCAATCTGTTCACAGGCACGCACATACACCTCCGGATCCGGTTTGCTGTGCGTCACCATGTCTCCAAATACAAATCCATCAAAATATTCATAAAGTCCCGCATCTTTTAAAAGCTGTTCTGCATAAGCGCGTCTCGAAGATGTTGCAAGAGCAATTTTAAATCCGTTTTGCTTTCCATATTTCAGTAATTCTCTCACTCCCGGTTTGATTTCTACACCTTCGCTCTCCGCAATTTCGTAAAATCTTCTTCTTGTCTGTTCAGAAAATGCTTCTGCTGGGAAATCCTCGCTAATATTCTCCCGAAAATATGCTTCCCGCCGTTCTCTATTAAATCCAATCGTATGGAAAATATGTTCTCCCATATCCGGAATTCCCAGATCCTCTCCAACATCATCCCAGGATTGTTTCACAATCCGTTCTGTATCAAAAATCAAACCATCCATATCAAATACAAGTCCTTGCTCCATTTTTCCTTCTCCTATAAATAATTATGATTAAAATAACTGTGACCAAAAAGACGGAAGCCTCTGCTTCCGCCTCTTCTATGTTCTAATCTTTCTGCTCTGCTTCAAAATCAATTCCTCTTCCGATACAGTCATTCAAATATGTTACCGCGTCCTCCAGTTTCTCCAGGACTGCCTGGCGCTCTTCCCACTCATCGCCCCGCAAATCTCTTGCCACAAGACAATTCTTTACATGCTTTGATTCTCTGATCAACTTCTCATTCATATAATCGCCTCCTGTCAAAACTTGGATTGCTTTTTTATATTTTAGCAGATTTTATTCCGTTTTTCATTGTAAGCTGTCAGATAATTTATGCAAATCTTCAAAGAATTCCATTTAATTTTGTCATTGCGCGCGGAATAGAATCTTTCGCATTTTTCCACGGTTCATCTTTAAAGCGATAATCAAATTTATCGATAAACCAACTCACATCATCTTTTACCCGCTTCATATTCTCAAGATACAGTATATTTAGATCTTTCATAAACTGCTGAAGCAGCTCTCCTCCAAGTTGTGCCGGAGCCATTTCTGCCAACATCCGATAATGTTCTGTACAGAAACCTTTCGATTTCCGGAACAACCCCTGAAATGCCTCCTCCTTCTTATAGAGATAAAAAATAGTCACAAGATAACGCTCAAACATCGCATTAATCTTATCGCACACAAAACATGAGTGATCCAAAAACTCAAGATAAGATGTCAGCTCGGACGGTTCTGCCTTCTTCTTAAAAAAAGATGCCTGCTTTACCGGCGCTTCCTGGCGTTTCTCAATCTCACCAATGATGTGTTCCATATGAGTTTTGATCATCCATGCCAGTCCAAGCCGGTCTTCTCCTTCATAAAGCATTTTCATATGCCGCTCACAAAAGCCAACCCGATTACTTTCCATCCGCCTTTCTTCCACCATATAACCCGACATGGTAAAGCGGAGTGCATCCTGTTCAATTGACCGGTACATAGAGCAGACCGGACATTCGCACTCTTCCTGAAATGCATCGTGTACCGGTATCGTATATAATTTTTCTTTCATAGCTATCGTTTTCCCTTTATTTATTTCTTCTCTGCTGACGTTTCTCTGTAATCATTTCTGTCAGACGGATTCCCGCTTCATAACTTCTTCGCAGAAATTCATCCTGGTTGTCATAGCCATTTAATTCCATCACAATTGGAAGGTCATATGAAGACGCTGCAAGCACTTCTGCTGTTTCCTCCCAGTCAACGGTTCCTTCTCCCGGAATCCAATGCAGATCACAGCTTCCCGCCATATCTTCATGATCCCTAAGATCAATTCGGGGACCTCCCAGATTATCATTCAAATGAACGCTGAAAATCCTATCCTGATAGCGTCTTCCAAATTCTGCCTGCCGCTCGTTTAAAATGATATGAGTATGTCCCGTATCCCAGCAAATGCCAAGATAATCTTTGTCATACCGCTCAAATAACCTGTCAAACTCCTCATACTGCAGTTCTGCCGGCGCTTCCAGCATCGTTTCCAGACAGATTCGTATCCTCCGCTCTCTTGCATATGGTTCTAATTCATCCAAGGACTGAAACGCCTGCCGGTAAAATATTTCTTCACTTCCAGGTTCCTCCTGAAAAGTCATATAAGGGACATACATATGAAGTACAATTTCTGTCGCCCCAAGCACCTGCGCCAGATCCAGACGATTCTTAATCAGTTCTACGCCCGCTCTTCTGCTGTATTCATTGGCAGATGTAAAATCCTTTCGACTCTCTGTATCTTTACGAATCGCAGTGCGGATGCGGCTTCCCTTTGATGCATGAAGGGATTTTGCCTTCAGTGCGTATTCATCAAACCAACTCTTAATCAATTCCATCTCTGCACGGGAATAGTAATAATCGCCATCCCACTCATGACACCAATGTACATGTGTAAATCCTGCTTTTGCAATCTTCTCCAATGTCGTCTTCACATCACAAAGTCTTGTACCTTGTCCTCCAAAATCAGAGGCAAATCCTATTTCTGTCACAGCGTTTTCCTCCCGTCTTGATTCCCAATATTTCTATGCCTATTCAAAATTATCTTACTACCCGATATTCCACAAGTTTCCAGTCCAATACGTTCCGTTCCAGCATTATCTGTACACGCTCTTTCTTTGGCACCAGTGTTTTCCCATTGCTCTTCAACTGATAAACTGTCAGTTCTGCCGGAAGATATTCTATCTGCCCTTCTTTCTGATACTCTGAAAATTGTACCTCACCAATCGAATAATCCACTACTTTCTCACAGTCTTTCAGAACTTTTTTGACATCTGCAACATGAAATGTCTGAACCTCTTTCTCGTCTTTTGCATATTGTATCATTCCAATCTGAACAAAAAGCTCTCCGAGAACTTCTTCATATTCCACCGGAATACTCAGCTCTTGAAAACGTTTTCTCATCTTTTCTGCCAGAGTTTTCTCCGACTTTGCCCGCTTCTCATGAAGCTTTTTCACTCTTAATAAGAGCAGATAGGTAATAGCTCCCACCGGAACTGACACAAGCAGAAGAGAAATGATAAAATATTTTATTCGAACCGGAAGCGATCCGCTCACCCCAAATAGTGACACAAAAACAATTGCTGCCGCAATCACTGCCACTTCTGATGCAATTCTCGCATAACGATTCGGCATCCCGTCAAAATTATCAAGACGGCAGTAAGTATTTACACTCCCATCTTTCACAATGTAACTGCTTCTTACCTGTTCTGTTCTTTTATACAATGTATGTCCAAATCGGACGATTCTCTTTTCTACTTTCTCATTTCCCGTGAAAATAGACATATCCTCCGCTTTTTCTTCCCGAAAGTCATTTCCCGTAACCTGTTCTATTACATCCATCTCCTCTTTTCCAAGACGACGATCTCGCATCATATAGAGGGGATTCAGACGATGTTCCGCTTCTTGGATATCATCCCCATTCTTCCAGAAATTTTCGTATTCTTTTTGAAATTTTTGTATCATAATATGTTATTCCTCAACTTTTTGAAATCTTTCAAGCAATTCCGGAATCTGCTCTCGCTTCAGCACAAGATTTACACCAAATGGATTCAGTGTATAACCTATGCTGTCTTTTGAAAGATATTTATCCAAATCTTCAAATTTCACCTTGCGAATTTGAAGTTTTTTCCCTTTTAAAAACCGTTGAAGCTCTGGTCCGTCTGTAAAAATCGGCTGAAGCATCTGGTCGCTTCCATCTTTCAAATATGGAAAACGAATTGTCTTCTTCTCCGGATCTCCCTCTTCTTCTACAACATCAATTGGGAAAAGATAGGATGAGCGCACAAGATTCACACACATTTCTTCCTCAAGTTCTGCCAGCTTTTCCAAATTTCTATCCTGAATCGGTCTTCGCAGTTCCTGCACAAAATATATTGTAGATAAATGCAGCTGTGGATTTAACAGCGGACGCTTTTCTTCCGGAACTTTGGAGTAATCCACTACATTTACGATTTCGCTAATTTCAGCTTCACTGCACGCTTCTCCTTCGTGCAGAACAATCGAATTCACCCCGATCGTCAGCAGACTGATAAGAAACTGCAGCCGATGCGGAACTGCAATTTCAGCCATATTAAAACTGTATTTTTCTTCTTCATATGGCTTTGTGAACTCTGCAAGAGTTCCTGTCTCTGTAAACATATGCACCTGATCATTAAAACTTTCCGGATCACAGATTACAAACGGCAAATGTGTTGCCTGACAAAACGGCACATATAAATGCTGCTTCTCCTGCATTTTCTTAATAAATTCTTTTTTTTCCTGTACTGTCATATTTTCTTCCTCTTTCTATAATAAATTTATTATTCTGCATAGAGAATTTTACACAAGCATCTCCCACAGATCCGCCAGCGAGCACACCCTCTTACCGCTTCGCTCCATACATTCCTTCGCATGGAACATGGAACTTAAAACAGATTCTTCAATCACTTCTGCAGATGCGCGGAACAATGTATCCATCTGATCATCATGAAGCATCTGCACTGGAAGAACGCCCTCACTACATGTATGGGGAATCCTATTCGCTGTCGTAAATGCAAGCGCAATATCGCCGCTTCCATTCATCATATAAGAACCTTCTCTCCCAAGTCCTATCGCACACCGACGGCAGATTCGCTTTAACTGCCGTTCATTCAGAGGAGCATCTGTAGCAAGAATCATGATAATTGAACCTTTATCCCGTTCCTCGAAATTATTCTTCTGCTCTTCTTGTGATACTTCTTTCAGACCTTCCTTTGATATCTCTTCACTGATTCTTCTTCCCGCCACAAGAAGATCCTGATACAGACCATGGTTACTTAAAACAAGCGCACCAAGAGTATATTCCTGTCCTCCAATCTCAAATGTACGAGAGGCAGAACCAATTCCTCCTTTTAGCTGATGGCATACCATCCCGCGCCCAGCACCAACGTCTCCCTCGGAAAAATCCTCTGCCGCCCGCGCAATCGCTTCTCTGGCATGCGCTTCCGTTACTGCTCTTTTGCGGATATCATTAATTCGTCCATCATTACACTCACATACCACCGGATTCACCGTGCCTGTTGTACGTCCAATTTCTGTATTCTCATCCAACATATAGTCAATCAGACCATTAGCTGCAGCACCCACACCAAATGTGTTTGTCAACAAAATCGGCGTCTCAAGAAACCCCATTTCGTCCACTTCCACAAGCCCAATTGTTTTTCCAAAGCCATTCAGCACCTGGCTGGCCGCCATTACTTTATCCTGAAACAGATTTCCCGGATGTGGCAGAACTGCTGTTACACCAGTGTGTGTATTTCCATTGTCAATCGTTACATGACCAACTCTCACACCTTCTACATCCGTGATTAAGTTTCTCCTTCCCGGTTTCATTTCTCCAATTTTAATTTCCCATTGTTTGCTAAGTCCCATGATGCTTTATCCTTCCAAATTTCTTAATTTTAAATGCCTTTATGCCCATGCATAAATAGGCTCTTTCTCACTCCAGACAGCAATTGCCTCTTCTATCTTCGCCAACATTTTTTCCTTATCTTTCGGCAAAATACCTCTGACACGCACTCCCACAAAATCGTGGAATCCATCATAACTAAGTTGGTCTATCTCTAATAGTTTCAGAAGCCTTCGCTCTTCTTTTAGATTCTCCACCTCATCTGCCGGAACAAAATTCCCCGCCTGAATTTCCTTATAAAGCGGCGCCTTGTCGTGTAAAAAGAGTGAAAAATTTATTACTTTTCCCGGTTTTGTTCTATTAAAAAACTCTGCTGTCTTCTCCGCATTCTCCAGTCCCCGTCCTGCTCCGGCAATTCCTGTCATCATATGTGCGTTATAAATCAGCCCAGCTGTTTTAACCCTTTCAATCTCCCGGTAAGCTTCCGCAAGCGTATGATCCTTCTTCATAAAGCGAAGCACATCATCACAACCGCTTTCTATTCCGAGATAAAGATTGCGAACCCCTTCTTCAAACAGACGCTTCAGCTCTGTATCGCTCTTTTCACGAAGATTCGTTACTGTCGCATCCATATTGATCTCCGTACATGCCGGGAAATGTATATGAATCAGTTCCAGAATCCTCAGCAAACGTTCCATCGACATCCCAAATGCGTTGCCATCTCCGAGAAAAATCTGTTTCGGATTGCCTCCTGCTTCCTTTACCCGCAGGATTTCCGTTTCGATCTGTTCCGTCGGAATCTCCCGGTACTTCAAATGTTTAAACAGGGTACAAAATGTACACAAATTATAAGAACAGCCCACCGCAACCGGAAGCATATAGGAAGAACGTTCCATTGGCGGTCTGCATATTTGACCTTCATACTGCATATAGACACCTCCCTGATTCTGAACAAAATTTTCTCTTTTCAGTATATCATACCTGCGGAAATTGTCTATTATTTAGAAAATCTTCTAAATAGCTGTTGCATTTTCCATTTTACTGTTATATATTATATTTAGAAATATTTCTAAATAGTTTTATTTATGTTCGAAACGAGGTGAGAATTTGTCATTTGCCGATACTTTCAAAGCACTTTCCGATCCTGTCCGGCGTGAGATCCTTCTCATGCTAAAAGACGGAAAAAAACTTCCGGCCGGAGAGATTGCCGAACAATTTGATATGACACACGCAACAATCTCCTATCATTTATCACAATTAAAAAAAGCCGGATTAGTAACTGAAACCAAATATAAAAATTATGTCTATTATGAAATCAACGTCTCTGTATTCGAAGAGATTATGCTATGGTTTTCACAATTTAAGGAGGACTCATAATGAAAACAAAGAAAACCTTACTGATTATTACAACACTTGTATGTCTGCTGCCAATGCTCATTGCCGCATTCGTCTATCAGGACCTTCCGGCGCAGATCGCTACTCACTGGGGTGCAGACGGAACACCTAACGGCTACTCATCCAAAGCTTTTGCCTGCTTCGGATTACCGGCAATCATGGCTGCACTGAATATTTTCGTTAATATTCTTTTGGATAATGATCCAAAACGCAAAAATGTCAACAACCGCATTTTAATGGTTTCCAAATGGTGTATCCCGGTTGTTTCACTTGTTGCATCTACTCTGACGCTTGCTTTTGCACTTGGCTACAAAGTTTCCATTAGCCGGATCACACCTGTAATGGTCGGTGTGCTGCTGATTGCGCTTGGCAACTACCTTCCAAAATGCAAACAAAATTACACCGTGGGAATTAAACTTCCCTGGACACTCAACAGCGAAGAAAACTGGAATCGCACCCACCACTTGTCCGGATACTTGTTTATTCTGGCCGGAATTGTTATGACAATCACTGCATTTATTCCAAATGCCGCTTTTCTTACATTGCCATTTATCCTCATAGCGGCCATCATACCAATGATCTATTCCTTTGTATTGTTTAAAAAAGGGATTTAAACTGAAAAATGGCAGGAAATCCTAAATTCCCTGCCATTTTTCTATCCACTGTTCTTTTGTCATCAAATTTGTATGGCCAATCCTTGTCTCATTCATCAAAGGAACCGGCACATCATTACACGTATGATGGTAAACAAATCCCAGTTTTTCCTGCACCCGCTTTGATTTATAATTGCCATCATAATATCCACACCAGATTGCAGACATATTAAGAGTTTCAAAACCGTATCGTATCAGTTCCTTTGCCGCTTCAGGCATATATCCTCTTCCCCAAAATGGTTTCCCAAGCCAATATCCCAGCTCACATTCATCATCTCGATCTGTCATATCGGTATGTCCGTTTAATTTCAGTTCGATAGCTCCTATCGCGATGTTATTAGATTTTTCACAAATTGCATAACATTCTGCACTATTAAGAACATTTTGAATAACCCTCAAGCTTTCTTCTGTATTTTTATGGGGAGGCCATCCGGCAATCGGTCCTACCTCAGGATCCTTTGCGTATTCATATAGACTTTGTGCATCAGACACGTCCCAGGGACGTAATATCAGCCTTTCTGTATGTAGTATCATATCACACACCTCCAAATTCATCTATTGTTGTCTGCTTCTTGCTTTCCCAACTTTTTTCTTTAAAATCAGCAATCCAAACACCAGGAAAACTGGGAAAATTGTAGCTGTAAGTAATCCTGTTTTCAGATTACCGCCTGCCATTTCAGAAAGACTTCCTACCATAGCAGGACTTACCATAGCACCTAAATCTCCTGCTAAAGCCAGAAATGCGAACATTGCAGTACCGCCTCTTGGACATTTCTGCGAGGATATGCTGATAGATCCCGGCCACATAATACCAACTGCCAAACCACAAAAAGCACAGCCGGCAAGTCCGAGAATCGGCAACGTGGAAAGGGACGCCACCAAATAACATCCGGCACACATAATTCCACAGCCTAGCATCACCTTGATCAGATCAAGTTTTTCACTGAACTTTCCGTACAGCATACGGGATATCCCCATAAACATTGCAAACAAACACGGTCCTGCTAAATCACCGACTGTTTTAGATACACCGATAGCAGATTCGGTAAATGCAGACGCCCATTGCGCCATAGTTGCTTCTGATGCCCCCGAACAAACCATAAGTATTATCATCAACCAGAAAACCGGTGTTTTCAGCAGTTTGCGAATGCCCATACTCTTGCCGTCTTCAATCAATCGTTCGATCGGGCAGCGAATAAAGTTAAATGTGTTATAGAGCGGCACCAATGCCCAGATAAAAGTAAGTGTTTTCCAGTTTTCTACGCCAAATACAACAAAGAAGAGCGTAGAACCCAAAATAACTCCCATCGCTCCCCAGCAATAGAAGGAATGTAATAGACTCATCATTCCATCTTTATTCTCAAAAGGACAAGCTTCAACGATAGGACTTACCAAAACCTCAATAAGACCACTTCCTATAGCATAAAGTACTACTGAAATCAAAATTCCCATAAACGGTAAAGGAAGCACTTCCGGTAAAATTGCCATAAACACAAGACCTACCGATGACAATACCTGAGATGCAACGACGCACATACGGTATCCTACTTTGTCGGCAAATTTAGTAGCCGCAAGATCAACGAGCAATTGCGTCAAATAAAATACCAAAGGAATCATTGCAATCTTTTCAAGAGTGATTCCGTAAGTGTTTTTGAATGTTAAAAATAATAGCGGCGCAAAGTTTGCAGATATAGCTTGTGTCACAAAACCAAGATAACAGGCTATAAGTGTTTTTTTGTAATTCTTTTCTTTTGTCATGATGATTCCCTTCATTTTTAAGCAATAATTTCTTAATTCTAATCATAACATCATGACACTTGTTAAAAAAGTCACAAAAACACCAATATTAAGTACTATTTACCCATATCACTCTTTTGACTTGGAGCATATCCATATCTTTTTTTGAATTGACGGCTAAAATAATTTACCGAGTTAAAACCGCAGGCATAGCTGATCTGTTGAAGTGTTTGTGTTTGTTCACGCAATAACTGACGAGCTATTTGAAGTCTATATTGAATCAGCATAGCCACCGGAGAACACCCCATATATGTCTGAAAACATCGCCCGGCTTCGCTGCGGCTAATATCTGCAGCTTTGGCAATGTCCTCAAGCGTTACCGGTTCAGCATAATTTTCATAGATATACGTCAGCATCTTTTGAAGACGAATTTGATTATTGATCTGTATCCGTGTTGCCTTCGCCTTCGAAAGTTCTGTGAAATTACTGGATATAAATTCAAATATACCGCTAATATTGCGCTGTACAGCCAATTCATAGCATGGGGCTTTCTCATTCATTTTCCTGTAAGTGTCTTTGATTAAGCAGTTGATCTCGCTGTGAGAACGATCGTGATGCCGAAATACAACAAACGGCAACGAATCGCATTGAATAATCGGAAGTATATATTTTTGATAAATAGTACTTGCTTCCGGAGCCAGAAGCGTTCCTGAAAATACAATATTAGGCATCGGATCTGCCACAGTACCGGATAATTGTTTTATCCCATGTAGCATATTTCCGTTAACAAATATACTATCGCCCGCTTCCAGTGTGATATGATATTCCCCAACTTGATAGTCCAATGTTCCGTATTCTGCCGTTGCAATCTCAAAATCAGGATGCCAATGTAAAGGCCCCGCCCAATCAGGTAAAGTAACAAGCTCATCATGAAAATAGGTAATCGGAAATTCTATAGCATTGTGCGGTATGTATTCTCGTAATTGATGATCAAGAATTATCGGCATATCTTTGACGCTCCCTTATAATTATTTACTCTCTAGGCATCCCGCTACATTTTATTATGTACAAATTGCGAGATTTTAGGCAGGATTGTTTCCACGCATCGCAGGAACTTTAAACATTTTTATTTAGATAGTATTCGCTCTGTACTCACGCCACATAGCAAGAGCCCGGGCTCCCGCATAAACGCTGGATTTCCGAGCTCCATTTTTTATTCCCACTCGATTGTCGCATTCGGTTTCGGACTCATATCATAGCAGACGCGATTTACATTCTTAACTTC
>OLOG01000827.1_pt1 | contig 23592 bp, 24 predicted proteins | sample 1672351 | NCBI WGS metagenome assembly OLOG01 (sample SAMEA3136674, study PRJEB25190) | human gut metagenome | biome: human gut; feature: human-associated habitat; material: faeces | place: Austria | collected 2013 | reverse complement strand
GCTGCCGCACCTCGCTCGCCGTATCGGCACTTAGAATTGTGCGGTATTGCCTTAATAAAATTAATGAAATAAGGTAGGAAAGTACACATGAAAAAGTTCCAGATCGTATCCCTGACCCTGGCCGCTGCCCTGCTGCTGGCAGGCTGCGGCGCATCCGAATCCGCCGCTGCCAGCGGGAGCACCAGCGAGGCCGTCTCCACCGTTGAGACCGCCCCTGCTGAAAGTAAGAGCGAGAGCGAAGCCCCCGCCGCCGAGGCTGCCCTGCCGGACGACATCTACACCGCAGACTTTAACACCGACAGCAGCATGTTCCACGTCAACGAAGCCTGCAATGGCAAAGGCACCCTGACCGTGGAAAACGGCGAAATGACGATGCACGTCAGCCTGCAGTCCCAGAAGATCGTCAACCTGTATCTGGGTATGGCCGCTGACGCCCCTGACCACGAGGACGAATGGCTGCAGCCCACCATCGATACCGTGATCTACTCCGACGGCACCAGCGACGAAGTTTACGGCTTTGACATCCCTGTCGCGGCTGTGGACACCGACTTCCAGCTGGCTATCCTAGGCACCAAGGGTACCTGGTACGACCATGTTGTCAGCGTGTCCAACGCTGTGCCCGCTGTCGATGGCGGCGATGCCGCTGCGGCGGAAGTCCCTGCCGACGGCACCTACACCTGCGCTGTCACGCTGGAGGGCGGCAGCGGCCGCGCTGCTGTGGACAGCCCCGCTGCCCTGACCGTAGTCGACGGTGCCATGACCGCCACCATCGTGTGGAGCAGCCCCAACTACGACTACATGCTCATCGACGGCGAAAAGTACCTGCCCACCAACACTGAGGGCAACTCCACCTTTGAGATCCCCGTGGCCGCGCTGGACACTGCCCTGGCTGTCACTGCCGACACCGTTGCAATGAGCACCCCCCATGAGATCGATTACACCTTGACCTTTGACAGCACCACGCTGGCCGCTGCTGAATGAAGTGGCTTATAATGCTGGCCGCCCTGCCCGCGCTGCTGCTGGCAGGGTGCGCGGCCCAGCCAGCGGCCTCCGGCACGGAGACGCTGACCGTCACCGGCAGCTACCCCTTGCAGTACGCCCAGCAATTCACCATTGACGAGTGCGAGGGCGGCTATTACCTCATTACCATCGATGGTACGCGCTATCTGGTCGTGCCCGAGGGTGAGAACGCGCCAGCCGAGCTGGACGCGGACATTACCGTTTTACAGCAGCCTATCGAGAATATTTACCTCGTGTCCTCCTCCGCCATGGACCCCATCATCAGTATCGATGGGCTGGATACGGTGGCGCTTTCCGGCACGCAGGCCGATAACTGGTATCTGGATGCAGCCAAAACTGCCATGGAAAACGGCCAGATCGCCTACGCGGGCAAGTACAGTGCGCCCGATTATGAGACGATTCTTGCCGCCAACTGCGGCCTGGCCATCGAAAACACGATGATCTACCACACGCCCGAAGTGAAGGAACAGCTGGAAAAATTCGGGGTGCCGGTGCTGGTGGAGCGCTCCAGCTACGAGAGCGGCCCCCTGGCCCGGATGGAGTGGGTCAAGCTGTACGGCGTGCTGCTGGGCAAGACTGATGAGGCCAAGCAGGTTTTTGACGACGCCGTGCAGCGCATTGCACCGCTGGAAAATGAATCCGCCACCGGCAAAACCGTGGCGTTCTTCTCCATCACCTCCAATAACCTGGCCACTGTGCGCAAGGGCGGCGATTATGTCGCCAAAATGATCGAGATGGCAGGCGGCGACTATGTCTTCTCCGACCTGACAGACAGCGGCAACAACCTGGCCACCGTCAACATCTCGCTGGAGGATTTCTACACCGGGGCCAAGGACGCCGATGTGCTGATCTACAACAGCACCATCGAGGGCGAGATCCGCACGATGGACGAGTTGATCGCCAAATGCCCGCTGCTGGCGCAGTTCAAAGCCGTGCAGCAGGGCAACGTCTGGTGCACCGCGCAAAGCCTTTTCCAGCAAAGCATGGAGATGCCCGACCTGATCCTGGACATGAATAAAGTCTTTACCGAGGGCACGCCCGACGACAGTGAATTGAAATTTTTGACGAAAATCACCTGATAACTACCCCAAATGCCGCTTGCCCAACACTGTAGGGGCCGATGCCTGCATCAGCCCGCAGGCGGGCAATGCCCGCTTTTACAAGCAAAACGCAAAGGATAACACCATGCACACCCGAAAGCGCCTGACAATTGCATACCTCGCTATGGCGGCGGCTCTGTTGGTGCTGTTTGCCCTCAACCTGTTTTGGGGCAGCGTGGCACTTTCGCCCGCTGATGTGGTCAGTACCCTGCTGGGCCGTGGGCAGGATGTACTGACAAGCAACATTTTGCTGCAGCTGCGCCTGCCCCGCGCCGTCATGGTCGTTCTGCTGGGGGCGGCGTTATCAGTAGCCGGGTATCTGCTGCAAACTTTTTTTGCCAACCCCATTGCGGGGCCTTTCGTCATGGGCATTTCCAGCGGGGCCAAGCTGGCCGTGGCGCTGACCATGGTCGTGTTTTTAAACCGCGGCCTATTAACGAACTCCCTCACCTTGATTTTGGCTGCTTTCGCCGGGGCTATGGCTGCCATGCTGTTTGTGCTGGCTGTGGCGCGCCGCGTGCAGCGCATGAGCATTTTGGTCATCTGCGGTGTCATGATCGGTTACATCTGCTCCGCCATCACCGATATTGTGGTGGCCTTTGCCCAGGATTCCAACATCGTCAACCTGCACAACTGGTCTATGGGAAGCTTCTCCGGTATGACCTGGGGCAATGTGGGCACGGCGGCCGCCATTACGCTGCCCTGCCTGGCGGCGGCGTTTTTACTGTCTAAGCCCATGGCCGCCTACCAAATGGGCGAATCCTACGCCGCCAGCGTGGGTGTTTCGGTGCGCAGCTTTTCGGTGTTGCTAGTGCTGCTGTCCAGCCTGCTGGCGGCCTGTGTCACAGCATTTGCCGGGCCAATCTCTTTCGTTGGCATTGCGGTGCCGCACCTGGTCAAGCAGGCGTTAGGCAGCGCCAAGCCGCTGCATGTGCTGCCGGGCTGCGCCTTGGGCGGGGCATCGTTCTGCCTGCTGTGTGACCTGATCGCTCGCAGCCTGTTTGCGCCGACGGAGCTGTCCATCAGTTCGGTCACGGCGGTATTTGGCGCGCCGGTGGTCATCTGGCTGCTGGTGCGCCGCCACAGCGGGGAGGGGACAACATGAGCTACTGCGAGACCCAAAGCCTTGCCATCGGCTACGGTGCCCCGCTGCTACGGGACATCTCTCTGCAGGCCGAGTGCGGCAGGATTTTGGCCTTCATCGGCCCCAACGGCGCGGGCAAATCCACCTTATTAAAAACGCTGGCCGGGCAGCTGGCGGCCCAGAACGGCGCGGTATTGCTGGACGGAAAAACGCTGACCACCTACACCCCCAATGCACGCGCCCGCAAGCTGGCACTGATGCTGCCCCACACGGCCCGCACCGAGCTGACCACCTGCTTTGACGTGGCCGCCGCCGGCCGCTACCCCTACACCGGGCGACTGGGCATCCTCTCGGATGAGGATAAGCAGCAGGTGCGTGACGCCCTGCATCTGGTGCAGGCAGACGAACTGGCCGCGCGGGATTTCACAAAAATCAGCGACGGTCAGCGCCAGCGCGTATTGCTGGCCCGGGCGGTCTGTCAGCAGCCGGAGATCTTGCTGCTGGACGAGCCTACGTCTTTTTTGGATGTAAAAGGCAAGGCTGAGCTGATGGCTGTTTTGCAAACGCTGGCCCACGAGAAGAATGTGGCCATCATCGTGACCCTGCATGAGCTGGAACTGGCCCAAAAGCTGGCCGACGCGGTCGTCTGCGTTTCGCCACAGGGTGTTTCCAGTGTGCTTACGCCCAAAGAGGCGTTCGCAAGGGAAAATATCTGCCACCTGTTCGACCTTTCGGACGAGCAGTACACTGCCCTGTTTGGCGAAAAGACTAAACAAAAATTTGAGCATTACATCCGCAGCGGGCAAAAACTGCTGCGCTGCGGCTACACCACCGGCACCTGCGCAGCGCTGGGGGCGGCGGGGGCGGCCCGTCTGCTGCTGACCGGCCACACGCCAGAAAGCGTCGGCCTGCGTACCCCCAAGGGCATCGTAGTCGAGGTTGCACCCCAATTCTGCCGCCGCACGGCAACCGGCGCGGAGTGCGCCATTGTAAAGGATGGCGGAGATGACATTGATGCCACCACCGGCCTGCCGGTCGTTGCCGAGGTTACGCTTCTGCCTGATGCTCCGCATACCGTCACCATCGACGGCGGCGCAGGCGTGGGCCGTGTGACCAAACCCGGCCTGGACCAGCCTGTAGGCGCAGCAGCCATCAACCACGTGCCGCGCCAGATGATTACCGAAGCATTATTAAAAGAAGCCGAGACCGCCGGTTACAGCGGCGGCTTCTCGGTGATCATCCGCATCGAGGGCGGCGAACAGGCCGCTAAGCGCACCTTTAACCCGCGCCTGGGGGTCGAAGGCGGCCTGTCGGTGCTGGGCACCAGCGGCATTGTGGAGCCGATGAGCCAGCAGGCGCTGCTGGATTCGTTGCAGCTGGAAATCCACCAGGCCGCCCTGCACAGCCGCCGCCTGATTCTGGCCCCCGGCAACTATGGGCTGGATTACCTGGCCCAAAACTACCCGGAACTGCATGAGATCCCTATTGTAAAAGTCTCCAATTTCATTGGGGAAGCGTTGGATATGGCCGCAGCAGAACATTTTGCGGAAGTCCTCCTTGTCGGCCATGTGGGCAAGCTGGTCAAGCTGGCGGGCGGAATCATGAACACCCACTCCAAGCAGGCCGATTGCCGCACCGAGCTGTTCTGTACCCATGCGGCACTCTGTGGGGCGGATACGGCAACCTGCCGCGCCCTGATGGATGCCGCTACCACAGACGCATGCCTGGATATTTTAACCGCTGCCAACCTGAAAAAAACCGTAATGGCAAGCCTGCTGCAGGCCATCCAACTGCATCTGGACCGCCGCGCGGCGGAAGCCTTCACGGTAGGGGCGGTGCTTTTCTCCAACCAAAGCGGCCCGCTGGGCCAGACCCAACAGGCCGAAAAACTGCTGCAAAGCTGGAAAGGAAACTGACATGGTACATTTTGTGGGGGCGGGCCCCGGCGCACCAGATCTTATCACTCAGCGCGGCGCGGCTCTGCTGCAGACGGCGGATTGCATCATCTACGCGGGCAGCCTGGTCAACCCGGCCCTGCTGGGGCTGGCCAAGGCGGATTGCACCATCTACAACAGCGCCGAAATGACGCTGGAGCAGGTGCTGGCCGTGATGCGCAAAAACGAAGCAGCGCACAAAATCACGGTGCGCCTGCACACGGGCGACCCTTGCCTGTATGGTGCCATCCGGGAGCAGATGGACGCTCTGGACGCCGACGGCATCCCCTACGATGACACCCCCGGCGTGTCCAGTTTTTGCGGGGCAGCCGCGGCCCTGAACGCCGAATATACCTTGCCCGGCGTGAGCCAGACGGTCATCATCACCCGCATGGAGGGCCGCACCCCGGTGCCCGAGGGCGAGCGCCTGGCCAGCCTGGCCGTGCATGGGGCCACTATGGTCATTTTCCTGTCCATTGGTCTGGTGGACAAAGTGCAGACCGCGCTTTTGCAGGGGGCTTACACTGAGGCGACCCCCGCCGCCGTGGTTTACAAAGCCACCTGGCCGGAGCAAAAGACCGTGCACTGCACCGTGGGCACCTTGGCCGCCAGTACCCGCGCGGCAGGCATTACCAAAACCGCGCTGATCGTGGTGGGGGACTTCCTGGCCGCGCAGTACGACCGCAGCAAGCTTTATGACCCCACTTTTACCACCGAATACCGCAAAGGAGCGCCGCAATGACCTGCGCGTATCTTGCCTTTACCAGCAAGGGGCTGGCGCTGGCCCGGAAGCTTGCGGCGGCCCAGCCCGGTGCTGTGGCCCGCTGCGGCGAAAACGGCGTGACCCTTGCCAATTGGACTGCTGCGCAGTTTGCACAAAGTGACGCGCTTGTTTTTGTGGGGGCTGTCGGCATTGCCGTGCGAGCCATCGCGCCTCACTGCCGCAGCAAGGCCACCGACCCCGCCGTTGTAGTGCTGGATGAGTGCGGCCGCTTTGCGATCCCGCTGCTCTCCGGCCATCTGGGCGGTGCCAACGATCTGGCCCGTCGGCTGGCGAAAGCATGCGACGCGGTGCCGGTCATCACCACCGCCACCGACGCCAACGGTGTGTTTGCCGTGGATGAGTGGGCCAAGCACCAGCACTGCCTTGTGGCCGAGCCGGCGCGCATCAAAAAGGTAAGTGGCGCCCTGCTGGCGGGCCGTACCGTGCGTTTTGCCAGTGGTTGGCCGATACAGGGCACACCGCCTGCCGGTGTGGAACCGGCTGGTGATGCCGTACAGGCAAGTTTTGCCCTGACGATAACCCCGACGATGACGCCCAACGCCCTGCACATTATCCCGCGTATTGCTGTATTGGGCATCGGCTGCAAGCGGGGTACACCTGCCGACAAGCTGGCGTACGCATTTGCTGCCTTTTGCGCCGAAACGAAACTGGCCCCGCAAAGCATTGCCGCCGCGGCCAGCATTGACTTAAAAAAGGATGAACTTGGCCTGGCAGAATTCGGCCAAAAGCAGGGCTGGCCCGTTACTTTTTATACCGCCGACGAACTGCGCGCCGCGCCGGGGCAGTTCGCTCATTCAGACTTTGTGCAAAGCATCACCGGCGTGGATAACGTCTGCGAGCGCGCCGCTGTGCTGGCCGCAGGCGGCCCCGTGTGGGCGCACAAATGGGCGCGGAACGGTGTAACTTTTGCCGTGGCACTACGCCCCTTTACCCCGGATTGGAGATGGAACGATGGCTGACGCAATGTTGTACGTGGTGGGCCTTGGCCCCGGCGACGCCCGCTACCTGACTGCCCAGGCGCAAACCGCCTTACAGGCCGCCGACGTGCTGTGCGGCTACACGGTCTATATCGACCTGGTGCGCCCCCTGTACCCGGACAAAGAAGTGTATACCACCGGCATGACGAAGGAAATCGACCGCTGCCGCTGGGCGCTGGAGACTGCGCAAAGCGGCAAGACGGTAGCGTTGGTTTGCTCCGGCGATGCGGGCGTGTACGGCATGGCCAGCCCGCTGCTGGAACTGGCACAGGGCTACCCAAGCGTGACAGTGGAGATCGTACCCGGCCTGACGGCGGCCTTAAGCGGCGGCGCGGTGCTGGGCGCTCCATTGGCGCACGATTTCTGTGTGATCTCCCTTTCGGATCGGCTCACGCCCTGGACCGTCATCGAAAATCGGCTGGCCTGCGCGGCGATGGGGGACTTCTGTGCGGCACTGTACAACCCGTCCTCCAAGGGCCGGGCAGATTATCTGCAAAAGGCCGTGCGGATCTTACTGCAAAACGGCAAGGCACCGCAGACAATCTGCGGCATCGTGCGCAACATTGGCCGCGAGGGGCAGGCTGCTAGCCTGCTGACGCTGGCCGAGCTGGAAAACACGGCGGTGGACATGTTCACCACCGTGTACATCGGCAACGCGGCCACCCGGGCGCTGGGCGGCAAAATGGTCACACCCAGGGGGTATCGCGGCGTATGAAGGTAGTCATTTTCAGCGGCACGACCGAGGGACGGGAGCTTTCCCGCGCCGTGGCCGCCCTTGGGATAGAAGCTACGGTCTGTGTAGCAACAGAGTTAGGGGCTGAAGAGCAGGGGCGTACCCCCGGCATCACAGTGTGCACTGGCCGCCTGGATGCCGATGCCATGGCGGCACTTTTGCAGGGCGCGGCCCTCTGCGTAGATGCCACCCACCCCTATGCCACCGAGGCTACCCGCAACATCTGCGCGGCGGCTGCGGCAGTGGGTGTGGAATATCACCGCCTGCTGCGCCCCGCCAGTGACCTGCCTGCAGGCAGTGTGGTGCTGCAAACCGCCGCCCGGGCCGCGGCGTACCTGGCGGGCAAATCGGGCAATATCCTGCTGGCAACCGGTGCTAAGGAACTGCCCGCCTTTGCACCTCTGGACCCCGCACGGCTTTATCCCCGCGTGCTGCCTACGCTGGCGGGTATTACCGCCTGCGAGACAGCGGGCATCCCACACCGCAACATTATTGCTATGCAGGGGCCGTTTACCCGTGAATTGAATGTGGCGGTCATGCACCAATTCCATATTGCCTATATGGTCACCAAGGATGGCGGCGCGGCGGGCGGCTTTGCAGAGAAGGCGCAGGCCGCCGCCCAGTGCGGTGTACAGCTGATCGTGCTGCGCCGCCCCGAGGAACAGGGCGAGACCGCCGAAACGATTTTGCAACGATGCAGGGAGCTTTTATGAAAATCACATTGGTCGGCATGGGCAGCGGCACCCCTGGCAGCCTGACGATGCAGGGGCTAAACGCCCTGCGGGAAGCGGAGCTTATTATCGGTGCCCGCCGCCTATTGGAAAGCCTGCCCGATGGCTGCACCGGGAACCGTGCGCCGCTTTATAGGATCGAGGAGATCTGCGCACTGCTGCGAACGACCGAAGCCGCCCACGTGGCCGTGGCCTATAGCGGTGACACCGGCTTTTACTCCGGCGCATCGGCCTTGTGCCGTGCGCTGGATGCGGCTGGCCTGCCCTACATGGTCTGCCCGGGACTTTCCAGCGTGCAGCTGCTGGCCGCCGCGCTGGGCCGCCCCTGGCAGGATTGGAAGCTGGTCAGCGCCCACGGCTGTGCCTGCACCCCGGCCCTGGCGTGCAGTGCCGATACACCGACCTTTTTCCTGACCGGCGGCAGCGAGACACCCGCCACCCTTTGCGAAAAACTAACGCAAAGCAGCTGCGGGAACGTGCAGGCAACGGTGGGGGAAAACCTGGGCACCGCTGCCCAGCGCCTTGTGCGCGGCACGGCGCAGGAACTTGCCCGGCAGGAGTTTGCGGCTTTAAGTGTGCTGTTGGTGGAGCCTTGCCCTGCCTTGCAGCGCCGCGTACCCGGCCTGCCGGACGAAGCCTTCATCCGCGGCAAAACGCCGATGACCAAGCAGGAGGTCCGCGCCGCCGTACTGGCCAAACTGGCCGTGCGTCCCGGCGACATCTTGTGGGACGTGGGCGCGGGCACCGGCAGTGTCAGCGTGGAGATGGCGCTGGCCGCCCCTGCGGGCCAGGTCTACGCCGCTGAGTGTGATGCCGATGCCTGCGAGCTGATCCGCCGGAACCGCGCTAAATTCCATGCCGAAAACCTGCACCTGACCGCAGGTAAGGCCCCCGAAGTGCTGGTAAATTGGCCCGCCCCGGATGCTGTTTTCATCGGCGGCAGCAAGGGCAATCTGGCGGCCATTATGGATGCAGCGCTGGCCGCCAACCCGGCCGTGCGGCTTTGCATCAGCGCCATTGCACTGGAAACTTTGCAGCAGGCCATCGCTGCACTGGCGGCCCACGGTTTGTCTGCCCAGGTCACGCAGATCGCCGTCAGCCGCAGCAAAGCGGCGGGCAGCCTGCACCTGCTGATGGCCAACAACCCGGTTTTTTTAATTGTGAGGGAGTAACATGCTGCAGCTGGTTTTGGCGGCGCCGCGCTCCGGCAGCGGTAAAACGACCGCCGCCTGCGCCCTGTTGGCGGCGCTGCAGGCGCGGGGGGAGTATCCCTGTGCCTTTAAATCTGGGCCAGATTATATTGACCCGATGTTCCACCGCGCCGTGCTGGGCGTGGAAAGCCATAACCTTGACCTGTTTTTCTCCACCCCGGCTACGGTGCGCCGCCTGTACGCCCAAAACGCGGCAGGCCATGGCGCGGCGGTGGTGGAAGGCGCTATGGGCTATTACGACGGCCTGGGCGGCATCAGTGCCACCGCCAGTGCTTGGCATCTGGCAGACACGCTGGGCCTGCCGGTGCTGCTGGTGGTGCGGCCCAAGGGTGCTAGCCTGACCCTGGCGGCCGAGCTGCGGGGGCTCATGGCGTTCCGTACACCGCATCATCTGGCGGGCATACTGCTCAATGATTGCAGCGAAACTTTGTACAAACTGCTGGCCCCGATGTTAGAAAAGGAGACCAGCCTGCCGGTGGTAGGTTACCTGCCGCCGCTGCCGGAGGCTGCCATCGAGAGCCGCCACCTGGGGTTGAAAACCGCAGGGGAGATTGCAGACCTGCAGAATAAAATAAAAATTTTGTCGGATGCTGCACAGAAAACCATCGATTGGCCGCGCTTTGCCGCCTTGTTTGATTGCCCCGCGCCTGCCGCGGCCCCGCGCAACGTGCCCCTGGCTAACGTGCGTATTGCTGTGGCGCGGGATGCCGCGTTCTGCTTTACTTACGCCGAAACACTGGAAGCTTTGCAGGAAAAAGGCGCGGAGCTGTGCTTTTTCAGCCCCCTGGAGGATACGGCACTGCCCCCCAATATCGGCGGCCTGTACCTGCCGGGCGGCTACCCGGAACTGTATGCTGCCCAGCTGGCAGCCAACACCGCCATGCGCAGCGCCGTAAAAACGGCTGTGGAAAGCGGCTTGCCTACGGTGGCCGAGTGCGGCGGGTTCCTCTACCTGGGCCAAACGCTGGAGGATGCGGACGGCAAAACCTACCCCATGGCGGGTGTTCTGCCCGGGCAAGGCGTCAAAATTGGCCACCTGGTGCGGTTCGGCTATGCCGCACTGACCTCCAATGCCGACAGCATGTTGTTTGCGGCAGGGGAGACCCTGCCGATCCACGAGTTCCACCACTGGGATTCGACCGCCAACGGCACTGACTTTACCGCTGTCAAAACCAACGGTCGCAGCTGGGCCTGCGGCTTCGCCAACGCACATTTGTATGCGGGATTTCCGCACCTGTACTGGGCGGGCACACCCTTGCCGCAACGCTTTGTGACCGCGGCCTGCCGCTATATAAAGGAAGAACCATGACCGAAAACGAACTGAAAACCTTATTAAAAACGGTGACGCCGCCTAATAAAGCCGCCCGTGCCGCCGCGCACGCCCACTGGGCCGCACTTGCCAAACCCCTGGGCGGTCTGGGCCGGCTAGAAACGATGGTGGAGGATGCCGCCGCCCTGATGGGGACAGAGACGCCGGATCTTGCCAACCGTGCCGTGTTGGTGCTGTGCGCCGATAACGGCGTGGTGGCCCAGGGTGTCAGCCAGACAGACGCCAGCGTGACCCGCGCGGTACTAGAAAATCTTGCCGCTCGTCGTACCAGCGTTTGCCGCATGGCAGCGGCCGCCCACTGCGCCGTTGTGCCTGTGGATATGGGCATTGCCGGAACACCGGTGGCCGGGGTCATCAACTGCCGCGTCGCCCTCGGCACGGCGGACTTCACCCAAGGCCCGGCCATGTCCCGCGCTCAGGCTGTGCAGGCCATCGCCTGCGGTATCGAGCTGGTACGGGCGCAAAAACGCCAGGGCGTACAGATATTGGCCACCGGTGAGATGGGCATCGGCAACACCACCACATCCAGCGCCGTGGCCAGCGTACTGTTGGGCCGCCCCGTGCAGGAGATGACCGGCCGTGGTGCGGGACTTTCCGACGAAGGCCTGCGCCGCAAGATCGATGCCATCCGGCGCGGCATTGTCGTTAACCACCCCGATGAGGCCGACCCGCTGGGCGTGTTGGCGGCCTTGGGCGGCTTTGACATCGCCGGGCTGTGCGGTGTATTTTTAGGCGGCGCGCTGGAAAATGTACCTATCCTTATGGATGGCTTCATCAGCGGCGTGGCGGCGCTGTGCGCTGTGCGGCTGTGCCCGGCTGCGGCCAAGGCTGTGTTTGCCAGCCATGTTTCCAGCGAGCCGGCCGCCCGCCTGGTACTGGAAGAACTCGATAAAAAACCGCTTATCACCGCCAATCTGCACCTGGGCGAAGGCACAGGCGCAGTGGCCAGCCTGCCGCTGTGGGATATGGCCCTTGCGGTCTACAACGGCTGTTATTCGTTTGCCGAGGGCGGCATCACGCCGTACACCCCGCAATGCTGACGCTGGTCATCGGCGGCTCGGCCAGCGGGAAAAGCGCCTTTGCAGAGTCGCTCTGCCTGAAAAGCCCCCTGCCGCGCACCTACCTGGCTACCATGCAGGTGTGGGACGCTGAGTGTGCTGCCCGTGTGGCCCGGCACCGCGCCATGCGGGCGCAAAAACAGTTTGACACGGTGGAGTGCCCACTGCATCTTGATCGGCTGATTTTGCCCCGGCGCGGTACAGTGCTGCTGGAGGACCTGGGCAATTTAACGGCCAACGAACTCTACGCCCCCGACGGCGCAGGGGAGAACACGGCTGACGCCGTTGTAAACGGCCTTGCAAAACTGGCCGCGCAGTGCGATAATTTGATTGTTGTATCCAACGAGGTCTTTCGCGGCGGGGCCGACTATGCCGGCGATACCGACCGCTACCTGCTGGCGCTGGCGCAGATCAACAACGCAACCGCTACCCGGGCCGACGCCGTGGTGCGGGTTGTATGCGGCATCCCACGTTATTATAAAGGGGGCTAAACCTATGACAGCTTTGCAGACGATCGCGGTGGCGTTCGCCATGTTTTCGGCGCTGCCGATGCCGCAGTTTGCCTGGAACGAGAAAAACATGCGGTACGCTCTCTGCGCATTCCCGCTCATCGGCGTGGTGATCGGCGCGCTGTGGTGCCTGTGCGGTGCCCTGCCTTTGCCGGATTTTGCCCGCGCGGCAGGGTTCTGCCTGATGCCGGTGTGGGTCACAGGCGGCATCCATCTGGACGGCTACGCCGACACCTGCGATGCCCTTTCCAGCTACGGCGACACCGCCAAAAAGCTGGAAATTTTAAAGGACCCCCACTGCGGTGCGTTCGCTGTTATCCGGCTGTGCAGTTACTTTATAGCCTACTTGGCCCTGTGTGTCTGCGTGCAGTTTACCCCGCGCGTGGGTGTGTTGTGGACATTAGCACTGGTGGGGGAGCGGGCGCTCTCCGGGCTGGCGGTGGCAGCGTTCCCCATGGCAAAAAACACTGGCCTGGCCCATACTTTTGCCACGGCGGCGGATAAAACCAACGTGCGCCGCGTGTTGACGGTGCTCTGTGTGCTGCTGGGCGCGGCCCTCGTCGCTTTGGACGGCTGGGCACTGGTGCTGGCGGCCTGTGCCGTGTTTGTACGGTACTACCACGCAGCCAAAAACCAGTTCGGCGGCACTACGGGTGACCTGGCCGGGTGGTTTTTGCAAAAATGTGAGATCTGGATGCTGGCGGCGCTGGCCGCCTGCCAATGGCTGGGGGTGCTGTAAATGCTTTTTGTTACCGGACCCCTTTACAGCGGTAAACGCACGTTTTCCCAAAAGTTCGGCGGACGGCAGATTTGTGATGTGCAAAATCTGGCCGCCAACGCCACGGATCTAGAAAAACTGGCCGACGAACTGGCCACCTATGATGTGGTCATCGCCACCGAAATTGGCGGCGGCATCGTGCCCATCGACCCGGCCGAGCGCGCCGCGCGGGAAGCCGCCGGCCGTCTGGCCTGCCTGCTGGCCGCGCGGGCAAGCTGCGTGGTGGAAATGTTCTGCGGCCTGCCCACGGTATTGAAAGGAGAACTGCCGGAATGTTGATTTATTTACTGCGCCACGGCCTGACCGAGTACAACGCCCAAAAGCGCTACCAGGGCCAGCGGGACATCCCGCTTTCGCCCGAGGGCCTGGCCCAGCTGCGCCGCGCCGATATTGACCCGAAGGTCGTCTATATTTCCACGCTGCAGCGCACAGCCCAGACGGCGAAGGTACTGTTCCCCAAGGCAAAGCTTGTGCCGGTGGACGGGCTGAAAGAAATGTGCTTCGGCAGTTTTGAGGGGCGCAATTACGTGGAGATGGAGCACGATCCTGACTATCAGGCCTGGGTCGCCGCCAACTGCGAAAGCTCCTGCCCGGACGGTGAACGCAAGGATGAATTCTCGGACCGTATCTGCAAGACTTTTGCGGCGCTGGTGGACAAGGCGCTGGCGGACGGTGAGGACATGCTGGTGATTTTGGCCCATGGCGGTACCCAGATGGCCGCGCTGGAGCGTTACGCCCTGCCCCAACGAGACTACTACAAGTGGTGCGGCCCCAACGCGGGCGGCTATGTGCTGGATGCACGCGATTGGGCCACGCAGCACGTACTGCACCTGGTCAAGACCGTGCAGTACACAAAGGAGAGTATATGCTGATATTTTGGGCGGTGCTGGGCGGTTTTGTGCTGGATGCCATTTTTGCGGACCCGGCTTGGCTGCCTCACCCGGTGGTGCTGATGGGCCGGTGCATCTCGGCACTGGAAAAACGCCTGCGCGCCGCCCTGCCCACAACACCGCAGGGTGAGCTGCTGGGCGGGGGTATCGTGGCTGCTGTGCTGCCGCTGGGCACTCTGCTGGTCACCGGCGCGGCCTGCTGGCTGGCGGCCAAACTGCACCCGGCGCTGGGGCTGGCCCTGCAAATGTTCTGGTGCGGGCAGGCCCTTGCGGCCAAAGGCCTTAAGCAGGAAAGCATGAACGTGTATAAGGAACTGCAAAAAGGCGACTTGCCTGCTGCCCGCAAGGCGGTGGCCCGCATCGTGGGACGCGATACCCAAAGCCTGACTGCCGAAGGCGTGACCAAAGCGGCGGTGGAGACTGTGGCCGAGAACGCCAGCGACGGCGTCATTGCCCCGCTGTTCTACATGCTGATCGGCGGTGCACCGCTGGCGCTGACCTACAAAGCCATCAATACGATGGACAGCATGCTGGGCTATAAAAACGAGAAGTATCTCTATTTTGGACGTTGTGCCGCTAAACTGGACGACGTGGCCAACTGGCAGCCCAGCCGCCTAGCCGGGCTGTTGTGGGTGGCCGCTGCGGCCCTGACCGGGGGCAGCGCCGCTGGTGCGTGGAAAATTTGGCGCCGGGACCGACGCAACCACGCCAGCCCCAACAGCGCCCAGACTGAGAGTGCCTGCGCCGGGGCGCTGGGTGTGCAGCTGGCAGGCCCGGCCTACTATTTTGGCGAATGTTACAATAAGCCGACGATCGGCGACCCGCTGCGGCCCATTGAGCCGCAGGACATCGTGCGGGCCAACCGCATGATGTACGCCGAAAGCCTGCTGGCCCTGGCACTGGGGCTGGCGGTGCGGCTGCTTTTTGTTTTGTGAGGGAATGCAGATGAAACTGGTACATGGCGGCGATTGGGCCGGCTACCGGGCTGAGTTTGGCCGGGACGCGCTGGATTTTTCGGCCAACGTCAGCCCGCTGGGGCTGCCTGCGGGGGTGGCGGCGGCTATCGCGGCGGCACTGCCCACGGCGGACCGCTACCCAGACCCCCTTTGCCGGGAACTGCGGGCTAAGCTGGCCGTGGCCGAGGATGTGCCCGCCGATTGGCTGTTGTGCGGCAACGGCGCGGCGGATTTGATCTTCCGCCTTGCTTTGGCTGTCCGCCCGCGCCGCGCCCTGCTGCCTGCGCCCACCTTTGCCGAGTACGCGGCGGCGCTGGATACGGTCGGCTGTGAAGTTACGCAGTTTGCGCTGGATGCCGCCAACGATTTCGCAGTGACGGATGCCTTTATCAACGCTGTAACGCCGGAAACAGACGTGGTGTTTCTCTGCCAGCCTAACAACCCCACGGGGCAGGTAACGCCGCCCGCACTGGTAGAAAAGCTGCTGCACCGCTGTGCCGCCTGCGGGGCCGCTCTGGTAGTGGATGAATGCTTTTTGGACTTTTTGCCCGACCGGGACACTTTGACTGCAAAAACATTTTTGCACGAGGCAACGAATCTTATCATCTTAAAAGCTTTTACCAAACTCTACGCCATGGCGGGCGTCCGTTTGGGCTATGCACTGTGCAGCAATGCCGATCTGTTAGCCAAAATGCAGGCAGCGGGCCAGCCTTGGGCTGTGTCCAGCCTGGCCCAGGCCGCGGGCATTGCAGCGTTGCAGGAGACCGCTTACGCCGATGCCGTCCGTGCCCTGATTGCTGACCAACGCCCCAAAATGGCGGCAGGCCTGCGGGCGCTGGGGCTGTATGTCATCGATGGGCAGGCCAACTATCTGCTGTTTAAGGCCCCGGCTGATTTTGGCGAAGCTCTGCGCCAGCACGGCGCAGTAGTGCGCAGCTGCGCTAATTATCCGGGGCTGGACGCTGCCTGGTACCGCACCGCTGTGCGCACGGCGGCCGAGAATGACCAACTGCTGCAAATCATGGGGGAGGTGCTGGCATGAGCAGCGCAAAATGCATCATGGTGCAGGGCACGATGAGCGGTGCGGGCAAGAGCCTGTTGTGCGCGGCGCTCTGCCGTATTTTTGCCCAGGACGGCTACAAAACTGCCCCCTTCAAAAGCCAGAACATGGCGCTGAACAGCTTTGTCACCCGGGATGGCCTGGAAATGGGCCGTGCCCAGGTGGTGCAGGCCCAGGCCGCGGGCGTGGAGCCGGACGTGCGGATGAACCCCATCCTGCTCAAGCCCAGCAGCGACATCGGCAGCCAGGTCATCGTTAATGGCGAGGTGCGGGGCAACATGCCTGCCAAGGAGTATTTCCGCCACAAGCGTGCCCTGATCCCCGACATTTTGCAGGCCTACAACAGCCTGGCCGAGGAGTTTGACATCATTGTTATCGAAGGCGCAGGCAGCCCGGCTGAGATCAACCTGAAAGCTGATGACATCGTCAATATGGGCCTGGCCAAGCTGGTGGACGCGCCGGTGCTGTTGGCCGGCGACATCGACCGCGGCGGCGTGTTTGCCCAGCTATACGGCACGGTGGAACTGCTGGAGCCGGAGGAGCGGGCACGCATACAAGGCCTTGTCATCAACAAATTCCGTGGAGACGTGGAAATTTTGCGTCCGGGCCTGTCGATGCTGGAAGAAAAGACACACCTGCCCGTGGTGGGCGTGGTGCCCTATTTAAAGGTGGATATTGAGGACGAGGACTCCCTCTCTGACCGCCTACAGCAGAAAAACGCCGTCAAGCCGCTGGATGTGGCGATTTTACGCCTGCCCCATATCTCCAACTTTACCGATTTTATGCCGCTGGAACAGCACCCCCTGCTGGGCGTGCGCTACGTGCAGACCACGCGGGAGCTGGGCGCGCCGGACCTGGTGATTCTGCCCGGCACCAAAAACACTGTGGACGACCTGCTCTGGCTGCGGCAATCCGGGCTGGAAGCCGCTGTGCAAAAGCTGGCGGCGGGCGGCACGCCGGTGCTGGGCGTCTGCGGCGGCTACCAGATGCTGGGGGAAACGCTGGATGATTCCACTGGCACCGAGAGCGGCCATCCCCAGACTCTGCGCGGCCTGGGCCTGCTGCCGACCCGGACGGTTTTCACCAACGAAAAACGCCGCACTCAATCCACAGCCACAATCGCCGCCCCCTTTGTAGGGGCGGAACTCACCGGCTACGAGATCCACACCGGCCGTACATCTATACAGGAGCAGGGCGCACCCTTTTGCACCCTGACGGACGGCACGCCCGAGGGCTGCGTGCAGGGCAATGTGTTCGGCACCTACCTGCACGGCTTGTTTGACAGCGGAGAGCTGACCGAGCGGCTGGCCGAACTGCTTTGCCGCCGCAAAGGCATTGCCATGGAAAGCGCCGTGCCCATCACGATGCAGGCCTACCGCGAACAGCAGTTTGACCTGCTGGCCGACGGCGTGCGCCAAGCCCTAGACATGTCCGCCGTCTACGCCGCCATGGGGCTGACCGGCCCAAAGGAGGAACGCACATGACCCCGCAGCATCACCTGCCCGCCGATATTGAGCGCACCAGCATGAGCATCATCACCGAGGAACTGGCCCAGCGTAGGCTGGAGGTCCCGCCGGAGAATGCGGCGGTCGTCAAGCGGGTCATCCATACTACGGCCGATTTCGACTACGCGCAAAGCCTGCACTTTACCCCCGCTGCGGTGGCAGCAGGGATCGCCGCCATGCACGAGGGCGTGACCATCATCACCGATACCAACATGGCGCTGGCGGGCATCACCAAGCCGGGCCTTGCCAAACTAGGCGGGCAGGCCATGTGCTTTATGGCCGACCCTGCCGTGGCGGCCGCCGCCAAAGAAGCTGGCACCACCCGCGCCGTAGCCGCCATGCACAAGGCCGCGCAGGAATACCCCCGCGCGGTGCTGGCCGTGGGCAACGCCCCCACGGCCCTGCTGGCCATTGCCGAGGAAATCGAAAACGGTCTGCGTCCAGCGCTGGTCATTGGTGTGCCCGTTGGCTTTGTCAATGTGGTGGAAAGCAAGGAGCGGCTGTTTGCCATATGCGGGCAGTACGGTGTCCCGGCCATTGTGGCTATGGGACGCAAGGGCGGCAGCAACGTGGCGGCGGCCATCTGCAACGCGCTGCTCTATCAGGCTGCCGAAATGTTGGACCCCAAGGCCCGCGGCTGGCAGTAAGAAACAACAGGGGAGGGAACACCGTCATGTACGTGGATTGGGACTACTACAAAATCTTTTACTACGTGGCCAAGTACCAAAACTTTACCAAGGCTGCCCGCGTGCTGGGCAGCAACCAGCCCAACATCACCCACACGATGAACAAGCTGGAAGACCAGCTGCATTGCGTGCTGTTCATCCGCTCCAATCGGGGCGTCACGCTGACGCCGGAGGGCGAGAACCTTTACGCCCGCATCTCCTCCGCCGCCGTGCAGATCCAGGATGCCGAGGAGGTGCTGAGCGCCAGTGCCAGCCTTTCCCACGGCGCGATCAGCATCAGCGCCACCGAGACCGCGTTGAACATCTACCTGTCGGAGCGGCTGCGGGGCTTTCACGCCCAGTACCCCGGCATCCGGCTGCGCATCACGAACCACTCCACCCTGCAGGCCGTGCAGGCGGTAAAAAACGGCGAGGTAGACTTTGCCGTCGTTACCACCCCTGCCGAGACCGGCAGTGACTTGAAACGGGTCGCGCTGATGCCCTTCAACGAGATTTTGGTCGGCGGCCCCAGCTTTGCCGAGCTGGCCGGGCGCACCCTCGCCCTGCAGGAGTTGACCGCCTACCCGCTCATCATGCTGGAAAACGGAAGTATGAGCCGCATCTTCTATCGCCAGTTTTTCTTAGAGCATAACGCCGAGCTGAAACCCGACATCGAAGCCGGCACCACCGACCAAATGCTGACGCTGGTGCGCAGTGACCTGGGCCTGGCCTTTGTGCCGGAGCCGATGGCCCGCGGCAACCTGCATCGCAAGCGCATTTTGCAGATGAATTTGCAGGAGGCTATCCCGTCCCGCTCGGTTTGCTTGGTCTACGACCCCCGCCGCCCGCTGAATACCGCGGCGCGGGAGTTCCGCCACCAGCTGTTGGAATCAGCGAAAAACAAGCAAAAGTAAACAAAAAGCCAGCCGCGCCTGCATCGCTGTGCACACGATACAGGCGCGGTTGGCTTTCCTTGTTTTTTGGGGGTAACAGGGTTAGGAACGCAACACGCTCTGCAGGCTTTCCAGGGCTGCAAGGCGTGCGCTGATGGCAAATACACTGGCGGCGTGGGTCAACTCTTCTGACCGCGCGTCCGCAGGAATGATACGCGCCAATACGGTGCTGTGGTCGATGGCATCGAACCGGACACCTGCCTGGCGGCAAAGCTCTACAGTACGGGAGGCGCAGCCCGGCATGGTAGCCAGGGCGGCAACCGCATCCTCTACCGGGGCGGGCTGTGCAGCGCCGGTATCGCTGAGTTCTTTGCCCAACACCGTGCCGAAATGCCGTGCCGCGCGGCGGCTTTCGCTTTTGCCAAAGGTATCCTCGGCGGTCATATCCAGCTCCAGCGGCTCCCGCACAAAATCGGTATAGCGCCGGGTCAGCTTGGTGTATTCCCGCTGCAATTCTTTCTTCGTTAACTCCGTATAACGCATTTTCCCCACTCCTCTACCTTTTCAGGTCCAAGGACCATTATAGCGGGGACCAACACCTGTGTAAAATGTATTATGCGCATAACTGACATACAAAATCTGCATAACTGCACACCCCGGTAAAAATGTGCTATACTAAAAACCAAATCATGCATTTATCATAATAAGGAGAGTGTGACCATGACCTTACAGCAGCTGCGGTACGTGACCGCCATTGCAGAGGCCGGCACTTTAAGCGAAGCCGCCCGCCGCTTTTATATTGCCCAGCCCAGCCTGACGGCCTCGCTGCGTGAACTGGAGGAGGAGCTGGGCCTGACGATCTTCCGCCGCACCAACCGCGGCGCGGTGCTGACGCCGGAAGGTGAGGAATTCCTCGGCTATGCGCGGCAGGTGCTGGCCCAGATGGACTTAATGGAAGAAAAGTACCTGGGAGCGGCACCGGTCAAGCATCAATTCTGCGTGTCCACCCAGCACTACTCCTTTGCAGTGGAAGCCTTTGTGGAGCTGCTGCGGGAGTACGGCGGCCCGGAGTACGACTTCCGCATCCGCGAGACCCAGACCTACGAGCTGATCGAGGATGTGGCCCTATTGCGCAGTGAGGTCGGCGTGCTTTACTTAAATAAGGATAACGAGACCGTCCTGCGCAAGGTCATCCGGGAGCATGACCTGCAGTTTACGCCGCTGTTTACGGCCAAGCCGCATGTATTTGTCAGCGCGTCCAGCCCGCTGGCGGCCAAGCCCGCCGTCACGCTGGACGACCTGGCCCCATACCCGCGCCTTTCCTATGAGCAGGGCGAGCACAACGCCTTTTATTTTTCCGAAGAAATTTTAAGCACCCGGGACAGCAAAAAAGACATCCTCGTCAGCGACCGCGCCACGCTGTTCAACCTGCTCATCGGCCTGAACGGCTATACCATCTGCAGCGGCGTCATCAGCGAGTCATTGAACGGTCCCAATATCGTGGCCGTGCCCCTGCTGGTGGACGATGCCATGCAAATCGGCTACCTGACCCACAAGCAGGTCCAGCCGGGGCTGTTTGGCAAACGGTATATTGAGATTTTGCAAAAGCACACAGCGCAATAAACCGTGGTATAGTTTTAACCTATATCAAACCCACAAAAGCCGATATTTTACAATAAGCGCATCGTGCTGTATACTGTACCTATCGACGAACACAAAAAATTCACATAGAGAGGTACAGTACTATGGCTACACTGCGCTCCCCGTTCCGTTACGATTTTGTGGGCAGCTTCCTGCGTCCGCAGGCTATCAAGACCGCCCGCGCCGAGTTCAAGGCCGGCGAGATCACCCGCGAGCAGCTGACCGCTGTGGAAAATGAACAAATCACCCTGCTCATCGAAAAGCAAAAGCGCGCCGGCTACCACGCCATCACCGATGGTGAATTCCGCCGCAGCTATTGGCACCTGGACTTTATGTGGGGCTTTGCCGGTATCGACGAGATCGAGCTGGACCACGGCTACTACTTCCAGGGAGAGGAAACCACCCATGGTTCCATCCGCGTCAGCGGCAAAATCAGCGGCGAAAATCATCCTTTTGTCGAGCATTACAAGTTCGTTAAACAGTTCGAGGACGAGAACTGCATCGCCCGACAGACGATGCCTGCTCCCGCCCAGCTGCTGGCCGAGCTTTACCGCGAGGATAACGGCAAAAACACCGACGCTGTTTACCCCGACCATGAGCAGCTGCTGCAGGACATTGCCGCCGCCTACCGCACAGTCATCCGTGACCTGTACAATGCAGGCTGCCGCAGCATCCAGTTCGACGACTGCACTTGGGGCATGTTCTGCGACCCCAACTATCAGGCCTTTATCGCCCAGGCAGGCGTCAAGCTGGAAGACCAGGCCAACGAGTACCTGCGCCTGAACAATCTGGCTTTGGAGGGCCGCCCTGCTGACTTGGCTCTGACCACCCACGTCTGCCGCGGCAACTATCACTCCACCTGGGCCAGCCGTGGCGGCTACACTCCCATTGCACCCATCCTGTTTGCCCACGAGAACGTGGACGCCTTCTACCTGGAGTTCGACGACGAGCGCTCCGGCAACTTTGAGCCGCTGCAGTACGTGGCCGAGGGCAAAAAAGTCGTGCTAGGCCTTATCACCACCAAGTCCCCGCGGCTGGAGGATAAGGCTGCCGTCATCGCCCGCATCCACGAAGCCGAAAAGTACATCCCGCTGGATCGCCTCTGCCTCAGCCCGCAGTGCGGCTTTGCCTCCTGCGAGATCGGCAACAAGCTGACCGACCTCGAGCAGTGGAACAAACTCAAACTGGTGAAAGAGATTGCTGAGGAAGTCTGGGGTAAGTAACAGACATCCCCGAAACTAAATACAAAGACGCACCCTGTTGTCCGGTAAAACTACCCGACAGCAGGGCGCGCTTTGTTATACAGATATTTTATGGATGGCGAAAGTGCAGCGCGTTTTACAGATCACTGCTTTTTAGTTTATCGATCAGCTTTGCATAAACGTGGGTGACAAACCATGGCTCGGTGGACTTTGCCAACGCTTCTTCAGGCGTGAACCAGGCCACGCCGCTGTTTTCGTCTTCCTTTATAGATACGGCCTCATCGGAGTCGGCCTCCAATAGGTAAGTGACGTTTAAATGCAGGTGACTGGATACATACTGCCCCTTTTTGACATGCCCGTCCACAGTGAGGGATTCCAGCGAATAGATGTCCGGTGATACAGGACGCACATTGGCAATACCAGCTTCCTCTTTGACTTCCCGCAAGGCTACCGCCAGCAGGTCTGTCTCGCCGTCCGCGTGCCCGCCCAGCCAGGACCAGGAATTGTATATGTTGTGGTACACCAACAGCACCTTGCGGCGGTCCCGGTTCACCACCCAGGCCGAGGCAGTTATGTGTGCCACCTTATTCTGCCGTGTAAAGGCGTCATCGTGGTCCTGTATCCAATGCAGGATCAGTTCCCTGTCGGCGGCCTCCTGCTCATTATAAGGTATATAGGCGGCAATTTGGTTCAGCAGTTTCTCACGTGTCATCTTGGCGGCCCTCCTTTATAATAGGTATATCCCCATTATAAAGCAGAAATCCGCCGTGTAAACCAGATCATTTGTGGGAAGAACAGGCGAAATATGTACTAATGTTGTGAATATATGATGAGCATCAAAATAAAACCACCGCAAATAGTATATTCTCATGAGAATATCCACTACATATAAGTTTGGAATTCAATTTTGTTGAAATTTGGAAAAATGTGTTGACAAACGCTTGCGGCGGTGGTATTATATACAAGCTGTCCGGCGGGACACCCCGTAAGGGCAGCGCAGCAGGACCTTGAAAATTGAACAAAACTGAAACTTGTGGAACCTTGAACGTGGGTTTGGAAACCCACGATAATCAATTCCAAATTTACAAGTAATTCATACAGGACGCAAGCGATTGTGTCTGAGTGATTACAGAGATTTAACGCTTTTAAATGGCGATTAAATACCATTTATAAAGAGTTTGATCCTGGCTCAGGACGAACGCTGGCGGCGCGCCTAACACATGCAAGTCGAACGGAATTAAGAGGAGCTTGCTTTTCTTGATTTAGTGGCGAACGGGTGAGTAACGCGTGAGTAACCTGCCCTGGAGTGGGGGACAACAGTTGGAAACGACTGCTAATACCGCATAAGCCCACGGTACCGCATGGTACTGAGGGAAAAGGATTTATTCGCTTTAGGATGGACTCGCGTCCAATTAGCTAGTTGGTGAGGTAACGGCCCACCAAGGCGACGATTGGTAGCCGGACTGAGAGGTTGAACGGCCACATTGGGACTGAGACACGGCCCAGACTCCTACGGGAGGCAGCAGTGGGG
>OLOG01000823.1_pt1 | contig 23662 bp, 20 predicted proteins | sample 1672351 | NCBI WGS metagenome assembly OLOG01 (sample SAMEA3136674, study PRJEB25190) | human gut metagenome | biome: human gut; feature: human-associated habitat; material: faeces | place: Austria | collected 2013 | reverse complement strand
CTGCCGGAGCGGTGCTTAAGCCGCAAGGCGGGAATTGTGCGGTGTTGCCTTAATTGGGGGTAAGCGGACTGGGCGGCAGTGCGCTGCCGCAGCTTTTGCAGCCCTGCTTATAATATTACAAGTTTATCATAGCGTTTTTTAGCGGGTTATGCAAGGCAGCGGGCACGGGATGGTCAAAATAATTTTACAATTCCAACATAAATTTATGGTATAATACCACTTACGTTAAAAAGATTAGGAGAGTTTTTAAGATGGCATGGGTCACAAAAGACAGCGTTGAACAGTATGAAACGCCCGAATCGAAAAAAGAATATACCAAACAGGAAAAAGCTGCCAACTGGTGGTATTACCACAAGCTGTACGTTGGCATTGCGGTCATCGCCGTGGTGCTGGTGGTGTGGATGGTGCACGATGTTGTTACCCGGGTGCGGCCGGACTACCGCGTTGGCTATGTGGGCAGCAGCAACTTGCCGACTGATACGGTAACGGCCCTGGAAAACACGCTGGCCGCCTACTGTGATGACCGCAATGGCGACGGCAAGGTGGTAGTGGAGCTGGTGCAGTATAACCTGGATTTTGATTCCGAGAGTGAAAACACCGATGCATACACCCAGATGGCTGATGTGACCCGGCTTTCGGCGGATTTATCCAGTGAGGATGGGCCTTACATTTTTATCATGCAGGATACCGATTACGCGCAACAGTTTGCGGAAACCACCGGCGATTTGCAGTACCTGGACGGCACCATGCCCGACACGGAGAATGTGGATGAAAATGATAATGTGATCGTGGACTGGACCAAGATGGTTTACCGCTGGACGGACTGCCCGGCTCTGACCGGTCTGGATTTGGGCACCTACACCGGCCTGACGATGGTGGATGACCTCCAGGGCGAAAACCAGGACATCATGAAAAACACCTACATAGGCCGCCGCGCGTATTATACCGACAAAACCGCGCTGGAAAGCGAAACCTATGATGCCCTGTGGAACATCTTGACCGCGGGTGCCGTTTCCACCGTGGGGCAGCAGTGATGCGCTACCGCCCGGTAAAAAAGCCGGCCCCCATGCCGGAAAACCCCTACCACCGCATCTTTACCCCCATGCCAAGCTTTGAGGATCTGGTGCGGAAGGCGAGGGAAGAGGAAAAGAAATTAAAAAGTAATAAAGAATAAAGAAAAATGAAGGTGTGCCTGCGGCACGGATTGAGATATCAGGCTGCGGGCACGCATAAAAGAATGGCAGGAAGTTTATGTTTTCTGAGCGGCGCTGCGCGCCGCGGTCCACCAAAATTATTCATTATTCTTTATTCACTATTCTTTCAATCAAAAAGCAGGGCTTCGGCCCTGCTTTTTTGCTTTTTTTGATGGTGCCCTATTGCGATACAGACCGTTTTATAGTATAGTAAAATATGAATAACCATGGAATGTGAGGAACCTGTCTATGGATCAGTTGCAGCAGGCCCGTGCGCAGATTGACGAGATCGACGCAAAGATGGCCGCATTGTTTGAACAGCGTATGCAGGCAGTGGGCCAGGTGGCACAGTACAAGGCGCGCACCGGCAAACAGGTGTTTGACCCAGCACGCGAAGCCCTTGTGCTGGAAAAGAATACCGCCCGCGTGCAGAACCCGGAACTTCAGCCCTATTACCGCGAATTTTTGAAAAAAGCGCTGGCGGTTTCCCGCGCGTACCAGCATGTTCTGATTGGGCAGGATGTTGCCGCCTACCAGGGGGTGGAGGGCGCGTGGTCCCACATTGCGCTGCGTCAGCTGTTCCCCTTTGCCAAGGCACAGGCGTACTCCACCTGGAACGAGGTGGTGGAAGCCGTGGAGCGGGGCGATGCTTACTGCGGCGTTCTGCCGTTTGAAAATTCCAACGCGGGCGATGTTTCCGCTGTGCTGGACCTGCTGTATGCCCACCCCGGCCTGAAAGTAGCCCGCATGTGCGACCTGCCCATCCGGCAGGACCTGCTGGCGCTGCCGGGCGCGCAGCTGAGCGAAATCAAAACGGTCATCAGCCACCAGCAGGCGCTGGCGCAGAGTGGGCCATTCTTGAAACTGCACCACTTTGCCACCAAAGCCTGGGGCAACACAGCGGATGCCGCCCGTTATGTGGCGGAACAGGGCGACCAAACCCTGGCAGCTATCGCTTCCGCCGAAACAGCCAAGCTGTACGGGCTGCAGATTTTGGCCGAGGGCGTGAACGAGGACGGCGACAACACCACCCGCTTTATCGTGATTGAAAAAGAGGGTGCCCAGCGGCAGCCGATCGCCGCCGCACCGGGGCAGCGGCTTTCGATGCTGTTTACGGTGGACCACAAGCCGGGGCGGCTGGCGCGGGTGATCCAGATCATCGGCGAGCGCGGCTTTAACATGGAAACCATCAAAAGCCGTCCGCTGCCCCATGTTCAGTTTGAATATTATTTTTATGTTCAGCTTGTCTGCCCGGCCAATGCCGCAACGGACGATTGCGCCAAGCTGGTGCATGAGCTGGAAAACGTGTGCCGCACAGTGCGGATACTGGGTGTATTTGACCTGTAAATGACGGAAAAACACGGGAGGAATTGTTATGAAATTGACCATGCAGCTTGGCAGCCGCAGCTATGATATCATCCTGAAAAGCGGGTGCCTGGCCAACCTGTACCAGTTTGCCAATGTTGCCAACCGCAAGGTGTTTATCCTGACGGATTCCGGCGTACCGGAGCAGTATGCCCAGACCGTGCTGGCCCAGTGCCCCAATGGAATGGTGTACACTGTGCCCCAGGGCGAAGCCAGCAAAAGCCTGAAAGTGTATGGCCAGGTGCTGCAGGCCATGCTGGAGTTCAACATGACCCGCAAGGACCTGCTGGTGGCCGTCGGCGGCGGTGTTGTGGGGGATTTGGGCGGGTTCTGCGCGGCATCTTATATGCGCGGCATTGATTTTGTCAACTGCCCCACCACCACCCTTTCCCAGATCGATTCCTCCATTGGCGGCAAAACCGCCATTGACCTGGGTGAAACCAAAAACATTGTTGGCGCTTTCTGGCAGCCCAAGGTGGTGCTGGTGGATTTTGATGCCCTGGCAACGCTGCCCCACCGCCACTTTGTCAACGGCCTGGCGGAGGCCATCAAGGCGGGTCTGATTGCTGACCCGGAGCTGTTTGCCCTGTTTGAGTGTGAACACCCCGAAGAAAACATTGAGCGCATCATCTATCGTTCCCTGCGCGTGAAGAAGAACGTGGTGGAAAACGATGAGCACGAGCAGGGCCAGCGCGCCTGCCTGAACTTTGGCCATACCATCGGCCATGGCATTGAGGCTGTCAAGGGGGTGCGCGGCCGCCGCACCAACGGCCTGTTCCATGGCGAGTGCGTGGCGCTTGGCATGCTGCCTATGATCGAGGATAAATCCCTTGTGCGCCGCACCCGCGCCATCTACCGCACTTTGGGCCTGCCCACCCGCACGGGTGTGGACAAAAATAAGGTGCTGAGCTATATGCAGCACGACAAAAAGAGCGCGGGCAGCACCATTACCGTCATCAAGGTGCCCGGCCTGGGCTGCTGGCGCGCCGATAAGATTCCCATGACCGAACTGCCCGCCCTGCTTGGCATCAAGGAAAACGAGGACTGAGCCGATGAAAAATACCTTTGGCAATGCATTGGGCCTGACCATTTTTGGCGAAAGCCACGGTGCCGCCGTCGGCGCTGTGCTGGACGGTCTGGCCGCGGGGTTGCCGGTGGATGAAGCGTACATTGCCGAGCGGATGGACCGCCGCCGCGCCCGCGGAGATGGGCTTTCCACCGCCCGCACCGAGCCGGATGTGGTGGAGTTTTTGAGCGGTGTGGTCAACGGCCATACCACCGGCACCCCCATCACCATGATGATCCGCAACACCAACACTCGCAGCGGAGATTATGCAAAAACGGCGGATCTGCTGCGCCCCGGCCACGCGGATTACACGGCATATGCCAAATATGAAGGCTGGCAGGATGCCCGCGGCGGCGGCCACTTTTCCGGCCGCATCACCGCAGCCAGCGTGGCTGCGGGTTCGATCTGTGAGCACATTCTGGCACAACGCGGTATTAAGGTGTATACCCACATTGCCCGCTGTGCCGGGGTGGAGGATGCTCCGCTTTCCAGCTCTGCCGGTTTGATTATGGCGGAACCACAGCCGGGTCATTTTGCCCTGTTGGACCCCGAAAAAGAAGCCCCCATGCAGGCAGCCATCCGCGCAGCCGGGGCCGAGGGCGACAGCGTGGGCGGTATTCTGGAAACTGTCATCACCGGGGTGCCCGCGGGCATCGGCGAACCGTTCTTTGACAGTGTGGAAAGTGAGATCGCCCACCTGGCGTTTGCCATCCCCGCTGTCAAAGGCATTGAGTTTGGCGCGGGCTTTGCCTTTGCGGACCTGCGCGGCTCCCAGGCAAACGACCCGTTTACCATGCGGGATGGCAAAGTGGTAACGGCCACCAACAAAAACGGCGGCATCAACGGCGGCATTGCCAACGGCATGCCCATTGTGTTCCGCACGGCGGTAAAGCCCACCCCCAGCATTTATAAAGAACAGGATACCGTGGATTATATCGCCAAGGCAGATGCAAAACTGCAGATCAAGGGCCGGCACGACCCCTGCATTGTGCCCCGTGCTGCTGTGGTGCAGAACACCCTGGCAGCATTTGCCGTGCTGGACCTGCTGACCGTGCGTTACGGTACGCTGGGGCAAAAGTAATACAGCTGAAGCAAACAGAAAGGAAGCGCAACATGGAATACGGTCTGATCGGAGCCAAACTGGGCCACAGCTATTCCAAAATCATCCATGAGGCCGTGTGCGGCTATTCCTATGAGCTGCATCCGCTGCCCACGGAGGAAGAAGCCCATGCCTTTATGCAGGCAAAGGCGTTCAAAGCCATCAATGTTACCATCCCGTACAAAAAGCTGGTCATCCCATATTGCGATGAGGTGGAACCACGTGCGGCGGCCATCGGCGCAGTGAACACCGTGGTCAACCGGGATGGCAAGCTGTATGGCTATAATACGGATTATACCGGCTTTGCCTACCTGGCCCGCTGCCACGGCGTGAAGTTTGCCGGGGCTGTGGTGCTGGTGCTGGGCACCGGCGGCACCCACAACACCGTCACGGCTGTCTGCCAGGACGCCGGAGCCAAACAGGTGCTGACCGCCAGCCGCACCGGCAAGGACGGTGCCCTGACCTATGAGGAAGCCCAGCAGCACCCGGAAATCAATATCATTATCAACACCACCCCGGCGGGCATGTACCCCAACAACGGCAGCTGCCTGCTGGACCTGCATGCCTTCCCCAAGCTGGAAGCCGTGCTGGACTGCGTTTATAACCCGTTCCGCACCGAACTTTTGCTCCGTGCGGAGGAACTTGGCGTGCCCGCCTACTGTGGGTTCGAGATGCTGGTGGCGCAGGCAGTGTACGCGGCGGAGCACTTTACCGGCCAAAAGCTGCCGGAAGCTGTGATCGCTGACACCCACCGCAAGCTCAAGCGAGATCTTTCCAACGTGGCCATTATCGGAATGCCGGGCTGCGGCAAGTCCACCATCGGGCGTGCCCTGGCCAAAACGCTGGGCAAAACCTATGTGGATCTGGATGAAGTGATCGAGAAAAACACCGGAATGCCCATCCCGGATATCTTTGCGCGTGAAGGTGAGGCATCGTTCCGCAAGTACGAATCTCAGGCTGTGGCGGAGATCAGCAAGCAGACACGGCAGGTCATCGCCTGCGGCGGCGGGGTGATCAAAACACCGGGCAACGCCCGCGCCCTGCGCCAGAACGGCCCTGTGCTGTGGGTGCAGCGCCCGGTCGAACGGCTGGCAACCGGCGGGCGGCCGCTTTCCACCGGGCTGGACGCCCTGCGCAAGATGGAAGCCGAGCGGATGCCGCTTTACCGCGCAGCGTCCGATGCCGCGGTGGATAACACCGGCCGCCTGGAAAACACAGTAGAAACCGCCGTGCAGGCGTTTGAAACAACATTTGATGCCTGAACGGCACGAAAGAGGGGAACACCGTGGAAGCAACCGTTGCAGCCATTGAACCGGGCCGCCTGGCCGGAACCGCTGCCGTGCCGCCCAGCAAAAGCGCGGCACACCGCGCTGTGGTGTGCGCGGCCCTGGCCGCCGGTACCAGCCACATTGGCAATGTGGAATTTTCGCAGGATATTCTGGCCACGTTGGGGGCTGCCCAGCAGCTGGGGGCCAAGGTGGAGCGGGGCGGGCATGAGCTGACCATTACCGGCCGCGGCAATGCGGACGGTTTTGCCACCATTACCCGCCCGGTGTTCTGCAACGAAAGCGGTAGCACACTGCGGTTTATCCTGCCGCTGTTCAGCCTGACGGCCCAAAAAGTGCGCTTTACCGGCGCAGGCCGCCTGATGCAGCGCCCGCAGGAAATTTATGCCCAGCTGTTTGAGCGCCAGGGGCTGCGTTTTGAACAGAACGAACAGGGCATTACGATTTTTGGCCGCCTGTGCCCCGGTACCTTTACGCTGCCGGGCAATGTGTCCAGCCAGTTCATCAGTGGGCTGCTGTTTGCCACCCCGTTGATGGAAGCCCCCAGCACCATTGAGGTGCGCGCTCCCTTTGAAAGCCGCAGCTATGTGGACCTGACCACAGACGCGATGCAGAAATTTGGCGTTAAAGTTTCGGTCCGCGCCCGCAAGGATGGCTCCGCCACCTACAAAGTGGCAGCGCCGCAGCATTATGCGGCAGCAGACATGGATGTTGAAGGCGATTACAGCCAGGCGGCGTTTTTGGCCGTGCTGGGCAGCACTGTGGGCGGCATTACGATAACGGGTCTGCCCTCCGGTTCCCACCAGGGAGACCGGGTGATCCTGGATATCTTAAAGCAGTGCGGCGCAAAGTTTGAGCGCAGCGGCAGCCATGTGACCTTCCATCGCAGCCTGCTGAAGGCGGTGGAGATCGACCTGGCCGATTGCCCAGACCTTGGTCCGGTGCTCATCGCACTGGGGTGCTTCTGCAGCGGCACCACCATCATCCGCAACGCCGGGCGGCTGCGCATTAAAGAGTGTGACCGCATTGCCGCTATGCAGGAAGAGCTTGCCAAGATGGGCGGCACGGTAAAAGCGGACGGCGATACCCTGACAATTGAGGGCTGCGCCCTGCACAAGCCCACGGCGCCGCTGAACGGCCATAACGACCACCGCATTGTAATGGCAATGGCCGTTGCTGCCCTGGCCGCAGGCCAGCCGGCGGTCATCGAGGGGGCCAACGCGGTCAACAAAAGCTGGCCGGATTTCTTTGAGGTCATCAAGGGCCTGGGGGCCCATGTAACAAATCAGGGGTGAAAGCAAAATGGACGGGATGGATAAAAACAAAACGTTTTTAATTGTGGGCCTGGGTCTGCTGGGCGGCAAATATGCCCAGGTGCTCAGCCAGAAAGGCTACCGCGTGACCGGCATTACCCACAGCCAGAGCACGCTGGATTATGCGCTGGAACACGCCTATATCTGCGAGGGCCGCAACGAAAACTTTGACGACCTGGTGCAGAATGCGGATTACATCATCTTTGGCCTGTACCCCACTGTGCTGTTGGAATGGGTCAGGCGGTACGGCCACCTGGTCCGCCCCGGCACGCTGGTAACCGATGTTTCCGGCGTAAAGCGCGGCGTGGTGGAGCCGGTGCAGCAGATGCTGCCGGAGGGCGTGGAGTTCATTGCCAGCCACCCCATGGCCGGCCGTGAGACCAGCGGCGTGGCCCACAGTGCCGAGGTAAACTTTGCCCCGGCAAACTTTATCATTACCCCCACCGAAAAAAACACCCCGGAAGCCATTGAATGGTGCCGTACCCTGGCCCGCACACTGGGGTTTGCCCGCATTAGCGTGCTCAGCCCGGCAGAGCATGACCACATGATCGGCTATGTCAGCCAGCTGTGCCATGCCATTGCCGTTAGCCTGATGTGCGCCAGCGATAACACCGAGCTTGCCAAGTATACCGGGGACTCTTTCCGCGACCTGACCCGCATTGCGCGCATCAACGATAAAATGTGGGCGGAGCTGTTCTTGTGGAACAAGGATAACCTGATTAGTGAGATCGATATGTTCAGTGATGCACTTGCCACCATGCGCCAGAAACTGGTGGATGACGACCGCGAAGGGCTGGAAAAAATGTTCCGCCTTTCCACCGAGCGCCGCAAGGCATTTGATAAAAAATAACCGGGAAGCCGGTCTGTTTTGCCGGAAGGGAGGCGGCCTTTATGCCCCGCAAAGAAGGACAGAAATTAAAGCTGCTTACGTTGTTGGAAATTTTTGTGCGGGAAACCGACGAAAAGCACCCCATCAGTGTGCCGCGCATGGTAGAACTGCTGAAAGAGCGCGGCATTGTGGCAGAGCGCAAAAGCGTGTATGACGATATCCAGACCCTGAACGAAATGCCGGATACCCCCTTTGAGATCGTGCAGCAGCGCGGCCGCGGGGGCGGGTATTATATGGTGGATACCCCGTTTGAACTGGCGGAGCTGAAACTGCTGGTGGACGCTGTGTATGCCAGCAAGTTCATCACCGCGCGCAAAAGCAAGGTGCTGATCGAAAAGCTGGGACGGTTCACCTCCCGCTACCGCCAGGAGGAGCTGGACCGCAAGGTGCTGGTTTCCGGCCGGGTGAAAAGCCAGGAGGAAAAGATCCTTTACAGCGTGGATACCCTGCACAGCGCCATCACCGCGGGCAACCAGGTGCGGTTCAAATACTGTGACTGGGACCTGCAAAAGCAGATGGTGCCCCGTCATGAAGGCCAGCTGTACACCGTCAGCCCCTGGGTGATGGTGTGGGAAAACGGAAACTATTATATGATCGCCTATACCGAAGGCCGTCTGAAGCACTACCGCGTGGATAAAATGCGCAAGGTGGAGCTGCTGCCGGATACCGAACGTGAAGGTGCTGAGGAATACGCCGAATTTGACGTAAACCAGTATATGCAGCAGATGTTTGATATGTTCAACGGCCCGGTGCGCAAAGTGACCATGCGGTGCGAAAACCGCCTGGCCGGGGCGATGATCGACCGGTTTGGCACGGGGGTTACCCTGGTGCGCAACCCGGATGGCGACCACTTTAATGTGGTGGTAAATGTGCAGGTCAGCCCCCGGTTTTACGGCTGGGTGGCCGGCTTTGGCACAGGGATCGAAATTCTGGACCCACCCAGCGTGCGTGCAGAAATGAAGAAAAAGCTGGATGAGCTGGAGGGCCTTTACCGCTGATGCAGACAGCAAAACAAAAACTCAAACGCGCAGCACCGTGGCTGTTTTTGCTGCTGGTGCTGGCCGGGCTTGCCGCAGTGCGCGGTCTTGCCGCCAATTATGAGATCGGGTACGAGATCATGAACGGCGACTTCCAGAATTATAACCCGGTGCGCCACCTGCTGGCCGGGCAGGTACCTTATCGTGATTTTACTGTCTACCTTGGTGCGGGCGAGCTGTACAGCGTGGGCGGTTTGCTGCTGGTGCTGGGCAACAGCTTTGGCCGCAGCATGTTTGCCACAAACTTTTGCACCTGGTTCTATTTTGAGCTGCTGGTGCTGGCGGTCTGCCTGGTGGTCATCGGCACTGCCCGTGCGGCCCGCGCGGCAGCGCTGGCGCTGTGCAGCGTGTTTTTTGCCTATGTGCAGGGGGCAAACCTGCCGTTTGCCGGTCAGGTGAACACCCTGCTGAGCTATGCTGCCGCCAACGGCAACAGCGCCCGCATGATGCGCTCCGCCGCTTTAACACTGGCGGTACTGGTCATCCTGCTGGGACTGCATTTCTGGCAGCAGGATACAAGCAGGCGGCTGTTGGCCCCGGCGGTGCTGGTGTCCTTTGCCGCAGGCTTTTTTGTGCCTTGGAGCAATGATATGGGCGGCGCTGCCTATATTTCCATTGCGCTGGGGTATGGGCTGTATCTCATCCGGCTGTATCGCAGTTCCATCGGTAAAATTGTGGTGCAGACACTGCGCTACATCGTTACCAGTGTGGTGGGGCTTGGCGTTTCGGTGCTGCTCATCAGCTGGGGGCACCCGCTGGCCTGGCTGCGCCAGACCCGCGGAACCAGCGCTTACCAGACTTGGTATTACGGCAATACCCTCAGCGACCGGGTGTGCAGCGTGGCAGACCTGCACTGGCCGGGCGCGGCAGTGTTCTGCCTTGCGGCGGCACTGGCGTTTGCCATCGGTATTTTTGTCTGCCGCAGCAAACGCTCTGCTGTGTTGGCGGCCGGGGGCTTTGCCCTGACACTGGGCATGGTGCTGTGGAACCTGCTGTACGGCATGGTCAGTGCCTCCAACAATGGGCCCACGGGCGGCGCGGCGGCACTGGCTGCCGTACTGGCCCCGGCGTGTATCATCAAAGCGGTGCTGCTGGTTTGCCAAAAGGTAAGCTTTCCGCAGGTTGCAGCGCACATTGTGCCCGCAGGCTGTGCGGTGCTGGGGGCCGCTGTGCTGGCCGTCGGCATGGCCGGGCAGGTGCAGACCCGCATTGGCGGGCACGAGGGCTATACCTTTGTGCCGGAGCTGGGCGGCTGGATCGGCGACCAGGCCGAAAAGCTGGCAACCGAAAAGGAACTGACGGCGGGCAAGCGGCTGTTTGGCACCTATTCCAGCGCGCTGGAAGCCATGACTGGCCAGCTGCAGCCTACCGGCACGGATTACATCATCCATGCCCTGGGGGATCGCCAACGCCTGGCGTACCTGCAAACCTTCCAGCAGGGGAATTTTGACATTGTCGTGACCCCCAGCCCCAAGGTGGCCCCGCCGGAGCGGTGGAGCCGCAACGCCAACTGGTGGTTCTACCGGGAGCTGTACCGTTACTGGCAGCCGGTGGCAAACACCTTCCAGTCCGGCGGCATGCACCTTTTCTGGGAGCGCACCGGAACCGATAACAATCTGAACGTGGAAACCACGACCGCTGCTACCCTGCAGGGAGATGGCACTGTGCTGGTGACCGTAACGGCGGCGGACGCAGATTTTTGCGGTGTGGCGGATGTAACGCTGCACTATGGGCTGGTCAGCTCTGACAGCATGGACCACCCGTTTGACCGGCAGTTCCTGCATGTGACCTGTGTGACGGAAAACGAACTCTGCGCCGCCGCGGAACGCGACACCAACCAGGGCGATTTCTACCTGCCCACCGACCGCGACAGTTACGAGGTGCCTATCACCATTTCCAACGGTGTGGGGCAAATTCTGCTGACGGCAAAATCCGGCAGCGGCACCGTGTACCCGCAGGTAAACGCAGTTGAAGTGAATGCGACGTATCCGGATTGGGAGTACTTCTTCGAGTAACGCGGAAAAAACTGCAGGTCCGGCAGCGGGAGTGGAAAGTTGTAAAATCTGCTTCAGCGCCGCAGCAAAACCGCCGTTGGTTGAAACCGGATGGATTTTATGATATACTAAAATGATTGAAATATGGCGTACAGAGAGGGGGCAGCAGGATTGCTCAGTGAAAATCAGCGTATCAGGGGCTTGATCAGCAGTGTGATTGATATTGTGCTGCTGATTGCCGCATACCTGCTGGCCAATTTCCTGCGCTTTAACTGGCTGCCTTTTTTTGAGGAGGGCGGCGCCGGCCCGGCACTGGATATTGCCCGCAGCCCTATGGTTGCCCTGGGGTGGGCGGGCTACGCCGTGGTGATGGTGCTGCTCTATTGGAGCCGCGGGCTGTATAACCCCTCCCGCCTGCGGGGGCTGTGGCAGCGCAGCACCACCATTGCGTTCGGCAACGCGCTGGGCGTGGTGGGCTTTATGGCGCTGCTCTTCGTTTTCCGCCTGCAAAACTTCTCCCGCGGGGTCATGCTGCTGCTGTACGGGTTCAGCACCGGCTTTTTGATCTTCAAGCGGATGATCAAGCGCTGGTATGACCGTGCCCGCAACCGGAAAGGGGAGGACCTGCGCCATATCTTGCTGGTCGGCGGCGGCGATATGGCTGCCAAGTACCTGCTGGCACTCGAACATAACCCGTATTATGGCTTCCATGTGGATGGCTACCTGGCGCCTTATGCCAACCCGGACCTGGATGTGCGCTACCTGGGCGGATATGACAAAATGGAAGTCACGCTGGATGAACCCGGCATTGACGAGGTGGTGGTGGCCCTGGATGCCGCCGAGATGCACATGCTGACCCGCGCCTTTGCCGCCTGCGATAAGCACGGCACCCGCATTACCATGGTGCCGTTTTATAACGATTACCTGCCCGCCCGCCCCACCATTGATGCGCTGGGCGATTGTAAGCTCATCAACATCCGGCAGACGCCGTTTGATAATATCCTGAACGCCTTTATCAAGCGCGCCATGGATGTGGTGGGCAGCCTGGTGCTGATCGTGCTCACCAGCCCCATCATGCTGGGGGTAGCCATCGGCGTCAAGCTGTCCAGCCCTGGGCCGATCATCTTTAAGCAGGAGCGCGTGGGGCTGAACAAACGCCCCTTTATGATGTATAAGTTCCGCTCCATGCGGGTGAACGCCGCCGAGGATTCGGCCTGGAGCACCAACAGCGACCCGCGCAAAACGCGGTTCGGCAGCATTATCCGCAAATTCAGCCTGGATGAACTGCCGCAGTTTTTCAATGTATTAAAAGGGGATATGAGTCTGGTTGGTCCGCGGCCAGAGATCCCGTTCCATGTAGAGCATTTTAAGGAAGAAATTCCCCGTTACCTGGTGCGCCAGCAGGTGCGCCCCGGCCTGACCGGCTGGGCGCAGATCAACGGCCTGCGCGGTGACACTGATATTGCGGAGCGTATCCGTTATGATATCTGGTACATCGAAAACTGGACCGTTGCACTGGATATCAAAATTTTGTTCCGCACCGTGTTTGGCGGCAAAATGGTCAACGATGAAAAGATCCAGTAACCAACCAAAGGAGGGCTGAGGATGAAAAACGGCAAGCCGAAGGTAGCCATTGTGCATGACTGGCTGGTGGCATACGCCGGTGCAGACCGCGTGGTGGACTGTATGCACCATGTTTTCCCTGATGCACCCATCTATACCCTCGTCTATGACGAAAACAACATGCCTGCGTGGTTCAAGGATTATGATATCCGCACCACCTATCTCCAAAAGCTGCCTTTTGCCACCAAGCTGTACCGTGCCATGCTGCCGTGGATGCCCCGCGCGTTTGAAGCACTGGATCTTTCGGAATACGATATGGTCATTTCGTCCTGCTCTTCCTGCAGCAAGGGCGTGATCACCCGGCCGGACGCCGTGCATATCTGCTACTGCCATACGCCCACCCGCTATGTCTGGGATTTTTATTATACCTACCGCAACAATGCCAACGCGCTGGTGCGGGCGGTCATGCCCGGCCAGATGCTCAAGCTGCGCCAGTGGGATAAGTGCGCCGCGGACCGGGTGGACTATTTTATCGCCAACTCGCATTATATTGCCAAGCGCATCAAAAAATATTACCGGCGCGACAGTGATGTGATCTACCCCTGCGTGCATATCAACGAAGAACCCTTTGTGCCCAAAGAGGATTTTTACCTTGTGGTGGGCCGCTTTACCTGGTACAAGCGGATTGACCTGGCTGTGGCAGCCTGCACCAAGCTGAACAAGCCGCTGATCGTGATCGGCGGCGGCGGCGAGGGCGACAAGCTGCGCGCCATGGCTGGCCCGACCATCCGCTTTTTGGGCGGCGGCCTGAGCGACGAAGAGGTGCGCGGCTATTATCTGCGCGCCAAGGCGTTCCTGTTCCCCGGCGAGGAGGATTTTGGCATTACCCCTGTGGAAGCCCAGAGCGCAGGCACCCCGGTGCTGGCCTTTGGCCGCGGCGGCGCCTGTGAGACTGTGCTGGACGGCAAAACCGGCCTGCTGTTTGACGAGCAGACACCCGAAAGCCTGGAAGCCTGCATCCAGAAGTTTGAGACCGAAGGCGTGGCTTATCCCCCACAGCAGATCCGGGAACACAGCCGCAGCTTCAGCGAGCAGCGCTTTGAGGACGAGCTGCGGGATTACTGCACCCGCCGCTATGCGGACTGGCAGCGTGAGCTGGAAGCCTGCTCTCACCACGAAACCGCCAAGGAGGCCGAAGAGTGAACCCCATTGTGATCAATGGCACAGTGCTGTGTGACCCCATCACGGGCATTCCGCGCTTTGTGTATGAAGTTGTGACCCGGCTGGACCCCCTGCTGGAGGGCACCGGCCTGGATGTGCGGCTGTGCTACCGGGACGATGGCCGCCCGCTGCACCTGCCCGAACTGAAAAACATAAAAATTGTTCCGCTCAAGGCCATTAAGTATAGTTACAATCTGGTGGTTCTGCCGCGCTACCTGCGCAAACACCACGCCTTTTACGTTGGCCTTGCCAGCGATATGCTCATGACCCGCCGCAGCGTGGTGGTGCTGCATGATATCCGCCCCCTGGTAATGAAAACCGACCGTGCGTTTTTCCGCTTCAAGTTCTGGTTCCACTGCCTTTCCACCAAATGGTTTGCCCAGCGGGTGTTCACCGTCAGTGATAACCAGCGCCACCTGATCAGCGAGCGGTTGGGCATCCCACTGGATAAGATCGGTGTGACCTATAACGGCTGGGAGCATCTGCAGAACGTCCAGCCGGATATGACGGTGTTTGACAAGCTGCCCGGCGTGAAGAAAAAAGAATACTATTACGCACTGGGAAGCCTGGCCGGGCACAAAAACTTTAAGTGGGTGCGCGAGGTTGCCGCCCGCAACCCGGATAAAACCTTTGTTGTGGCCGGCGGCAAGGACCTTGCTGCCTTTGGCAGCGCCGAAGCAGATGCTGCCCAAAACACCAGCAATATCTTTTACCCCGGCTATGTGACGGACGGCCAGAACAAAGCGCTGATGCAGAATTGCAAAGGCTTTTTGCACCCCGCCGTGTTTGAAGGGTTCGGCATTCCGCCGCTGGAAGCGCTCAGCCTGGGGGCACCCATCGCCCTGGCCCGTGCCAGCTGCCTGCCGGAGCTGTATGGCGATACCGCCCGCTACTTTGACCCCTATGACTATGATGTGGACCTTGACGCGCTGTTTGCCAAGCCTGCGGCCCCGCCGGACAGGGTGCTGGCCAAGTACAGCTGGGAGAAAACCGCACGGTTCTGGCTGGACGAGATCAAAAAGTGCGCGGAAGCGTAAGAGCAGTTGGGACAGCCCCCGAAAAATAGAAGCACATAACGGTTCGGCAGGGTGGGGCTGCCTCGCCCTGCAGGATAGGGAAATACCTCTTACGCAGGGGAACATGCGGTGCGCCTACGCTGTGCACAGATGTTACGTGCATCAAGCTGTATAACCCACCCCGTAGGGGCGCACGTTGTGCGCCCGCTGCATACCCCAAAATCACGCACCTGAAACACAAAAATCTACCCGCAAAAGGGAAGTGAATATCATTGGATAAAATAGCAGTTCTTATCCCCTGTTATAACGAATCTCAGACAGTACAAAAGGTTGTGATGGATTTCCGCCGCGTTCTGCCGGAAGCTACGATCTATGTGTACGATAACAACTCTACCGATGGCACGGCAGAACTGGCCCGCACAGCCGGTGCCGTGGTGCGCCATGAATACCAGCAGGGCAAAGGCAACGTCATCCGCCGCATGTTCCGCGAAATTGACGCCGAAGCCTATATCATGGTGGACGGCGACGATACCTACCCGGCGGAAGCGGCCCCGGAAATGGTCAAAGCCGTCACCGAACACCAGGCTGATATGGTGGTGGGGGATCGGCTTTCCTCCACCTATTACACCCAGAACAAACGCCCGTTCCACAATTTTGGCAACGACCTGGTGCGGTTTTTTACCAACAACCTCTTCGGCGGCCAGATCAAGGATATCATGACGGGCTACCGTGCGTTCAGCTACCAGTTTGTCAAAACCTACCCGGTGCTGAGCCGCGGCTTTGAAATCGAGACCGAAATGACCATCCACGCCCTGCACCGCAACATGCAGGTGGAGAATGTGATCATTGACTATCGTGACCGCCCCGCAGGCAGCGAAAGTAAGCTGAATACCTATTCGGACGGCTTCCGCGTGCTGCGCACCATTGCACGGCTGTATAAAAACTACCGCCCGTTCGGCTTTTTCAGCACCCTGGCTGCGGTGCTTGGCATGATCAGCCTGTGCTTTTTGGCCCCTGTTCTGGGCGAATATTTTGCCACCGGCCTTGTGCCGCGCTTCCCTACGCTGATCGTGTGTGCCTGCGTACTGGTGGCGGCGCTTTTGCTGTTTATTTCCGGCGTGATCCTTTCCAGCCAGCTGACAAAGGATGACCGCGATTTTGAATTCCACCTGCAGCAGGTGCAGCAGTGGAAAAACCGTTCCGCTGATCCGTTCAGCCATTCTGCCAAATAACAAGGAGGTTCCCCATGAAACAGTATGATTACCTGATCGTCGGCGCTGGTCTGTTTGGCGCAGTGTTTGCACAGCAGGCTACCAAGGCAGGCAAAAGCTGCCTGGTGATCGATAAGCGCGACCACATTGCCGGCAATATCTACACCGAAAATGTTGAGGGCATCAATGTCCACCGCTATGGCGCACATATCTTCCATACCAACAATAAAGAAGTGTGGGACTATGTGAACCAGTTCGCTGTGTTCAACCGCTATACCAACTCTCCGGTGGCAAACTATAAGGGCGAACTGTACAACCTGCCGTTCAACATGAACACCTTCAACAAGATGTGGGGCGTTGTGACCCCCGCCGAGGCCGAGGCAAAGATCGAGGAGCAGCGCGCTGCCCACTTTACCGCCGAGCCCAAAAACCTGGAGGAGCAGGCCATCAACCTGGTCGGCACCGATATTTACGAAAAGCTGGTCAAGCACTATACCGAAAAGCAGTGGGGCCGCCCCTGCACTGAGCTGCCGGCGTTCATCATCAAGCGCCTGCCGGTGCGCCTGATTTTTGATAACAACTACTTCAATGCGCTGTATCAGGGTATTCCCAACGGCGGCTACACCCAGATGGTGGCCAACATGCTGCAGGGTGTGGAAGTTCGCCTGGGTGTGAACTACCTGGCTAACAAGGCTGAACTGGATGCTCTGGCTGACCGTGTGATCTACACCGGCCCCATTGACGCTTATTTTGATTACTCCCTGGGCACCTTGCAGTACCGCAGCGTTCGCTTTGAAACCGAAACGCTGGCCTGCCCCAACTATCAGGGCAACGCTGTCATCAACTACACCGATGCCGAAACCCCGTACACCCGCATCATTGAGCACAAGCACTTTGAGTTCGGCTCCACCGAGCCGGGCACCAAGACGGTCATCAGCCGCGAATACTCCGCTGAGTGGAAGCCGGGCGACGAGCCGTACTACCCGGTCAACGATGACAAGAACAGCGCCCTGTACGCCAAGTACAAGGCACTGGCCGATGCCGAGCCGCACGTTGTGTTCGGCGGCCGCCTGGGCGAGTATAAGTACTATGATATGGACAAGGTAATTGAAAGTGCGCTGGCCTGCGTTGCTGTGCAGATGGATAAGATCAACCAGTACAAAGCATAAGGCAGGCGTAAACCAGGATTTATAGCAAAACCGCATGATTCCAAATACCGCTGCGGCGGGAATGATGCTGTGCAATTTGAGATAAAGGACAAAGCAATGACGGAATTGAGTGTTTCCATCCTGTCTGCCGATCTGGCCAACCTTGCCGCCGAAACGGCCGATTCTATGGTGTGCGGTGCAGACATGGTGCATTTTGATGTGATGGACGGCCACTTTGTACCCAACATCACCTATGGCGCGCCGGTGCTGAAATGCCTGAAAAAGGCCGTGCCGGAAGCATTTTATGATGTTCACCTGATGATCTCCGACCCTGCACGCTATGCACAGGATTTTGCGGCAGCAGGGGCAAACCTGATCAATTTCCACATTGAAGCTGTGCCCAACCATGTGGGGCAGACCATTGCCGCTGTGCGGGAGACTGGGTGCCTAGTGGGCCTGACCATCAGCCCGTCTACCCCGCCGCAGGCAGTGTTCCCCTACCTGGATGAACTGGACCTGGTGCTGGTCATGGGGGTGGAGCCCGGCTTTGGCGGGCAGAAGTTCATCCCCACAACCGTCAGCCGTGTGGCAGCCATCAAGGCAGAGTGCAACCGGCGCGGTGTTTCCCCCCGCATTGAGGTGGACGGCGGCATTAACACCGAAACCGCCTCCCTGTGTGCCCAGGCCGGAGCCAGTGTTCTGGTCATGGGCAGCGCGTTTTTTAAGGCGCAGGACCGTGCTGCGCTGGCCAAACAGGTTCGGGCGCTGTAACCCCCAAAGGAGTATCCATGCCAAAACGTCATGATAAGATCACCAAAAGTGTAAACTATGATTATTATTGGGACATTTTGTTTTGTACTGTCCCGCTTTTGGCGGTCAGTTGTTTTTATTACGGAGCGCGCCCGCTGCTGATGATGGCGGCCGGGCTGCTGACTGCGTATGTGGCGGACTGTGTTGTTACCCCGCTGCATGCGGCGGGGTACCGCGCACATGAGCCTTCCAGCGAAGCTTTTGCTGCGCTGATTGTGCTGATGATGCCGGCTTCGGCCCCGTATTATATGGTGGTCACGGCAACGATCATTGCCGTGCTTGTCAAAGAAGCGTTCGGCGGAGAGGGGCACTATCCCTTCCACCCGGCGGCGGTGGGATTGGTGGCGGCAACGCTGGCATGGCCGCGAGTCATGTCGTCCTACCCGGCACCGGGTACAGTGCTGGCACTTTTCAGCAGCACCGGAGTGGTGCTGACCCAAGGCAGCAACACCACCCTGTCTGCCGGCGGCCTGCCGTCTGACAGTACCATCAACCTGTTGACCGGTAATGTGGCTGGGCCGCTGGGCTGCTGCGCTATTCTGGTCATTGTGGCCTGTGGGCTGTACCTGCTGGTGCGCGGCCACATGCAGCTTTCTACCTTTGTGCCATACCTTGCGGTATGCGTACTGGTGCCCTGGCTGCTGCCCAACCTGAACGAACTTCCGGCCCTGAGTGCCCCATGGGAATATGTGCGCCAGCGCATCTACCTGGAAAAGTATATCCTGCTTTCCGGCAGCATGCTGTTTGGCGGGATATTCCTGGCGTGCGAGCCGGTGGTGCAGCCCAACCGCTGGAGCAGCCGTTTGATTTACGGCCTGTTCCTGGGCGCAATGGCAACGGCGTTCCGCTATTACAGCGTATACGAAACCGGCGTATGCTTTGCCATTGTATTGGCTGGTGCTTTCCCCGAATGGCTGGACCGCCTGGCCCAGCGCGCAGAAAGGATCAGATTCATGCGGAAGGAGGAAAAGCGCCTTGCCCAACACAGAGAACCGTAAGAACAGTAACAAAAAGCCGACCCTGCAGGAACATTCCCAAACCGTTATCATCCCCCAGCTGACCCCCGAAATGCTGGAACAGGCGCGCCGCGCCGCAGAGCAGGGCAAAACCGCCGAGCAGATCGAGCAGGAAGCCCTGGCCGCCGCCCAGGCGGAGCAGAAAGCGGTAGAAAGCAAGCAGGAAGCACCTACGGCCGAAAAGCCCAAAACGGTCCAGCCCGCCAATAAGCCCAAGACCCGCAAAGAGGCCGAGGAAGAGCTGGCCCAGAATATCCACGATGACCACCTGTGGCTGAATAACCCCGTTATGGTGCGCGGTCTGGGGCTGGCACCCATTGTGGCGGCTGCTGTAAGCGGCCAGAATGCCTGGATGCTGTGCGTTGCCACCATTCTGCTTGTAACGGCAACCCGTATGTTGGCTGTGGCAATCTGCCACCTGACCGGCAACCGCTTCCGCGGTGTGGTATACTCTTACGCTGCCGCTATTGTGTATATCCCGGCTTATATCATTTTGTACAACCTGTTTGGGGTGGATCTTTCGCTGCTGGGGATCTATCTGCCCATGCTGGTAGTGGAGCCCGCCGTGATCAAACGTATGGAATCCAACGACCTGGAAACGGTGGGCGAGGCGTTCCGCCGCGGCATCAACAATACCATTGGTATCTGCTTTTCGGTGCTGCTGGTGGGGGCTGTGCGTGAACTGCTGGCGGAAGGCACCGTGTTCGGCAACGTGGTATTTCCCGTGGCACCGCTGCCGCTGGCCGACCAGCCGGGCACCGGGTTTATCATCATTGGCCTGATTGCCGCCGTGTGGACCGCTATCGGCGGTGCCTATGTGCATTATAAGATCGAGGAGGTGCGTCATCTGTATGGCAATAAACGCAAGCGCTGAGCTTTCCGTTTTGCAGGCTGTGGCGCAGTTCCTGACCTACGCCGTCATGGCTGTGTTTGCGGAGAATGCAGTGTTCTTCCGCGCACTGGGCGTTTCCCGACTGAACAAGCTGGTCAACGACCCCAAAATCAGCACATGGCAGTACTGCATTCCCATCATTCTGGTACAGACCATCAGCGCCCCCATGGGTTGGGCTGCCCAAAGCTTAGCGCTGCCCGCTTTGGCAAAGGTGCTGCCCGGCTGGCTGCCGGTCAACGCCCTGCGCCCGCTGGTATTTTTGAACTGCTCACTGATCGCTATGGGCATTGTGTGGCTGCTGTTGGGCCTGTTCCCCAAAAGCCGCGATGCCTGCCGCGAACAGCTGCCCGGCGCAACCTTCAACTGTTGCGTGCTGGGCACCCTGCTGGTTGCAGCCAGCCAGAACTATAACCTGCTGCAGTCCATCGGCTTCGGCTTTGGCAGCGGCGTGGGCTACCTGGTCGCCGTGCTGGTGGTGGATGAAGGCCGCCGCCGGCTGCGCAGCAAAGATATCCCACATATATTCCGCGGCCTGCCCAGTGTGCTGATTTATATCGGCATTCTCTCGCTGGCAATTTACGGGCTGGTTGGCACTGTGGATTGAGCCGCGCCCGGACGTAAAAAACGGCATCCGTGAAAGAGGAGTGATTACCATGCAGAATTGTTTTGTCCCTGCTGATATCCTGCTGCCCGGTGCAGCGACCCCGCTGGACCCGTGGGCCTGCATTGCGGTGGATCAGTTTACCTCCCAGCCGGAATACTGGCAGAAAGCGGAGGAACTGGCAAAGGGCAAACCCAGCACCCTGCACATTGTTCTGCCGGAAGCTTACCTTGGAACCCCGCAGGAAGAATCACGCCTTGCGGCGATCCGTGCGGCCATGCAGGATTACCGCGATAACCTGCTGACCCGCTGTGTACATGGCTATGTGTATGTGGAGCGCACCCAGATGGACGGTACCATCCGCCAGGGTCTGGTTGGTGCTGTGGACCTGGAACAGTACAGCTTTAAAAAAGGCAGCAAGCCCGCCATCCGCCCCAGCGAGAGCACAGTGGTGGCGCGCATCCCGCCCCGGCTCAAGATCCGCCGCGGGGCCCAGCTGGAAACCCCGCATGTGATGATGTTGGCCGATGATGAAGCCTGTACCCTGATTGAACCCATTGCCGCCCATAAGGCGGAGCTGCCGCTGCTGTATGATGGCGCGCTGATGCTGAACGGCGGCCACCTGGCCGGTTGGGCCGTGGAGGACCCCGCGCTGGTGGAGCAGATCAACACTGCGCTGGCAAACCTTGGCGATGCCGCTGCTTTTGCCGCACGCTGGCCTGCCGCAGCCGGCCAGCCCCCCATGACGCTGGCGGTTGGTGATGGCAACCATTCCCTTGCCACAGCAAAAGCCTATTGGGAAGAACTGAAACCCACCCTGCCGCCGGAACAGCAGCAGACCCACCCGGCGCGCTGGTGCCTGGCGGAAGTGTGCAACGTGCATTCCCCGGCGATTGAGATTGAGCCCATCCACCGTGTGCTGTTTGGCGTGGACGCCAACACCGTTGCCGCAGACTTTGGCAGCTGGTTGGAACAGCACGGCGCAGCCCTCCAGGGCGGCGACCAGCATATCGTGCTGGCCGGTGCCGGTGCAGAGATCACCTTTGACGCCGCCAACACCCCGGACCCGCTGGCCGTGGGCACCACGGAACATTTTATTGGGGATTATCTGGCCCAGAACCCCGGCGTGACGGTGGATTACATCCACGGTGCCGCGGCTGCCCGCGCCATGGCTGCAGACCCCGCCAAACCAGCCACAGCCCTGCTGATGCCGGACTTTGCCAAAGCAGACCTGTTCAAAGGTGTTGTGCTGGGCGGCGTGCTGCCGCGCAAGACTTTCAGCATGGGCCATGCCGAGGAAAAACGTTACTATAATGAATGCCGCAGTCTGACCATGCCGGACTGACGATACAGGGAGCCAATTATGCCGAACAACGAAAAAAACGCTGAGCCCGCCGTGCGCGATGCTCAGTCCACAGCAGCGCGCCGTCGCCGCCGCCGCCACACCCCCCATGGGGATGCCCCGGCCCAGAACCCCGCCCCACGGGCCCCACAGCCCAAAGATGCATCCCGCCCCTGCCCGCCCCGGCAGGCAGCCCCGAACAACCGCAGCAATGCGGCAAAGCCCGCTGCCCTCAAACCGGCCCAGCGCCCTGCCCGCCCCAATAATGCCAATCAGGCCCGCCCTGTGGCTCCGCAGCTGAACGGCCAACCCCCGCGCGGGCAGCAAAAGCCCCAGCCCACTCCCCAGCCGCCGCGCCGCCGCCCGCCGCAGGAACCTGTCGCGCAGCCCCCGCAGCGCAATGCTGCCCGCCGTGCCCCCGCAGCCCCTGCACCGGAACCGCCGCGCCCGCCGCGGCGCGCCCCGCAGCCAGCCCCCCGCAGCCGGGTGAACCGTGAACCGCGAGAGGAAGATCCGGGCCTGGAGATGATTTCCCGCCGCCCGCCCAAACAGAAGTTTGCCAACTTTGAAGAGTATATGGCCGCCCACGGCGGAGCTACTGCCCCCATTGCGGGCGAAGGTCCGCTGCCGGAGCTGGTGCCAGAGTTCCACTTGCTGTCCGTTCCGGCGGAAAATCTGGTTCCGGCGGAGGATGACGAATGACCCCGCAGGCGGCAGCGGCCCTGCGCTGCCCGGTGTGCGGCGGCGCATTGATGCCGCTGGGAACCTCGCTGCGCTGCCCCCAGGGCCACAGCTATGATATGGCCAAGGAAGGGTATGTCAACCTGCTGGCCATCCAGAAGCGCCATGCGGCGGACCCCGGTGACGGCAAAGCCATGGTGCGCGCCCGCCGTGCCTTTTTGCAGGCGGGGTATTATGCCCCGTTCCAGAAAGCGCTGGCCGAGCTCTGCCTGGAATACGCACCCGAATGCGGTGAGACCCACCTGCTGGATGCCGGCTGCGGCGAAGGCAGTTATGACCGCGTGGTGTATGATGCCTTTGCCGCCCAGGGCCGTCCCTGCGTACTGGCCGGGTTCGACCTTTCCAAGGATGCCATCCGCCTTGCGGCAAAGCTACTGCCGGAAGCCGCTTTTGCGGTGGGCGGCAGCTTCAGCGCCCCGGTGCGGGATGGCTGGGCGGATGTTCTGCTGAACATCTTTTCGCCCTTTGCCGGGCAGGAGTTCTGCCGGGTGCTGCGCAGCGGCGGTGTGCTGCTGTATGCAGTGCCAACGGCACGGCATTTGTACGGGTTGAAAGAAGTTCTGTACGATGAGCCGTATGAAAATGCAGAACAGCAGACAGAATACTCTGGCTTTACCCTGATCGGAGAGCGCACCGTGACGGATACCATCACGGTGGAGGGCGACCAGATCCGCAACCTGTTTGCCATGACCCCCTATTTCTGGAAAACCCCGCACGTCGGGGCACTCCGCCTTGCGGCAAAGCAGAGCCTGACGACCGAAATTGGCTTCCGCTTCCTTGCTTACCGCCGGGTATAATGGAACAAAAAGTAAAGGCAATACCGCATAATTCTAAGTGCCGATACGGCGAGCGAGGTGCG
>OLOG01000818.1_pt1 | contig 23767 bp, 32 predicted proteins | sample 1672351 | NCBI WGS metagenome assembly OLOG01 (sample SAMEA3136674, study PRJEB25190) | human gut metagenome | biome: human gut; feature: human-associated habitat; material: faeces | place: Austria | collected 2013 | reverse complement strand
GGACGGCACTTCAGAAGAAGCTTCGAAGATGGAATTCTCCTACGGCGTGGACAGACCTGAGGATGTAGCAGATCTCTGTGAAAAGTACGAAGAAGCAGAAAAAGCAGAAGGTGATGTACGTAATGTGACAGTTACTGCAGCTCCTGGTACAGAGCAGGAAAAGGATTATACAATCACGGTTCCAGCAGATAATCATGTATGGATCATGCTTCATGACGATAATTCTTATTACATTATGTATACAGATAAGGAGTGTAAAGAACTGTACGAGCCAGAGGAAGATGTGAAAGAAGACACACATCTCTATGCAGAGATTGAGTCTTATGAAGAGGCGGAGGATGAAGTATGAGGAGTTTGAGCGTATTTATCAGGAATATTATCTGAAAATTTTGACATTTATACATAAAAGAGTTCCTGATCTGTATGAAGCGGAAGAACTGACTGGAGATGTATTTCTGTCTTTTTACAGAAATATGGACAGTTATGATGAAGAAAAAGGTAGTATAGCTACCTGGTTGTATGCAATCACAGCAAACCGCCTGAAAAACTATTATAGGGATAAAAAGACTCATTATTCTCTGGAAATCCTGAAGCAGCAGACAATTCCCCGGGAAAAAATGCCGGAAGAGATTGTGGCAAAGATTATGAGAGAAGAGACATTAAGAAAAAGTCTGGAGCAGCTTTCTGACAGAGAACGGGAAATTCTTCTGGGAAGATTTTATTATCAGAAAAGTTCCACAGAGCTTGGCAGGCAGATGAATTTATCACCGGGAAATGTAAGGATGATACAGAAACGTGCTCTGGAGAAGTTGCGAATGATTATGGAAAAACAGGGGGAATAGGCGTTCAGGCTACAGAGACTCTGCCTGAACTGACTGGGGATAATGCATTGTAATAGATTATGAAAGCCGGATGACATATTTCAGATATGAGATATTTGCATATGGGTAGTTTGAAGAGGAGGGAATTGTATATGTGGACAAGGAGAGAATTGAAAGAGTGTGCCAAACAGCTTTTAAAGATAAATTATTGGAAAGCAGTTCTGGCAGGAGTTATATTATCCCTGATTGGAGGTTCAGGAGTGGTCTCGGTAGTAGAAAGGTCTTCTTCCGGAAGTTTTGATGAAGTGATAGGCGCAGTAGAAACTGATGATTTTGGCCTTGTTTTAGGAATTGCACTTGGAATTGTGGCAGTTGCGTTGCTTGTTAACTTTATTATGACGATTTTGATTTGGAATCCTCTGGAGGTGGGATGTAAAAAGCTGTTTATTCAATGTGAATACGGAACAGCGGAGACGAGATGTATCTGGTCGGTGATCAACAGGAGAGATGGAAAGAATGTTGGCTGGATTATGTTTTTGCGGACATTGTTTGTAAGCTTATGGAGTCTTTTGTTTATAATTCCGGGAATTATAAAACAGTATGAGTATATGATGATTCCGTTTTTGTTGGCAGAGAATCCACAGATGAATCGAAAAGAAGCTTTTGAAAAGAGCCGTCAGATGATGAAGGGAAATAAGTGGGCTGCATTTGTATTAGATCTGTCTTTTATAGGATGGAGCCTTCTGGGAATTATAACATTCGGGTTGGTTAATATATTCTTTGCCGGACCATATCAGTATTTAACACAGTCACAGCTTTATTTTCGCCTGAAAGAACAGCAGAAAGAGGAAAGCTATGGATATTGAGTATTTATTGTACCTGCAACAATTTCGCGAAACGGTTGGCAGTATTCTGACACCGCTTATGAATGCAGTAACAAAGCTGTCCGCAGGATTTTTACCTATTGCAATGATGTGTATGATTTACTGGGCATTTGACCGGAAGGCGGGACGAAAAATCCTGGCAGGACTTGGGGGCGGTCTGTTTATCAACGGATTTTTAAAGCTTACTTTCTGTGTCTATCGCCCATGGATACGGGATACACGGATTTTACCCTATGGTGATTCTAAAACAGCAGCTACCGGATATTCATTTCCAAGTGGGCATACAACGCGGGCAACGGCTATGTTCGGTGGAAGTGGACTTTGGTTCATGGAAAAAAAGCACAGTGTCGTTGCAGGTCTGTTGTTTGTGCTGGTATTCCTGACTATGTTTTCACGAAATTATCTGGGAGTACATACTCCGCAGGATGTTCTGGTGGGATTTATATCAACAGCAGTTATGATGTATCTGACCGGGTGGTTGGAATTGTGGAGTGAAAAAGAAAAAAAAAGAGACCTCATGATTCTTGTGGCAGGGCTTTTGATCTGTATTGCTGCTGTGCTGTACTATGAATACAAACCATATCCACTTGATTATCTGCCGGATGGATCACTTCTGGTTGATCCTGCTAAAATGCGGGGAGATGCATATGAAGGAGTCGGATTTATTGCATCCTTTGTCATCTGCAGGATACTGGAAAAAAGACAATTAGATTTTGACAGAATTTCGCAAAAGCTAAGGTTGTTTATCAGTATTTTTGCATTAATTCCTTTGTACTGGTGGATAAATACAGGGTGCCCATATATAATAGAAGAAATAAGCCGAAGCCTTGGCAAGTTCCTCAGATTTGGGCTTGGAATCATATATATCATGGTGCTGGTGCCAGGAACGGTGGTACTGGCAGGAACTCTGACTAATCGTGGAAGTGATAAGGTGACCAGAGAAAAACAGGGGCAGCCCTAAGGCTGCCCGGAAGGATTGATATAGTTATTTACGAATAGGACTTCAACGCTTTTTGAATTTCCTCCATATTCATGCCTCGTTTTAACATATTGTTTATCCTCATCTGCTCCCTATATCTGGGATCATCCATAGTAGGACGGCCAAAACCACCGGCAACATTTTCTAATTCTTCTTCAGATAATTCGTTTGTAATGTTCTGTTTGATTTCGCTCATAATAGTTCTCCTTTCCTGTAAGAATTCGAATGCTTCCTATCTGTTTATAAACATCAGAAGAGAATTTGTCACATTATATGAAGAAAAAATTATTTTTATCTAGAGATCTTTGATGCAAAGCGTCAGAGACCAGATACAATAAACAAATGATAAAAATACAGCATCAGTCAGATGATATGATAAACAAATTGCATACTGGAGGATGGAAAAGTGGATAAACAGAGTATATTTAGAAGGGAAAGTCTTGATCGTGTTGAATCTCCGGAACAATTAGATGCATATATTAAGGTGTCTCATCCGAAGGTTTGGTTAATTATGGCGGCACTTCTGGTGGCAGTAATATCTGTGATTGTATGGAGCGTTGTAGGAAGTCTTCCACAGACGATGACAGTGAAAGGAGTTACTGTTGGAGGTAATGTGATTAACTGCTATGAATGTGTAGAAAATGCCAACACAAACCTGATAGGATGTAAGGCAAATATTACACTGCCTGATGGAAGAAACATCAGTGGCAAAGTGGAAGCAGTGAGTCAGAATCCTTATTCACAGGAAGAAATTCGTGCTGAAATATCAGAAGACTGGTTTGCGGATAATGTGCTTGATGGAAACTATTCTTATGAAGTTCGGGTTATAGCTGAAGAAGACATTCCCCCAAATATGCTGGCAACAGTTATCATTACAACAGCCGAAATGAAACCAATTCAATTTATTTTGGATTAGGAGCGTGCTATGAAAAAGAGAAAAAAAGAATTACAATTCCGGTTATTATGCAGATGGAAGCCCTGGAATGTGGTGCAGCAAGTCTTGCTATGATTCTTGCGTATCACGGCAAGTGGTTACCGCTTGAACAAGTTCGTAGTGATTGTGGAGTATCAAGAGATGGAAGCAAAGCTTCCAGTATTGCAAAAGCTGGAAGAAGTTATGGGCTGGAGGTAAAAGCGCATCGATATGGGGTAGACGAAGTAAAAGAGAATGTTACTTATCCTGCAATTATCCATTGGAACTTTAATCATTTTGTTGTGTTATGCGGTTTTACCAAAAATGCAGCTGTAATTAATGATCCTGCACGTGGAACGATCAATGTAACAATGGAAGAATTTGATCATTCTTTTACAGGAGTATGTATTGAGTTCACACCAGGAGAAAACTTTGAGAAGGGTGGAAAGCCGGAAAGTGTATTTAAGTTTTTGAAGGATAGACTGGCCAATACAACGGCTTCTGTGATTTTTGTAATGATTACGGCTGCCCTTGTTGCTTTTGTAGGCTTGGTTACTCCCGTGTTTGCCAGAATATTTACGGATCAGATTTTGCCCGGACATAATATGCATTGGCTTGAAATGCTTCTGGTGGCAATGCTTTTCACTGCTATATTCCGAATGATTGTTGGTTTTCTTAATGAGATATATCTTTACAGAATTAAAGGAAAGCTTGCTATTGTATCAAATGCCTCATTTATGTGGCATATGCTTCATCTGCCCATGGATTTTTATGCACAACGAATGGTGGGAGACCTTGCTGGCAGACAAAAACTGAATGATCAGATTGCAGAGACTTTGATCGCAAAGTATGTTTTGGTAGAGACCAAGGCACCGGAAGGCTATGTAAGAAGCGAAAAAGAGGAATCCGTAATCTTTGCGTATGAGGATGGAAACACCAAGGAGATTGAGATTACCAAAGAGCTTACCAATGAACGGATTCCAACAGGCGGCTATTCCAACAGTCCAAAGACTGAGGATGATACCAATATCTGGCTGCCGTTCTTCTTACTGCTCCTGTCAGTAGGAGGAATTGCTGGAATCATCTGGTATACCAAACGGAAAAATCACGATTGAGAAAAACTGGGCTGTCACTTCGGTGGCGGTCCTTTTTTCTTGCAGAAAAATAAGAAACGGAGGATGTTATGAAGCAAATCAAAGAGATTCTGATTGCATCGGTCAGTCTTTTTCTGTTAGGGTTTGGAATCTGTATGGCAGTCAGCACCTTTTTTATGTACCGGGAGGGCGAACAAGAATACGAGGCCCTGCGGGAATATGTAAATGAGGAAGAAAGAGAAGAAGATGAAAGCGAGGAGCAAGACTCGACACTGGCCAGTAAGGCGACCGTTGATTTTCAAGCCTTAAGGAAAATTAATTCGGATATCATTGCCTGGATCCGGATTCCAGATACAAAAATCGATTATCCGATAGTACAAGGAAAAAACAATGCCTACTATCTAAAGCACATGTTTCAAAAGACGGAGCATGCAGCTGGAAGCATTTTTCTGGATGTTGATAATGAAGCTGATTTTTCCAACCGGAAGAGCATCCTGTACGGACATAACATGAAAGATGGCAGTATGTTCCAGGGATTGCACCGCTTTCAAGAAGAATCGTATTTACAAGAACATAACCAGGTATATTTATATCTTCCAGATAACCGGGAACTGGTATATAAGGTAATAAAATGTGGCTATGTAAAAGCGGATAGTGATACCTTCTGGCTGGGAGAACCAGTGGAAACGCCACAGCTTCTATTGTCTACCTGTGGCGCTGATTCGTCCAAAAGGCTGGTGGTATGGTGTGAACTGCCGCAGGAGGAAGAAGAAATGACGGAAGAAAACATAAAAGATATTGAAATATTGGATTTTGATTAGTGCGAAATGAATCAGATGTAATAGATGAAAAATATTAATTCCTTTATGCGACGGAAAACAAATTTTTGCGTTATATATAGTAAGAAACAAAATTGAAATAATGCAGGAAGGGGGATAGCAACACTGAGTATTTAAAATGCAAAAAAGAAAAGGAGTTGGAAGAATATGAATGGATTAAAAAAATGGATGGTAGTATTAATGACTGGTGTTACACTTATGGGAAATGTAATTGGAATGGGTACGACAGTTATAGCTTCTAAAAATGAAACGCAGGAATCTTTATCCGGTGTGGATGTTTATATGCCAGAAAATGGTTCTTTGGAAAGAGTAATTAGAGTTTATGAAGATGGTTCTTTTGTAACAGAGCCAATTAATGATATCAGAACGTACGCAACGAATACTCCTTGTGAACATCCAGCGAGATATTTGGAAGCACACGGTAAAAAAACAGATTTTCAGACTGTGGGAACAGCGGGAATATGTTATAAAGAACGATTGATCATATCAAACAAATGTAAAAAATGTAATCGTATAGGAATAAAAACGTACAGCCCATGGTCTTATTGTAGCAAGCATTCTTATCCTGTATTAAAAAAGACCTGTAAAATATGTGGATACACGAAAAAATAGAAAGTTGGGGGAATATCAAAATGAAACGAAAAAAAATATGGATAAGTGTAATTGCCAGTATGTTGATTGGAACTGTTTCCGTGGCTGCCAGTTCTGGTATTGAGTTACATGAATTTTTCAATGAAAAAGGTGAAAAAGTAATTTATCCATGGGAATCAATAGAAAATCCAGATCTGAATTATAACGGTCCTCAGGATCAGGTATATGTTGGACAGATTATTCAGACGGAAGATGGACCGGAAAAAGTAATTGCTGTTGATGAACAGGGAAGTTATGTAACAGAAGTACTGGAGCAATAAAAGAACGAGCAGGAAAAGAAAGCATGATATGTTTTCTTTTCCTGCCGACGAAAAAATAATAAAATATTTCTATTTTTTATACGACCAATTATAATAAAATACGTCATATAAAGTTGAAGGAGAAAATTAAAAAAATGAATGATGTACAGATCATAAATTTATATTTTGCAAGAGATGAAAATGCCATTGCTGAAACAAAAAATAAGTATGAAAATATGTGTTATTCCGTTGCCCATAATATTTTATATAACCGGGAAGATTCTGAAGAATGTGTAAATGATACCTGGTTTTTTACTTGGAACAGCATCCCACCCAAAAGACCATCCATTTTAGCTTCTTTTGTATCTAAAATAACAAGGAATACTGCAATTGGTCGATACCGTAAGAAGAATGCGCAGAAGCGGACGGATTCTCATATGGAGGACATAGCAGGTGAAGTTGAAAAAATAGGGAACATAATTGCCTCGGATATTGAAACGTATTTAAGAAAAAAAGAAATCATAGATATTTTTGATGCTTTTTTAGGTACACTTTCAGAGCGTGACCGGGATATTTTTGTAAGGCGATACTGGTACATGGATTCTATCAAAAAGATAGCGGATAGACACAACTGTGGAGAAAGCAGGATTAAGTCAATTTTAGCCCGTAGCAGAAAGAAACTTTATTATTTATTGACGGAGGCTGGGTATGCAGAATAATAAAGGCTGGGATTTTTTAACAACATTTGCAGACATTAATGATAATTATATATACCAGGCTTCAAAACCATGGAAAGAAAATAAAAACATTTAAGATGCCATTAAAAAAAGTAATTGCATGTGCAGTAATCGTAATGATTGTCGGATTGGGACTGACACATCAGAATGAAGTAAAAGCAGCCTGGGAGAAAATGACTTCTCTAATTGGACAAATTCTGGGTATCTCTGAAGATACTGGAGAATATATAAAACAGATTCAAAATAAAATCGCAAAGAATGGAGTTACGGTTTCTTTAGAAGAAGTAGCAGTGGATGATGAGAATTTATGGATAGCATATTCCATGACAGATGAAAATGGAAATAATGACGTATCTATGAGCAGCATTGAGGTTAGTGTTTATGGAGTCAAATTAGAATTGGAAAGACAATATTCTAATTATAATGATACCGACTCCAAATCAAAAGATTATGTAGCAAGATTTTCTCTAAAGGCATCTTCAGCTAAACAAAATTTTGAAATTACAATCGGTAATTTTAATACAAAAGGGGACCAGCTTTACATAAAAGATAAATATAATTTTTCTTTTACTGCTGATCCAAAAATACTTGAAAGAGATACAAAAGAAGTATTCATTGACCAATTTATACAATTGGACGAAAAACAGACTGTAACTATTTCAAAAGCAAAATACAATCTCTTCAGCTGTACTCTTTATGGAATACTTCCAGATATGAGTGAAAATACTGAACTATGGATTCGTGGAAAAGATGATGTAGGAAATGAAATTTCATTTAATCTCATTTCTTACCGAAATCCAGAACTGATATTTGAATTAGCAGAGCCTGGAAGTGCGAGGAATGCAAAAAAATTGACACTGCAGCTATATCAGTACACAGAGAATGAAGAAAGTAATATTTTATATAAAAAAGAAGATTATGGCGATTTTTATGCAGAGGAAATAGGAAAAGAATACGAAGAAAATCAGTCACCAGAAGAATTAGCTGTTCCTGTAGGAAATGAATTTACAGTAGATTTACAAAATTGAATTAGGAAAATGAGAGCAACAAGAAGGGAGGAAATAAGTAATTACCTAATTTACATAAAAAAAGAAAAGGAGATATTTACGATGAGAAAAGTAAAAAGAATTAAGAATGTATTGTGTGTATTGCTTGCAACAATTATATCTTTGGTTAGTATGACAACTGTTAAAGCAGATGGAGAAGTTGCTCCATATGAGGATATGGAAAATGCAACATTGCTTCAAAAAGAATGTTATGATCTGGATGAAGACACTATGATTGAAATTACAACTTATGAAAAAAGTATTCCTTCATTTGCAAGATCTTCATGGAAAACTAAAACTGGAACAAGAACATATAGAATTATAAATAAAAAATCTAATACTGTATTTGTACGTTATATTTTAAAGGGTACGTTTAAATATAATGGAAAAAGTGCACAGTGCACAGATGCAACTACCGAATGCAAAGTATTGGTTCCAAATGTATACAATGTAGTTACAAATAGAGCTGAAAAAGCAGGTAATACTGTACTGGGATATTTTTATTGTACGCATGTGAAAACAGGAAAAGGAATGGGTGGCACTTTTTCAATAAAATGTGCCGCTAATGGAACATTAACAATTAACTGACTTTTAAGTGTGACTGAATATATAAAAAAGCTCTACTCATATACCGAGTGGAGTTTTTTTTCTATTATTGCGCTGTTGCAGAATTACGGCATTTTTCAATAAATAATATCTACAGATATATGGAAAATCATAGCTTTCGGTATATTGTGAACTGAGAGAGAAACAACGGAAGCGGCAACCTACTACGCAGACAGACAAGTGGTGTCTGTAAAAGAAGTTCCTCAAATAGGAGATCGAATCTATACAGATTTCCGTGAGTGCTGCGAGGACCAGAAAGTTCCATATCGCTGGGTATGCAATAAGATGCTGCAGGAAGGCGTTTCTGTCCAAGACGCTGTCAGATATTATAAAAGAAAACAAGAAAAGAAGCTGCAAAAGGCTCAAAAGCAAGTTCCTGTCAAAGGCAAAATGCTTGAACCACAGCCTGTTAATGTTCTGGGAAAGAAATATGAATCAAAAGAACGCTGTTATAAAGGTTTGGGAATAACCAAAAAGTCGGTTCAAAATCATATGAAGAAAACATCCTGTATGTTTGAAGAAGCTGTCGTATATTGCTATGAGAAAAAGCTGGAAAAACAATTTGAATTTCGCAGAGAAATCTATAAAAGCTACAATGCCTGCTACACTGCGTATAATCTTGCACAGGAATATGTTGCGATAAAAGCAAAGCGGGAAAAAATCACAAGACAGGAAGCTATGGAAAAACTATTAGCACAACGAGAGTCTGAAAAAACCATATAAACAGAACACAATTTCGAAAGGAGAACAGTTATGTTGAAAAGTAGAGGCGGACGAGAAGAAAATGAGAAACTTCTTCTTTCAGTAAAAGAAACTTGCGGACTTACCGGATTGTCTGAAAGGACAGTGCGAACTTTAATGGCAGAAAATGATTTTACCGTTCGGATTGGGCGAAGAACCCTTGTTCATAAGAAAAAATTTGAGAAATGGCTGGAAAAACAGGAGACTTGAATATTTTTCTGGAACGTGTTAATATTCTGATGTACTTGTGATCTGGTCGGGAAAGGATGAAAACCAGATATTATGAGGTGTTTTATATTATTTTAGACACTGGGATGCGTATTGGAGAACTGGCAGCTCTTATGTGGGAATACATTGATTTTCATGCACACCGAATCCGCATTTACAAAACACTTAATAAAACTACGATATTTTATGATGATAGTAAGAGAAGAATAAGATGAATACAAATGAAACAAAAAATGAAAATACCGTGCAGAAACCGTGCAGTAACACTTCCAAAAGCGGCGCAAATGTAGATAAATCAAGGGGTTCTGGCAAAAGAATGAACATGTCGCCCATACTTGACAGGTATTTTATATAATTGATGGAAAAGATTAAAAACACTTGATTTTGCGGTGTTTCTTGATTACTCGGAGACTTTTGAGAGTGGCACAAAATAGTAGTAAATAGCATGGTATATTCTCAAAAACAGTGTAGTGTCCAGTGCAGTAAAACAACCTAGAAAAAATTTTTTAACACCAGATCTTGAGTACAGTTTGGTTATAAGAACATGAGAAGTGGGCCGGATTTTACATTTATTTATGTAAAGTTCGGTCCTTTTTGGACACTAAAATAGAAAAATATTATTGTTACAGTTGCAACTTTAGAGTATAATAACATATAGTCGAAGAACAGATTTGATATACTGTAGAAAGGGAGAATACCGTTGAACACAGAGATTAAAAATTCAATTCTTACGACAGATAAAGACGCACAATATGATGAAAGTGCGAAAAGGTTACTTGGTCAGAAAAGCATCCTGGACAAGCTATAACGATATTAAATGCGTTTATTCTATTTGTGTTTGTATGAATATGACTGAAAATAGTCTGGAACATATTCATCTAGTAAAAGAAAGCATTGTGAATTTACATGCCTGGAAGGGAAAACTTGATTTGATCAATATTGTAATGATTGGTCTATCGGAAGATATTCCTATTCATGAAGAAAAATATGAGTTACATAAATTACTGGGAGCTCTGTTGTCTCAGATCTATCTGTAGATGAAAAACTGGATATTATAGAAAATGAATATAAGATTCCGATTGAAAAAGATTTCAGAGAGGATGTGAGTGCCATATGTAATTTGAGTCAGAAAATTAAAGAAGCTGGAATTGAAATTGGTAAACGAGAAATGATTATGAAAATGTGCGATAAAGGCTATACAATCGCTCAGATTGCTGATGTTGCAGGAATGGATGAAAAACAGATTGAAGATACTATAAAAATGCTGAATTGCTATCAGTATAAAAGATTAAACATGATCTAAGCAAACAAATTATATTTTACAGAGTAGGAGCCTGGCGGGATGTTACAGTGAGCATCTCGCCACTTTATTTATTTGACATGGTTTGGCGAAATATCAGAAAATTCTGCGAGTAGAAGAAAATTAGTTAGAATTTATTACAAAATAATAGTGGGGAGTGAATAAAGAACACATATGAAGTTTAACATTGTAAGTAGAAATTGTGTGATGACCAATTCAGAAATCGTTTATTTGACAAATGATAATTGGAATGATTATTTTGAATATCGAACTATGTACCAAATGTATTATAAAAATCAACATATTGGTGGAGTACGAATTGGTAGAATTGGACAAACAGAAGATCGCCCAGATATTCCAGACGAATTTGAAACATTACCTACAGATTATTTTTCACTTGGTGTAAGTTTGGAATATTATAAAAATCTTAAAAGAGAAGGAATTCCACGTGTAGAAATTCTAATAGCATTGCATGATATAGCGTATGATTTGAAGTTATTGGAGACTGTTCGCGAGGAACGCGTTACTCAGCGTTCTCTTATGAGAGACTTTTCATATTATGCAGTCAAAGAACAGTTTCATAGAATTGCGGATGGTGGCGCTGTCCTGACAGATTATGATTTTAAATACATTTTGCCTGATAAAGACATTACTACTGGCGAAAATTTAGAGCTAGATTTTTATGTGGAGGGAGAGAATAATACCCCACCAAGTAATATTTATGTCCTTATAGGAAAAAATGGAATAGGGAAAACTACAATTATAAAAAAAATGCTTAAAACTTTATTATGTAATAATGATTTGCATACATATGGAGAATTCATTACTGGCTGGGGAGGAAACTTTTCAAATATTGTTAATATTTCTTTTAGTATGTTTGATGATCCCATTACTGAAGTTGATGTCTTTGACAAAATGATATTTTATAAGTATATTGGATTGATAGATGTACGTTATGAAAATGATATTCGGAAGCGAAATGTAAAATATGATCAATTGCCAGATATGTTTTTTGAAAGCTACTGGAATGTGATTAAAAGCATTACCAAAAATGAATTATGGAAACGCTCTGTTAAAATCCTAGAAACAGATTCGACGTTTAAAGAATTAGATATAGGATCTTGGATATCTCAAGAAAAAAGTAAGTTAGAGAAAATGATACTTGCAACAGAAAAGTCAATAGAAGAAAAAAATAATATTGAAAAGAATTTCTTTCGCGAAATTATTAATAATCAGTTTTCAAAGTTGAGTTCAGGACATAAAATTATTTTGTTAACGGTTGTAAATTTGGTTAATTTTGTAGAAGAAAAAACACTTGTAATCATGGATGAACCAGAAGAGCATTTACATCCACCGCTTGTATCAGCTTTTATTCGGGCATTATCAGAGTTAATGAGTTACAGAAATGGAGTTGCTATTATTGCAACCCATTCTCCTGTTATTGTGCAGGAAGTGCCTAGAAGATGCGTATGGAAAATTAGGGGACATGGGAAGTATCGAAAATTTGAACATCCAGAAATTGAAACTTTTGGAGAAAATCTGGGGGAAATAACTACAGAGATTTTTGGCTATGATGTAGGAAGCACTGGATTTCATACAATTCTAAAGAATGTTGCTGATAGGAAAAACTCATATGAAAAAGCTCTCAACGAGTTTCAAGGAGAACTTGGAAAAGAAGCCAAATCAATACTTCGAGCGTATATGTATGATAAGGAAAACACTTAATGAAAAAGTTAGAAAAGCCACAGTTTGATATGGAAACGATTATAGATAATTGTTTGGTTCATATGCAAAATCCTCGAAAAAAGAGAATCACATTAGTTAAGGAAAAAATAAAGAAAAAAACAGAAGAATATGATGAATTAGCTCGGCATGGACAATTGCATATAATACCTGAGCATGACACAATTGACAATATTGCAACTAAAGAAGATATGGAAGCTCTATATACGCAAAGATTTGTTCCGAAAAATCAACCGAATAGAGCATTTTATGATAAAATCTTAGCTTTGGCACCCTATGGAAAATGTCCTTATTGTCAACAAAATTTAGTAAAAACAGTGGATCATTTTTTGCCAAAATCAAAGTATGTTGCTTACACTGTTACACCTTATAATCTTATTCCAGCTTGTTCAGATTGTAATACTGGAAAGTTAGATTCAACATTTCATAATCGTGTAGAAGAGCCATTTCATCCATATTATGATAATTTTGATGACTGTGTGTGGCTGAAGGCAAAACTTATAGAAATGGAACCGGTTTCATTTCAATTTTATGCAGATCCACCAATTGATATATCTGAAGAGAAAAGACAGCGAATAAGTCATTCGTTTTCTGAACAAGGATTTTGCTTGAATAATATATATAAATTGCATGCAGCAGAAGAGTATTGCAGTCGGGAAACAAGATTAAAAGAATGTTTTCAAAAAGGAAAAAAGGAACTAGCTGTTGAAGTTTTACAAGATTTGATTAAAGATGAAAAATCCATTTCACTTAATTCATGGAAAACTGCGTTATATCAATCAATTATTGATAGTGAGTGGTACTGGAATGAATATTTGCCAGAAATATGTAAAGGAAAGGACTAATTTCAGCTATTTGTAAGGGAAGAAATAAAATTCAGATGAGGAAAGATAAAATGGAAAATTTTGAGATACTGCCAACAGAGGAAAATTTAATAAAAACATTGGAAGCGGATCTGCTGGGGCGAAATCAGCAATTATCATATTTTTATAATCTGTTGCTTGCGCAGAAGGGAGCAAGTACTATTGCGGTAGATGGAAAATGGGGAAGCGGAAAAACATTTTTTATAAAACAATCTACGATGGTGATTAATGCAAAAAACCCTGTAAGTATAATTGAAAAAGAAAAAAGAGAGAAGATACTATCAAAATTATTCTTGACTGAAAGTGATAATTATGATGATTGTAATCTTGCTATATATTATGATGCATGGGAAAATGATAATGATACAGATCCTATTGTGTCACTTGTATATGAAATCGCGAAGCAGTTGGGGATGACCTATACATTTGATCCTGATACAGATTTTTTTAAATTGGGCGGTGCAGTTTTAGATGTTTTTAGTGGAAAAAATCTTAAGGGAATTATAGAAAATTTGAAGAGCGATAATCCACTCTCAAAATTCAAAGAACAAAAGGCGTTAGAAGAAAAATTGAAAGATTTTTTTTCAGAAGCATTGAATGAGCGTGGAAATCGATTAGTAGTTTTTATTGATGAATTGGATAGATGTAAACCCAGTTTTACAGTTCGATTATTAGAACAAATAAAACATTACATGCACGATGAGAGAATTACATACGTATTATCAATTAACACAGAGGAATTGCAGCATACAATAAAAAATTATTATGGAGATTCATTTGATGCGTGTAGATATTTAGATCGATTCTTTTATTTAAGAATTAACTTGCCTCCGGTTGACAAAAAGAAATTTTACATGAATATAGAGTTAAATGGAAGGTACTATTTAGAAATAATTTCTAGACGTATTATTGATGTTTATAATATGCAATTAAGAGAAATAACTCGTTTTTATCGGCAGGTACGAACTGCGGCCTATGTTCCTACACATGATGATGAAAAATGGAATTGTATATTTCCAGATGGAGAAGCTAGACAATTTATGTTATCTTGTATAGTTCCAATTATTATAGGATTGAAAATGGTAGATATATCAATGTATGAACAGTTTATTTCTGGAAAAAGTGGAAAACCTATGGTTGATATATTAAACACTAAAGAATTTAGTACTGGACTACTTTGTCGTTTCTTAAAAGAGGATGAATCTTTTTCTCAAATAGAAAAAAAGAAATTGATTACACCTGAAGAAAAAATTCTTGAGATTTATAATGCTATATTTGTAAATAAATATTCTGGCAATGATTACCAAAAAACAATAGGTAAATGTGAATTTGATGCTGATTCAAGAAAATTTGTTCTGGTGGCAGCAAGTATGTTATCTCAATATGCGAATTACGAAATATAAAGGTATAAGTATCAGATAAATTATGTGTAGACCAGAGGGGCTAATCAATTAATGATTAGCCTCCTGCTCGGTGTCGATTTATTGGTTACTTTTCAGCTAGGTTATAAGCTTCCAGGGACCAAGGAGAATTCAACTCATTCAATCAATTCCAAAAAGAATTCACTTTCCGTTCCGCAATGTCTTTGGAAACGTTGCATTTTTTTGCAACATAGGAAACTGTGTCTGCGAAAGAACGGCCAAGTTCCTGTGAAAGTTCGACGATGCCTTTTACCTCTGAGGTAAATTTTTCACTTGTAACATAATCACGTAAAACTTCTTCCTGACTATATAAGGTTACCATAATATCAATGACCTCCTTTTCGTGATTTTCAAGATATTCTTTTAAAATATTTTTATCCTTACAAATACGAATAGTTTCTGTAATAGCTGTTTGCGTATTATTTTTATACAGGTTTCTTTGTTCATCAATGACCTTGGTAAATAAAACGTATTGGGTAATAATATCGTTGTTTTTACCGGTTATTAGAACCTTTACCTTTGCATCAATTGCAATTGGTTTTCCAGCAAAAAATTCTTCAGAAAGAGAAATTTCGGTTTTGCTAATTGTTTTGGAACCAGTATATAGAACATATAATTCTGGTTCTGGAAATTCCAATTTCGTCGAAGCGTAAACGCTTTGTTTGGAAGAAATAAAATAATCTTTCCAGGTCTGAGCCAGATACATAATACATCTGACAATAATATTTTCTGTCCAGGTTGACTGTGCTTCTACGAGAATCATTAAGCGGGAACCAACTTTAAATCCAAGATCATTATATGGGTTATTGGCCATTACCTGTTGGAGAGTGACATATTCCAGATCTGATTCCAAGACGGTAGTATCTTCAGGATGCAAAGCCTGGTAAAGTTGCAGCAGATATTCCTTATTTGAAAATAAATCTTCAAAAACACTGGCTTTTACAGTTTGTTTCATATAGTGATCAGATTCTTCATTTGTATGATTTTGAGTATTGGCTGAAAAGTTTATTTCGACACCTTCTTTCAAGTTAAGTAACTGGATCTTTTTCAAAGTTATATTTTCTAATATTATATTATCATAATGGAAGCGGATTTACAATAAAGCTTAAACTCTAATTATGTCAAAAAATATCGGTCAGTTACTGCTCAGAAGTTAGCTGGACTTGAGAAAAACGAAGGTGCAGACTAATAATTGTCAAAGCCATCAGTTTTCTTATCTGAATATCCCGGACACTCTGTCCAATTATTCGCTGGTTCTTCCAGCCGCATCAAAACAAACATGCTCATGCATTGACAGAGATAATCGATACTTTCGAAACTCCTGAATGTTACAGCCTGCGCCTGTTTCCGCTTATAGCTTCTTAGACGCCTTTCGGCTTCATTATTAGTGGCAGGTACACGGGAATCATGCAGGAACATCAGATTGTTCTGCATATATTTCTCCATTCTCAGAAATAAGTTATACCCATCCCTGTAATACTTGTTTGCTGGAACGTTTCCATATTCCGTTCTGACTGTTTCCAGTACCTCCCGGTACCTTTTTTCTAATTCAGAGATCTTTACCGGCTCTGGTTCCAGAAATGGCTGGCATCCGTTGCAGAAATGAATCATATCCTGTAACAGCGAACGCATCTCTTTGTTCCAAGTGCGGTCAAGCTCATTATCTATACTGTCCTTTAGGTAACGCAGCACATGGGCAAGACATTCCTGGTGATCCGCTCCATAATTATAAACGGTAATATCATGGCCATGGACAAATTCCTTCTTTTGAGAGGTTTTAAATACATAGCTTTAGTTCTTTTGCTAAAGGAATTTTCCAGCTGCCATTACTATCTAATTGAATATAAACAATGCCAGAAATATCATTTGGTAATTCAATATCACCTTTGACTAATGCACACACATTATTTCTACCTAATTTACCAATTAAGTAACCATGTTCAAATACAACATTTTGTCTTGCCCTGGCCTTTTTTTTCTTTCTTCTTCCCTTTTACATATCCCAAGTCGCAAGGGGTATATAAAACAATTCCAAATTCTACATCTGAGTATTTTTCAATTTTCTCTATAACTGTCATTCCACTGTTTACTTGTTCGTGCAAAATTATAGGCTCAAGTCCAATTTTTTCTATGAAGCGGGCAACTTCAAGCTTTACTTCATTATCGTGCCCATGAACAATAAAAATTTTTTTCTTTTTACTTGGAACAACAATATTATTAGAAGCATTATCAGGAATACAAATTGTGCCATTATTGGTGCTACTAGATTCAATAATCAAGTTTTGAACGTTTATCGTTTTTTCATTTATAAACGTTTCAGGGGGGATTTCAATGCCAATTGATATGGTGTTCTGAATAGTTATGTTATTATCCATTTTCGTGTCCTTTCTGGGACGCATACACAGCGGTCGTTATGATTGGACACCCATTGGCTTAGATTTTTAGTCTGGATAAGAAAAAAACACACAGACAAGGGGTGTCTACACAATCCGCTCATCAGACTTGCTGTTATCATGTAATTTACTGTCTAAGTGCTGAATTGTTATAAACTTCCACTGTCGTATGCATCCGACTTTGAGATATTATTAGTCTTCAAGGCAGGGCATGTTATAATGCATCTTTTAGAGAGTGTGTGGCATTGTGATATCTCATGTCCTTGTTCCCTTGAGGCAAGCTTATAATAATTCAAAATTATGTGCCTTAACAGGACATGGCATGGTAATTAAATTTTCATTCTTTACCTGCTTTTTTCGGGTATTTCATCGCTTAACAAGCTCCAAAATAATAAAAAACAGACATACCGTGAAGTAGTTATCTGTTTACCTAGGACACGGCATGTCCGATTTTTCAAAAATATTTTCAGTTTTTCTTAATATGATTTTGCTTTTGGGGTGATTTCTTTCTCTTTGTTAAGCTTGTGCATAGTATGGTTACTTATATATTTTCAGTTTAAATCACAGTACCTCAAGATATCGTAAGGATACAGAAAGTGAATATTTATCTCTTGGAAGATAATACCATGAATGGCACAACCACTGACTATAGGTAATTACTTACGCAGTTTTTAGCCCAACAGTTTTTCTAAAAACATTCATCATTGATTTCAGCATTTCTGTGTCCATTCCAGCTAAACTGCTTACATAAGAAATAGTCTCTGCTGGCATCAAATCTTCCAACGTACATTTGTAAACCTTACAGAAGCTAATAAGCTGTGTTAATGAACACATGACTTCTCCATTTTCATAACGCCGAATTTTTCTTGGATCGCAGTCAAAGATTTCAGCGACATCTTCTTGGGTTAGCGGGGTGTTAGCCCTCGCATTTTTTAGATTAGCACCGATTTCTTTTTTGAAATATGTACTATCATTCTGGGCGTTAAGTAGTTCACGGTATCTTTTCAGCTCATCATCCGATAACACTCACAACACCCCCGGACTCCAGACTGCTAAAAATAGCAGTAGAAGTCGGAGGAGTAGGAAGTGAAAGAAGCATCGAATCAGTTACACTGCCCGTATTACTTCTCCCTACATTTGTATTTCTGTTCAACCATGCAGCTCGTATCATCTCACTGACACGTTTTATTTTCAATTTTCTTAATTCACGCAGTTCTTTTCTGCGCTGCAGTAGTCTTTCGTATTCGTGGTAGAGTTCCTCTATGTTCAAATCATATTGAAAATAATCATAGAATAAACCAAATTGTGTTGAACGTTTTACTGTAACAGGCATACCGAATATAGTAGTATCAACAAAATCTGCCGTAACTACTATTGTTTTTTCGTAATCTGTCGTTGGAATGTAGGTAACAGAAATATTGCGCTCATTGTAATCTTGTAAAAAATTGCAGAAACATATACTGGTGAAAATACCAGAGAATAGTTTCGACATGTTTATTTTGGGCTCTTTTATATACCGACTAGCCCGTACATTTCCAGTAGCTAATATTGCAAAATTACGCAACTTTTTCTCATTCTTCTTTTCTTCTTCACGAATGATTGATTTGCTGATGGCATCAACAATCTTGGTCGAATCTAATTCTATTTGTATGCCATCCGGTTTTTTTATACTCACTGAAATAATAATCACCTCTTTTTTGAATATTCCGTTTATCCTCTACTTATAAACACCTCCTATTTTTGAATTTAAGGCCTTTAAAATTAGGTCATGCGAAGGAATAATTCGGTGTATTTATTATAACAGAAAATCTAAGCATACTAAAGAGGAAAGAGAATACACAATTTTATTTTAGGAAATATATCCATGGTTTAAAAATGGATTGCTGAAATAAGTTGGAAGATATATAATATTAGTAGAGTAAAAATTGTGAGATAACAGGAATTAGAAAATATGAAAAATCAACCGCTGAAACCATGGATAAAAGGAAATGAAAGTATAACACCAAATAATTTTTTTTCAAATGCATTGCCCAATTTAGAATATGGAGCTTGGATTTCTTTGGATATTGCAGTGGAATTGTATAAAGCGAATACTATAGATACGGGTTATTTAAAAAAGTCTTGGAATGAACATCATGAATATATAGAGCAAGTCTGTTTATTAACATGTGAACTTCCAGAAAAAGTTCCACCTAAACAAAATTAAGAGAATAAAAAATTGAAAAAATCCCGATTTTCTGCAGGTTCTGCTTGCAGGAGACCGGGATATATGGTACAATTATTTTAGGCGGATTATCGCCTAAGAGGAGGAGCCTAATGTATCTGGACTTTTTAGTAAAAATACCGTTTGTGCAGGGAAAAATCACACGTCGGAAAAAGAAGGATGCTGTATATGTTGAGTATGAATATGACAGGATTTATGACCCTGTCAGGCAATATACTTTTCCAAAAAGAGTAACAATAGGAAAGCTGTCTGAAACAGACCCGGAACTGATGCAGCCGAATCAAAATTTCCTGAAATATTTTCCAGATGCAGAGCTTCCAGAGACAAAAAACAGGACATCCAGAAGCAGCTGCCTGCGCGTGGGAGCATACTTTGTACTGCGTAAAATTATAGAAGAATACAACCTGGTCGAGCTCCTTGGTGGGTATTTTGAACAGCGTGATCTGGGCCTATTTCTGGATCTGGCAGTATACTCGATCATTGCAGAAAACAATGCTGCACAGTACTATCCAGACTATACATTTAACCATCCTCTTTTTACAAATGGGATGAAACAATACAGCGATTCTACCGTCTCAGATTTCCTGAATTCCGTAACAGATGACCAGAGTACTGGGTTCTTAAACTCATGGAATGAGACCAGAAACCATCGTGAAAAAATATATATTTCCTACGATTCTACGAACAAAAACTGCCAGGCCGGAGACATTGAAATGGTGGAATTCGGACATCCGAAAGTAGATGTGGGACAGCCTGTATTTAACTATGCAGTTGCATATGATACACATAACCAGGAACCATTATTTTACGAGAAATATCCCGGAAGCCTGAACGATATCTCACAGCTTCAGTTCATGTTGGACAAAGCTTTTGGATATGGTTATAAGAAGATCGGCTTTATTTTGGACAGGGGTTATTTCAGCTGTGAAAATATACAATATATGGATAAATGCGGTTACAGCTTCGTGATCATGGTGAGGGGAATGGCTTCGCTGGTGAACGAACTGGTTTTGGAGCATAAGGGAACTTTTGAAAGTAAGCGGGTGAATAACATCTATGAGTATGGAGTATATGGGAAGACCGTGAAGCACAGGCTTTATGCGGGTGATAAAAACGAACGGTATTTTCATCTGTACCACAGCATTTCCAAAGAAAGTGCAGAGCGTGCAGGGATTGAAAACAGGCTCAACCAGATGACATTGTACCTTAAAAAATATCAGAATAAAGTAAAAGAATTTGGGCCAGGGTTTGAGAAGTATTTTAATCTTCATTATGATGAAAAAACGCAGGCATTTGTACTGCCGGAAGAGCGCTGCAGTGTGGTGGAAAGGGAACTGGATCTGGCAGGATATTTCTGTATAATCACATCAGAAAAGATGAGTGCAAAGGAAGCAATCGAGCTGTATAAGAGCCGTGATACATCAGAGAAACTATTCCGTGGAGATAAATCCTATCTTGGAAATAAGAGCATCCGGGTATATTCAGAAGAGTCAGCAAGGGCTAAGATATTTGTTGAGTTTGTGGCGATGATACTGCGCTGTAAGATGTATACGAAGCTGAAAGAGGAGATGAAAAAACTGGAAAAGAAGCCGAATTATATGACAGTTCCGGCAGCGTTGAAGGAACTTGAAAAGATAGAAATGGTGCGTCAGTTGGACAATGTATACAGGCTAGACCATGCAGTAACGGCTAATCAGAAAACAATATTAAATGCGTTTGGACTGGATGCAAACCACATAAAATACTATGCATCCGAGTTAAGTAAAGAATTAAAAAAGGCGGAATAGAGAGGAGAAAAAGATGGCACGAACAAGAAAAACAAGCAGGGAAGCCCTGGGTGAAAAGATCGAAAAAGCAGAGGCTGATGTAATCGCAGCGAAGAAAAGATATGACCATGCAACCGCAGTTTTGAAAGAGCTTTTGGACAAACGGGATGCGATAAGAAAGGATGAAATCCTGTCAGCAATCGTAAAGAGTGGACGGTCTTATGAGGAGATAATGGACTTCCTAAATGTGGAAGAAACTGAGAGAGAAACAACGGAATAGACAAGAATGCACCACAGCTGCGGCTGTGGTGCGAATTTTAGGCGGAAAATTTCTGGAAGTTCACATAACAGGTATCGATGAAGAAAACGGATATGATTTAGATAGGGAAGAAAAGTGGTGGGTGTTACAAGAAATAGGTGAACCTCCATTTGGCTGCTATAATATTTATTTTATTACTATTTATAATGAACATGAAGAAAAACTGGTATATATAGGAAAGACGGATTCTAAAAAAAGTCGATTTTCTAATGGTCATTTGGCAGCATTAAAATTACATAATCCCATTTATAATGGTTACAATAAGCGAGTATATTTTGGAACGGTTATGTTTTTAAGTGATGACAAGGAATATGTGCCACTTGAATTTATTTCGCCTTATAGTAGAGCTGAAAGGTATTTGAGCGAAATGGAAGCATATTTAATTGAAAGATTAAATCCGGAATTAAACAAAAAAAAGGAGCCATTGCATTTGTTAGAAAATCTGTCAAGTGTGCTGATTCAAAATTTTAGTGAAGAGAATGCGTTTATGAAGGATTTCTTTGTCTGATAGAATTGCTCTGAACATGAAAGGCTATTCACAAATAAGTTGCAAAGCAACTGAGTATGTACTGACTTCACCGAAGTTTACTTTGCAGTGCTTGAAATATTAGTAAAATCAAGGATATCTTATGCTGATATATAAAATGAGCATTGCGTAAATGGTATAGTTTATCGTATTTTTGCGCAAAATGAAAAATAAATCTATTCGGCAATGTTGATATAAGTTTAGCATTGGCTTTGTTGTGATTATATTTATATGGCGCAGTAAACTTTTGTGATAAAATTGAAATCTCAATAGTGTCTTATAATAATTTCTTTTTCTATTGAAAAAATCTTAAATAAATCCCAATTTTTTTTATTTTTTTACACATTTCGACAATTTTTTCCATTATTTATAATAGGAGAGTATAGTACCACTCTATAATTCAGAAACGGAGGAAGCGAAAATGTGGCATTTTTGGTTCTTTTTCTTGGCCTTGCTGGCAGTGGTTATTGTACTAATGTATTGCTGCCTTGTTAGAGCTGAAAAAATGGACGATGAGATGGATGAGGCATTTAGAAAACTAAATGAAAAAAGAAAGGATGAGACAAAGCTGTGGCAAGGGGAAGATCAGGAGTAATTTCAAAGGAGTATAAGGGGGAAGATAATACCGCATATCATGATGTAATAAAGTTATTTAAGATATACCGGGTGGTAAACTGGCAAATGCAAATTAAAATCAGCCAGGTAAAAAGAAGATTCCATATGGAGTATGGCACAGATGTGGATGAATTCTTAGACACCATTTATCAGGCTGGAATGGATGTGGAAAGAGATTTAGCATCCGAGAAAGAACGGGTAGAGGCAATCAGCCGATCAAACCAGTATCTACGTTTAATTGATGAAGCAGTCGATCTTATGCGAAGGTATCATCCGCAAGGCGAGCGATACTATTGGGTGCTCTATTACAGCTATCTATCCTCAACAAAACTGGAAAATGTAGAAGAAATATTAGATAAATTGGAGCCTCATTTTCCGCAATATACCAGAATCCATAGAACTACATACTTCCGTTGGAGAGAACAGGCTTTTGAAGCTGTTGGAAGCATATTATGGGGCTATGAAGGGGAAAGCGAGCGCATATTAAAACTGATATGCAAAGATTATGAAGAAAAATAACTATTTCAGAAATCCTATTGACACAGATTTTCCAAAATCACTATAGTGAAATTGCAGAGACGCATACAAGGCGTATAGTAATTTTACATTTGGTTTTGAAGGGAGAAAAAACAAATGATTATTTCAGTTGGTACCGGTAATAAGCAGATGAAAACAGAAAACTGTGAATTCAATTCTGGAGTAGAAATTTTAGATACACTGCCAGGGGAATTGGAAGAAGTGATTGAGTATGAAGGAAAATATTATAGGACAACTAATAGAAGAATTTCGTATATGGAGCTTCCTGTATAATAAAAAACG
>OLOG01000817.1_pt1 | contig 23840 bp, 19 predicted proteins | sample 1672351 | NCBI WGS metagenome assembly OLOG01 (sample SAMEA3136674, study PRJEB25190) | human gut metagenome | biome: human gut; feature: human-associated habitat; material: faeces | place: Austria | collected 2013 | reverse complement strand
TTTAAAATTTAAGTCCAACTTTTGGGGTTCACAACATTCAGACGTAGTTTTTATTAGGAAAATAGCATAAACAAAAAGACCTCTGGAATACACCAGAGGTCTTTATATTATTCAACTGTAACTGATTTAGCAAGGTTACGAGGTTTATCAACGTCGCATCCTTTTAGATTAGCTGTATAATAAGCAATTAATTGTAAAGGTATAGCAACAAGGATAGCTTGAAGAATTGGATGAACATCAGGCAATATATATGTTTCACAGACATTCTTTAATTCTTGTCCTTGAGTTGTAAATAAGATAACTTTTGCTCCACGAGCAATTGTTTCTTGAATATTTGAAATTGTTTTTGCAGCTATTGTTGGTTGGGTAGCTGCTGCAATAATAATGCTACCTTCTTCTATTAAAGCAATAGGTCCATGCTTTAATTCGCCGGCCATATAGGCGTCAGCGTGCACATAAGAGACTTCTTTTAATTTTAATGCTCCTTCTAAAACAGAAGCATAATCAAGCCCACGTCCAATAAAATAAGCATCATGTTGATCTTTTAAATAGGTTGCGTAATTTTCAAATGTTTGTGTATCTTTTAAAATGTTTTCAATATATTGAGGCAATGAAGCAATACCTTCAATCAATTTTTTATATTCATCACTTTGATGACCTAATGATTGAGAGACATACATTGCAAGTAAAATAAGGACGATAAGTTGTGTTGTGTAAGCTTTAGTACTTGCTACAGCAATTTCTGGTCCAGCACATGTATAAATCGTATGAGCAGCTTCACGAGAAATTGTAGAACCTAATACATTAGCGACAGCAATTGTAGCACATTGTTTTTCTTTAGCTAAACGAAGGGCAGCTAATGTATCGGCTGTTTCTCCTGATTGAGAAACAAAGATACAAAGTGTTTTTTCATCAACAATAGGATCACAATATCTAAATTCGCTTGCTGCTTGAGTAAATGTAGGAATACCAGTTAGTCTTTCTAAAATATGAGAGCCTACAAGACAAGCATGATAAGCAGTTCCACATGCAATAAAATAAGCTTTGTTGAAGTTTTGGAATTGATCTTTCATATCATCTAATTCTGGTAAAATAATACGATCTAATCCTTCAACACGACCTCTTAGTGTTTCTTGGATAGCATGAGGCTGTTCAAAAATTTCCTTTAACATAAAAGTTGAAAAACCTGCTTTTTGAGCTGCTTCATTATCATAAGGAATTGTTGTCATTTCTTTTTCTATTGGATTTCCTTCTTGGTTGAAAAAAGAAATATTTTCTTTATCTAAAATAGCAATTTCATAATCGTTTAAAAAGTAAACATCTTTGGTATAGTCTAAAATAGCGGGTATATCACTTGCAGCAACGCTTGCGTCTTGAGTTTTACCTATAACTAAAGGACTATCTTTTTTTGTAATATAGACTTTATCTGGATCGATTGTTGAAACAATACATAATGCATAGCTTCCGTCTATTTTATTAATTACTTTTTTTAATGCTGTAAATAAGTCATTTGTTTGTTTGTAGTATAAATCTAATAAATGAACAACAACTTCACTATCGGTTTCTGAATGAAACTGATAGCCTTTTTCTAGTAATTCTTCTTTAAGTTCACGATAATTTTCAATAATTCCATTATGAACAAGTGAAATTGTATTGTCATTATTTGTATGAGGGTGTGAATTCAAATTGGATGGAATTCCATGAGTAGCCCAACGTGTATGTCCAATCCCTACATGTCCTTTCACTTCTTCTTCGCTAAGCAAATATTTAAGATTTTGTAATCTTCCTTTTGCTTTTTTTGTAAATAAACCAAAAGATTCAACTGTTGTAATACCAGCAGAATCATAACCACGGTATTCAAGCTTTTCTAATCCTTGTAATAAAAAAGGTAAAGCTTCTTTTCTACCGCTGAATGCAGTTATCCCACACATATTCAATTTTCCTCCTATAATATAAAATATGATGTTATTTATAAGAGGATACCGAATGAATTTGTTTAACAATCACTTGTTATTTTTGTTCATTGTTCAGGTAGTATCATACCTCTAGACCATCCGCCGAATCTTTCGATAAGTCTAGCCCTCGTCAACTATCATTGATAGTCCTGGCGCTTAATTAATTAACATATCTCTTAAAATAACAACGCTATTATATATAAGATATGTATTTTGTTCAAGAAAAATCATAATTATGAATAAAAAATGTAATTTATTTCATAATAAAAAAAGAAATTTTAAAAATAATTCCATATATAAATAGTGGAGGGATGAATATGTCAGTAAAAAGTAATTTAAGAGAAATTAGTAAGTCGTTGGAGAATTTAGAAAAAACTGGAATTTATGATGTTGAAAAGTATTCCCATTCATTATTGCATCTTACAAGCCAATTAGAATATTTTTATTGTCATCTTGTTAAAGATAGTGGAGGTGATAGTGATAATACATATTATCGAATTGCACATCGACCTAAGGTACATCAACTAGCATATTTTAATATTGGTAGAGGCTTTCCTAAAGAGTTAATGGATGGGCACTGGTGTTATATTTTAAAGGATATGGGTTATAAAATGCTTGTTGTGCCTTGTACTTCTTTAAAAGGAACAGCATGTAATCCTGAATATGAGATGGATATTAAAATAAAAATGGGGAAACAAATATCAAATAGTAGAATACAGTTAAGTGATTTAAGGACGGTTGATAATCAACGATTAGATTTAAGAAAACCGTTTTGTGATGTTTTAACAGATGAAAAGGAAATTAAATCTTTTATTGAAGAACATTTGTTTAAATAAAAAACACCTGTGGTATACACAGGTGTCATTTTTTATAAGTTTAATAATCTCTTTGTATCACGTGCGATAACTAATTCTTCATTAGTTGGAATAACATAGATTTTAACTTTACTATCTGGTGTAGAAATTAAACGATCGCCTTTTCCGTTTACGTTAGCATCATCATCAATTTTAACACCTAATGCTTCTTCTAATAATTTACAAATTTCTTTTCTAGCAAAGAAAGAATTTTCACCAATACCTGCTGTAAAGCAAATAGCGTCAACGCCTCCTAAAGCAATGAAATAACGTCCAATATAAGCAATAACTCTTCTAAAGAAAATATCTAATGCTAATTGAGCTCTTTCGTTACCATTAGCAGCTGCATTTTGTACATCTCTAAAGTCACTAGATACACCAGATACACCTAGTAATCCAGATTCTTTATTTAACATACGAATAACTTCTTTCATATCTAATCCAACTTCTTCGATTAAATAGTCGATTACAGAAGGATCAACATCTCCTGAACGTGTTCCCATCATGATACCAGCTAAAGGAGTGAATCCCATAGATGTATTGATTGATTTACCATCTTTAACAGCACTTAAAGATCCACCAGCTCCTAAGTGAGCAACGATAATACGTGAATGTTCTGGATTTCCCAACATTTCACGACAACGTGAAGATACATAGAAATGACTTGTACCATGAGCACCATATTTACGTACTTTATTTTCTACATAATATTTATATGGAATTGGGTAAATATAACTTTTTGGTTCAAGTGTTTGATGGAATGCAGTATCAAATACTGCAACTGCACCAGCGTTTGGGATAGCTTCTTTAAAAGCATAATATCCAGTTAAGTGAGCTGGATTGTGTAGAGGTGCTAATGATTTTAATTCATCAATTTTTGCTACAACATCTTCATCAATGACAACTGATTGATCGAAGTATGCACCACCTTGAACAACACGATGACCAACACCTTTGATTTCATTTAAATCATGAACGATTTCTTTTTTGATTAAAGTATCTAATAAAAGTTGAACAGCAACTTTATGATCTTTAATAGGTAAGATAGTTTGTTCTTTTTCTCCGTTATATTTAATAGTAAAAATAGAATCTTCTAAACCAATTCTTTCAATTACTCCAGAAGTGATAACTGATTCATCATCCATTTCAAATAATTGGAACTTTAATGATGAACTCCCTGCATTTACAGAAATAATTTTTGCCATATTTTTATAAAGCCTCCTTAATATATCGCTATTATAACACCATTCCTCAAAAAAACTATATAAAATAAACAAGATTTTATTGTTTTTATTGATAGTCAGTATATAATGGTTACTAGCCGGGGGCGCATGTGCTGAGATAGGTGAAAACCTTGTCCCTTAATATCTGATCTGGGTAATACCAGCGTAGAGAGAGCATCATGAATATATCTTTACTCCGGCAAGAAGGAGATAAAATGATGAAAAAAGAATTTGAATTAAGTACGAGAACCATGACTTATATGGCAATTTTCGCGGCATTACAAATTGTGCTTGAGTATTGTACAAAAATTTATGAAATGCCACAGGGAGGAAATATTGCTTTTTCATTGGTTCCAATTTTTTTATGTAGCTATTTAATGAATTGGAAATACGGTGTTGTTGTTTCTTTAGTAAGTTTAGGTGTACAATTTGCTTTGGGACTTGCTGTATTTTATGGTCCTTTATCAGTTATTTTTGATTACATTATTCCGATGGTATTAGTTGGTATGACAGGACTGATTCCTTTAGCACACTATAAACAATATGAAATTCCTGTAGGAATCATTGTGATGTGTGTGTTAAAAACAATTAGCCATTTACTTGCAGGGTGGTATGCTTTTGCAACACCATTAAAAGGAAATCTTACATATAATTTACCATACAATATAGGAACACTTATTGTTTGTTTTATATTATTTATGATTTTATATCCAAGATTAAAAAAAGCTGTTCGTTTCTAAAATACTCTTATTAATAAGAGTATTTTTTTATGTCTTTCATTCAATTTTAAATTTGTGTATAATGATAATGTTATTAAGGAGATTAGAAGTATATGGATAATACTATCGTAGGAAAAAAAGTACTGATACATAGTTACAAACATGATGGTAGTATTCACCGTTGTTGGTCTAAAGGTCTTGTATTAGAAGAAACGGATGACCATTTTATTGTTATTAATAATAGAACATTAGTAACGGAATCTGATGGAAGAATGTGGCATACAAGAGAACCAGCTATTTGGTATTTACCTAAAAATAAATGGTATAATGTCATTTGTATGATTAGAAAAACAGGTGTTTATTATTATTGTAATATTGCTTCACCTGCATTATATGATGGCGAAGCATTAAAATATATTGATTATGATTTAGATTTAAAGGTGTTTCCAGATCATAATTATCGTATTCTAGATGAAGAAGAATATCGCCAACATGCAAGAATGATGGGATATAGTGAACGATTAGATGAAATTTTATGGAAACAACTAGATGTTTTAATTGAAGTTGCTAAAGCACAAAAAGGACCATTTAGTGAATCATTTACTAAAGATTGGTATCATTTTTATCAAGATTTAAAAGAGGGATAAATATGAAAGCAAAAATAAAATTAGATTGTCAAGAAGATACAATTTCTTTAGGAAAAATAATTGGTAAGTTAGTTAAAGCACATAGTTTAATTACTTTAAGTGGTGATTTAGGTGCTGGTAAAACAACTCTAACAAAAGGAATTGGACAAGGATTGGGAATCAAAAGAGTTATTAATTCACCAACTTTTACTATTTTAAAACAATATCAAGGACGTTTAAATTTATCACATTTTGATGTCTATCGTCTTGAAGGACAAGATGATGAATTAGGTTTTGAGGAGATTTTTGATAGTGATGATGTATGTGTTGTCGAATGGTCACAATTTATTGAAAATATTTTACCTCATGAACGTTTAGAAATTATTTTGAATCATGAAGAAAATGGACGTACATGTATTATGCATCCAATTGGTCAAAGATATGAAGAATTGGTAAAGGAGATAATAAATGAAAACAATTGTAATGGATACATCGAATAAATATCTTGTTATTGCATTGTATGATCAAGGACAATGTTTAGATGTAATTCAAGAAGAGGGAAATCGACGTCAGTCAGAATATGCTATTGTTTATTTGGAAAAACTTTTAAATCGTCATCATTTAAAGGTAAAAGATTTTGGCGAAATGATCATAACAATTGGTCCTGGTTCTTATACTGGTGTACGTGTTGCTTTAACAATTGCTAAGACATTAGCTACAACTACATCTATAAAGATTAAAACAATTTCTTCTTTAAAAGCTTATGCAGGATATGATGAAGTAATAAGTGTATTAGATGCTAGAAGTCATAAAGTGTTTGTGGGTGTTTATCAAAATGGTCATGATTTAATTAAAGAAAAGATGATTGATATTGATGAATTTGATCAGTTAATGCAATTATATCCAAATTTTAAGGTTGTTGGAGATTGCGATTTAGTTGATCAAGTGCAAAGTGAAGTTAATTTAGCACAAAATATGTATCAATTAGCTAAAAGTGAGTCTTATGTAGAAGATATTGATAATTTAGTACCTGTTTATTTAAAATCAGTAGAGGCTAAAAAAATATGCAAATAAGAAAAATGCAAGTGGATGATCTTGATGAAGTTACTTATTTAGAACAACTATTATTTTCATCACCGTGGTCTAAAGAGGACTTTATTTATGAAATAAATACGAATCCTTTTGGACATTATGTTGTTATTGAAAATGAAAAACAGATTGTTGGTTATTTAGGAATGTGGCTAATGGGAGATCAAAGTCAAATTACAACAATTGGAGTAAATCAAGAAATGCAAGGACAAGGCTATGGAAGTCAATTAATGCAGTATGCCATTGATTTAACTTGTCAAAGAAAATATCATAATATTAATTTAGAAGTGCGTGTATCTAATATGGGTGCTATTCATTTATACGAAAAATATGGTTTTAAAAATGTAGCGTTACGAAAAAATTATTATGAAGATACACACGAAGATGCTTATTTAATGATTAAGGAAATGGAGGTATAGTATGTCACTATTGTTAGCTATAGAATCAAGTTGTGATGAAATGGCTATGGCTATACTTAAAGATCAAAGAGAATTTTTAAGTAGTGTTGTTGCCAGTCAAATTGATATTCATGCAATGTACGGAGGCGTTGTGCCAGAAATTGCCAGTCGTAAACATATAGAATGTGTTTCGCTTGTGTTGAAGGAAACTTTACAACAGGCTCATGTTACAATGGAACAGATTGATGCGATTTGTGTTACTAAAGGTCCGGGGCTTGTAGGATCATTGCATATTGGATTACAAGTTGCTAAGACTTTAGCATTAGCCTTTGATAAACCGCTTATAGGAGTTCATCATATTGCAGGACATATTTATGCCAATAATTATGAAAAAGATATTGTTTATCCGGCACTATGTTTAGTTGTGAGTGGCGGACATACAGAGTTAGTTTATATGAAAAGTCCTTTTTCATTTGAAGTGATTGGGGAAACACTTGATGATGCGGTTGGTGAGGCATATGATAAGGTTGGCAGAGTTTTAGGACTTCCTTATCCAGGAGGACCAATTATAGATCAATTAGCTTTTCAAGGTAAACCACAATATACTTTGCCAAAGCCATTAGATGATGATAGTTATAATTTCAGTTTTAGTGGATTAAAATCAGCAGTCATTAATTTGGCACATAATATGACACAAAGGCATGAAGAAATGAATCATGAAAACTTGGCTTATAGTTTTCAAAATGTTGTTGTTGATGTTTTAGTAAATAAAACAATAAAGGCTGCTAAAGAATATCACGTTAAAGAAATTATGCTTGCTGGTGGGGCAAGTGCAAATAAAGGTTTAAGACAAAAAATTAAAGAAGAAGTTGACAAGATGCCAGGGGTGATACTTTCATTGCCACCAATGTCGTGTTGTACAGATAATGCAATGATGATTGCTTTAGCAGGGAAAGTTATGTATGATCATCATTTGTTTAGTGATTTGTCATTGGGGATTAAACCTCATCTTGATTTAGAATTAGAATCGATTGAGGAGGAATAATATGGATAAAAAGATTTCAAAAGCAACAATGTCACGTTTTCCGGTTTATTTAAAAGCTTTAAGAAAAATGCAACATGAAGGAAAAGAAACGTGTTTGTCAAGTGAATTATATGAAACAACTGGAATTCAAGATACAACCATAAGACGAGACTTTACATATCTTTCAAAGACAGACAATTTTGGAAGACGCGGTAAAGGATATGATGTTAAACATCTTATTGATGGTTTAAGTGAAGTGCTTGGATTAGGTCTTGAAGAACCTATTATTTTAATTGGTGTTGGTAATTTAGGAAGTGCTATTTTAAAATATAATCGTTGGCAATATACAGTTGGTAAAATTGTGTGTGGCTATGATATGGATAAAAATAAGGAAGGGGAAAGATTTGGTGTTAAATTAAATCATATTGATGATTTAGAAGCTACTTTTCCTAAAGATTGTAAAATTGCAATTTTAGCTATATCAGAAAATGTGCAAAGTACAGTAGATCGCCTTATGGATTTAGGTATTAAAGGAATTGTGGATTTTACACATAGTCATTTTACAGTACGACCAGGAGTAGAGGTACAAACGGTTGATGTTGTTGTAGCAATACAAGAATTAATTATAAAAATGCATTCAAATGATCAATAATGATTGATAAAGTGTGATTAATGTATATAATTAGTAGATAAGTTATAGGAGGGGACATATGTTTGAATTTATTACAGTAAGAGAATTATTTGAAATGTTTCTTGATGGTGATCAATCTCAATTAGAAGGAATTGAGTATGTTGAACTTCAAGGATGGGTTCGTACAAATAGAAATAATGGGAAAGTTGGTTTTATTGCTTTAAATGATGGAACTTATTTTAGAAATTTACAAGTTGTTTATTTAGAAGAAGGGTTAGATAATTATCAAGAAGTGGCACATATTTCGACTGGTAGTGCTATTAAAGTTTTAGGTAAATTAAAATTAACACCTGAAGGAAAACAACCATTTGAAGTAGAAGCAACACAAGTTACAATTGAAGGAACTTGTGATGAAGATTTCCCATTACAAAAGAAAAGACATTCTTTTGAATATATGAGAGAAATACCACATTTAAGACCAAGAGCAAATACGTTCTATGCAATTTATCGTGTACGATCAGTATTATCAATGGCTATTCATGAATTTTTCCAAAATCAAGGGTTTGTTTATGTTCATACACCAATTATTACTTCTAATGATGGTGAAGGTGCCGGAGAAATGTTTAGAGCAACGACAATTGATAATACAGAATTTGATAAGGATTTCTTTGGAAAGGAAGCATACTTAACAGTAACTGGACAATTACATGTTGAAGCTTTTTGTATGGCATTTAGAGATGTTTATACATTTGGTCCTGCATTCCGTGCAGAAAATTCAAATACATCAAGACATGCAAGTGAATTTTGGATGATTGAACCTGAAATTGCTTTTGCTGATTTAGAAGATGATATGGATTTAATTGAAGATATGGTTAAATTCTGTATTGATTATGTATTAGAAAATGCTCTGGAAGAAATGAAATTCTTTGAATCAATGATTGATAAAGAATGTATTAAACGTATTAGTCATGTAAGAGATAGTGAATTTAAACGTATGACTTATACAGAAGCTATTGAATACTTAGAAAAAGCTGATGTTAAATTTGAAAATCCGGTATCATGGGGTATGGATTTAAATTCAGAACATGAACGTTATATTTGTGAAAAAATAGTAGGTGGTCCCGTCTTTTTAACAGATTATCCAAAAGAGATTAAAGCATTCTATATGCGTTTAAATGATGATGGAAAAACTGTTGCTGCTTGTGATTTACTTGTACCAGGAATTGGGGAATTAGTAGGTGGTTCTCAACGTGAAGAAAGATATGATGTTTTAGAAAAGATAATGGATGAAAAAGGAATGGCTAAAGAAGGACTACAATGGTATATGGATTTACGACGCTTTGGTGGATGTAAACATGCAGGATTTGGTCTAGGATTCGATCGTTTCTTAATGTATTTAACAGGAATGCAAAATATTAGAGATGTTGAACCATTCCCAAGAACACCTAGAAACCTTAAATTTTAATAGTTGAAGATAACATTGTTATCTTCTTTTTTATTCAGTTATAGAAAATAGGTTATCTAAAAAGTGAGATGGTGTATAATGTTTAAAGAGGTGAGAATATGAACTCATTAGATCTTTTAAATATTTATTATAATTTTATTTTTAATTACAATGAAATTTCATATAATCGTGCTTATGAAGATTTCCACACAACAGAATGTTTGAAAAAGTGGTTACAATCTTTTAATATTAATTTAAGTTTTTTCAATCAAGTAGATAATGAAAATTGGCAAATGTTTAAAAGGGCAAAATCATTAAAAAATGCTGATTTTTTATTTAAAACTGATTATGATCAGGAGTATAAATCTTTTTATCAAAAAGAGATAAGAAAATATCAAGTTGCTTTCTTACCGGGAATAGGGGATGAATTGTCAAAAAAAATAATTGATCGAAATTATGCATTAAAATATCAAAATGACTCTATCAGAGTTTTTTGTATTGATAAATTGGTTAAAAATAATGATTTTTCATTTTATGGACCTTTTCAATTGTTTTTAAATGCTTTGTTTCAAATTGATAATTGGCCGGGTATTTTTGTATTCAAAGAGCATTTATGGAATTTTATTCCTGTGAAAGATGAAAATGATATTCAAAATGTGTTTAAAAGAATTGAAAATCATACTATTTTTGATGACTTTAATTTTAATCATAATGATGGTTACTTCGTTCAGTTAAGTGATTTACACCTAGGAACAAAAAAGACGAATGAGGGAGTTGAGGTACTAAATGAAAGTTTAGATGAACTCTATCAACATTTGTATAGCCAACACCAAATAAAATATTTGATTACTGGTGATTTGATGAATTCACCAAATCGTAAGAATATGTATTTAGCTTCACAATTTATGAACCGTTTAAAAAAACAATATCATGGTGATGTGACATTTGTACTAGGAAATCATGATGTCATTGTTCATGGGTTAAATATTTTTAAAAAGCAAAAAGCAAAAGTTGTTGCTTATTTACTTGGTGAAAATATTAAGGTTTTAGAGCAAGAAAAGATAATAATTATTAAAATTGATTCAACCTCTGAAGGTAATTTGGCTCGTGGCAAAGTTGGTAAAATTAAATTAGATGAAATAGAGGAAGAATTAGCTTCAATTGAAAATTTAGATCAGTATACTTTGATAGCTATGATGCATCATCATTTAATTCCTATTAAAAAAGATGATTTTTTAAAGATTAAATGGAATGAAAAATTATTTATGGGTAAGCTGATGGATAGTTCAAAAGCTCTTGTTGATGCTAAAGAAGTTATTGAGTGGCTAGATGGGCATGGTGTTGATTATGTTTTCCACGGTCATAAACATATTCCTTATGTAGGATTATTGAATTCTATGTATATTATTGCAGGAGGATCATCGTGTGGGGGCGGTGCTAAAGAAAGTAAGAGTAGATATTTAAGCTATAATGTATTAAAATACGATTATTCAATAAATAGATTTAAATACTGCTTTATTTTTTATGATGACTTAACCAAGCAAGAACGTCATCGTGTTAAAGTGAATTTTTTAGGAGGAAATTATGAAACTAGTTGATAAAATGAAAGATGAAAAATTAGGTACTGCACTACTTTATAACTTTACTAAAGGATATGGACATGTGCCAATGGATGTATATGATATCGTGTTACCTTTATTATTTGATGATTCTTTTAGAAAACATATTCAAGAAGCTTCATCTTTTGAAGAATGCTTACAAATGTGTCAAAGTGAAAATGCTCAGTTTTTTCAAAATATTCTTACTGATTATCAGGAAAGTAAAGAAATGACATCCAGAGCTCTAGGTATTTGCCTTTTAAATCAATATTTACGCTTTGAAGTTGAAGATGCACAAATGAAAGGAATTGCTAATGAAAGCAGTATTCTTGATCTAAATGAAGCAATTCGTTTAGGAGAAGAATTAAAAGGAAAAAATATAGATGAAATTTTAAAGTCTTTAAAAAAAAAGAAAATGAAAATAGTTTTTCTCGATAGAGAAACTGTAGGTCATGATTTAGATTTTCAGGAATTAATGGATTTAGGTGAAGTTTATATTTATGATCAAACAAAGAGAGAAGATATTGTATCAAGAATTCATGATGCACATATTGTCATTACTAATAAGCACATTTTAAATGAAGAAGTATTAAAACAAGCACCTTTGGTAGAACTTATATGTGTGACAGCAACAGGATACAATAATATTGATATTGATTATTGTCATCAACATCAAATTACTGTATGTAATGTGCAGGGCTATTCAACAAATAGTGTTGCTCAACATACGTTTGCACTATTACTAGATTTGTATGAAAAAAATCATTATTATCATAACTACGTTTCATCTGGGCAATATAGTTCTTCATCTTTATTTACTCATTTTGAACAGCCATTCTATGAACTTGAGGGAAAAACATGGGGAATTGTTGGACTAGGTAACATTGGTAAAAAAGTTGCTCAAATCGCCAAAACATTTGGTTGCCATGTTGTTTATTATTCAACAAGTGGAAAGAATAATTCTAGTGAATACCAAAAAGTAGATTTTGATACTTTATTAAGTACATGTGATATTATTACAATTCATGCTCCTCTTAATAAGCAGACACATCATTTATTTAATAAAGAAGCCTTTGCTAAAATGAAAAAAACAAGTTATTTAATTAATGTTGGTCGTGGACCGATTATTAATGAAAATGATTTATATGAAGCTTTAAAAAATGATGTTATTGCAGGAGCAGGGTTAGATGTATTTGAACAAGAACCAATGGGTAAAGATAATCCTTTATTGGCAATTCAAGATCCAACAAAATTACTCATGACACCACATATTGCATGGGCAACTCAAGAAGCAAGAGCACGTTGTATTAAAGAAGTAATTGAAAATATTAAAGCTTATCAAATAAATAAACCAAGAAATGTATGCTAAACATACATTTTTTTCTTTTTTTGTGTTATACTTCATGAGCGTTAAGAAAAGGAGAAAGAATGGAAAACTTATTTGAAAAATTAGGATTAAGTCAAGATGTATTAAAAGCAATTAAGGATATGGGATTTGTTAAACCATCGTCAATTCAAGAAAAAGCAATACCTGAAGTATTAGGTGGTCATGATATCATTGGACAAGCTCAAACTGGAACAGGAAAAACATTAGCTTTTGGAAGTGCAATTTTATCAAAAATCAATGAATCACATGATTTACCCCAAGCATTGATTATTTCACCAACTCGTGAATTAGCAATGCAAATCAACGAAGAAATAAAAAGAATTGGGAAATATAAAGAATTAACTTATGTATGTGTTTATGGCGGAAGTGAAATTGAAAAACAAATTAAAATAATAAAAAAAGGCGTTGATGTGGTTATTGGTACACCTGGACGCATTATGGATTTAATGCGTAGAAAAGTATTAAAATTACAGGCTGTAGATTATGTTGTTTTAGATGAAGCGGATGAGATGTTAAAAATGGGGTTTGTTGAAGATGTTGAAACAATATTAGAAAAAACAAACTCTCATCGTCAAACTGTTTTGTTTTCAGCAACAATGCCTCAAGGAATTAAAAAAATTGCTAAAAAATATATGAAAGAAGACTATCAACATATAGCCATTAAACAAAAAACACAAACAGCGAAAACAGTTAAACAATATTATTATGAAGTAAAAGAAAAAGACCGTTTTGAAACACTTTGTCGTTTAATAGATGTTTCACAGGTTCAAACAGGTATTATTTTTTGCCGAACTAAAAGAAGTGTTGATGAAGTTGTAGAACTGATGCAAAAGGCTAACTATAGTGTAGAAGCGATGCATGGTGACTTAAATCAAAATCATAGAATGAACACATTAAGGAAATTAAAAACAGGGGCAATTCAGTTTTTAGTAGCGACTGATGTTGCCGCAAGGGGAATTGATGTTGAAAATGTAAGTCATGTTATTAATTATGGATTACCTCAAGAAGTAGAAGCTTATGTTCATCGTATTGGTCGTACTGGTAGAGCTAATAAAAAAGGGATTGCTTATACTATTATTTCTCCTCGTGATCATTCATTTTTAAAGCAAATTGAAAAAGAAACACACTCTACTATTGAAAAAGGAGTGATTCCTACATTAACAGAAATAAAAATGAATAAAGTAAATCGTATTTTATCACAAGCAGAAGATGAAATATTTCAAGGACATCATAAAAAATTTAAATCTATTGTAAATGAAATTGATGAAACGATGCTCCCGGATTTTACAGCTGCCTTAATTCAACTTGTCTATCACCAACAAACAGGATATGCCTATACTAAAGAAACAATTAGCGCACCTAGAAAAAAGAAAAAGGGAGCAAGTGAAGGTTTTGTAAGATTATTTATCACTGCAGGAACGATGGATAAAGTAAAAAAAGGGGATATTATTGATTTCTTTGTAGAAAAGGCAAATGTTAATCGAGAGGATATTCAAGGAATTGATATAAAAAGAAAATTTACTTTTGTCAATATTAGAGAAAATCAAATTGAAAAGGTTTTACGAAATTGTCAAAAAGAAAAAATACATAATCGACGTATTGAAATAGAAGTTGCTAATCAAAAATAAAGTGTCTCTAAACAAATAAAGACACTTTATTTTTATTTAATTAAAAGTCTGCTAAAAAGGTATATATTAAGCAGATTATTTTCATATCTTTAGAAAAGAAAATGATGATTTAACTTGAATGTAAACGCTAACAAGTATATAATTAATTTATGAGTTATTTCTAAGGAGGATTAGTTTAATGAAGAAATACGTTTATATGTTTAGTGAAGGTAATGAAATGATGCGTGATCTTCTTGGAGGTAAAGGAGCAAACTTAGCTCAAATGGTAAATTTAGGTTTACCTGTACCACAAGGGTTCACTGTAACAACAGAAGCATGTAATGAATATTATGCAGATGGACAAATCATCAATGAAACAATGAAAAAACAAATTGATGAAGCATTAGAAAGACTAGAAAAATTAGCTGGTAAAAAACTTGGAGGATTAGATAATCCATTATTAGTTTCTGTACGTTCTGGAGCTAAATTCTCAATGCCAGGTATGATGGATACAATTTTAAATTTAGGATTAAATGATGAAACAGTTGAAGTTGTAGCAAAACAAACTGATAATCGCCGTTTTGCATTTGATAGTTATCGTCGTTTTATTCAAATGTATTCAGATGTTGTATGTGAAATTGATAAAGAATTATTTGAAGCAAAATTAACAGCATTAAAAAATAATAATGGATATGAAAGTGATTTGGATATCACTGCAGAGGATTTTGAAAATATTATTATTCCTCAATACAAAGAAATTTTTAAAGAACAATTAGGACGTGATTTTCCACAAGATGCAAAAGAACAATTAATGGGTGCTGTATTAGCTGTATTTAGATCATGGAATAATGACCGTGCTATCATCTATCGTAATTTAAATGGTATTCCTCATGATTTAGGAACTGCTGTAAATGTTCAACAAATGGTATTTGGTAATATGGGTAATGATTCAGGAACTGGGGTTTTATTTACTCGTAATGCTGCTAATGGTGATAATCATATTTATGGTGAATACTTAATTAACGCACAAGGTGAAGATGTTGTTGCAGGTATTCGTACACCACAAAAAATTGATCGTTTAGCAGAAGATATGCCTGAAATTTATAAACAATTAGTAACAATTGTTAAAGGATTAGAAAAACATTATAAAGATATGCAAGACTGTGAATTTACAGTTGAAAACGGAAAATTATATTTATTACAAACAAGAAATGGTAAACGTACTGGAAAAGCCGCATTAAAGATTGCTGTAGATTTAGTACATGAAGGACTAATCAATAAATACGAAGCAATGACTCGTATTGAACCTGATCAAGTAAGTCAATTACTTCATCCTAACTTTACTGCTGAAGCATTAAAACAAGCTACTCCTATTCTTGAAGGGTTACCTGCTTCACCAGGTGCTGGTGCAGGTAAAGTTTACTTAACTGCAGAAAAAGTTCATGAAAAAGCTGTAGCTGGTGAAAAAGTTGTTTTAGTGAGACATGAAACTTCACCAGAAGATATCCAAGGTATGGTTGATTGTGAAGGTATTTTAACTTCTACAGGTGGTATGACAAGCCATGCAGCCGTTGTTGCTCGTGGTATGGGTAAATGCTGTATTGTTGGTGCTAAAGCATTATCAATTGATTATGATGCTGGTACTTTTACAATTGATGGAAAAACTTATCCAGAAGGAACAGAAGTATCATTAGATGGATCTACTGGTAAAGTATATATGGGTGTTTTAGATTCTGAAGAGTCAGAATTAACTGGTGATTTTGCAGAATTAATGTCATGGGCTGATGAAATTAAACGTTTGGAAGTACGTGCAAATGCTGATAGCCCACGTGATGCCGCAGTAGCTATTAAATTTGGTGCTGAAGGTGTTGGTTTATGTAGAACTGAACATATGTTCTTTGAAGGTGATCGTATTGAATATGTAAGAGAAATGATTTTAGCTGACACTGTTGAAGAACGTATTAAAGCATTAGATGAATTATATAAATTCCAAGTTGAAGATTTTAGAGGAATCTATCGTGCAATGGTTGGATTACCAGTAACAGTACGTTTATTAGATCCACCACTTCATGAATTCTTACCTCATACAGATGAAGAATATCAAGCTGTTGCTGATAAACTTGGAAAAACTTTAGAAGAAGTTAAAGCAAAAGGTGCTTCATTAAAAGAAGTCAATCCAATGTTAGGACATCGTGGTTCTCGTTTAGCGGTAACATATCCAGAAATTTACAATATGCAAGTCAAAGCAATTGTTGATGCTGCTATTGATGTTGAAAGAGAATTAGGATGTACAATTGTTCCTGAAATCATGTTACCATTAATTGGTAGTGAATCAGAAATTACTTATGTTAAAAATAACGTAACAAAAGCTATTGATGCTGCTATTATGGCTAAAAATGCTAAAATTGAATATAAGATTGGTACAATGATTGAAATTCCTAGAGCTGCATTAACTGCTGATCAAATTGCTAAACATGCTGAATTCTTCTCATTTGGTACAAACGACTTAACTCAAATGACATTTGGATTCTCACGTGATGATGTTGGTTCATTCTTACCAGAATACATTAAACGTAAAGTTATTCAAGTTGATCCTTTTGTTTCATTGGATCAAAGTGGTGTTGGTCAATTAATTCAAATGGCAGCAGAAAAAGGACGTAGTGTTCGTCCAAATATTAAATTAGGTATTTGTGGTGAACATGGTGGAGATCCTGAATCAATTAAATTCTGTCATAAAACTGGATTAACTTATGTTTCTTGTTCACCATACCGTGTATTAATTGCACGTTTGGCTGCTGCTCAAGCTGCTGCTGAAGAAATTATCATTGAACATAATAATGATAAAATTACAGTACAAGATAAATAATTAAAATGGTATCGCAAGATACCATTTTTTTTATGCTTGTTTTATAGTATAATAATTGTATATGTGGAAAGGCGGAGCGTTATGGATAAGATTAAACTTAATTTAGATAGTATCGCTACCCTTTTATTTTGTTGTGATTTAAAAGCTTTTGATGAGGTTCCATTAACTATTGAAGAGTGGTACCAAGTTGAAAAAATTTTAAAAATGCATGGAATGAAGGGACCTGCAGATTTATTTGGGTTATCAAGTGATGAATTACTAGAAATGCTAAATATACCTGAATTTATTGTTTATAAAATGGAACAGCGTCGAAAAAAACTTGGTTTTATGTTGAATTTGTTGCATGATTTGGAAAATAAAGGCATTAATATAATGACAAAATATGATGATCATTATCCTCAATTATTGGTTAAGTCTATGAAAAAAAGAGCACCTGTATATTTGTATTACAAAGGTGATATGAGTCAATATACAGAAGGAATTTCTATATGTGGTTTAAATGAACTTGAACATAAAGATGGGACATACATAAAAAGAATTGTGGATAAAGTTATTGAAGAAAAAAAATACTATGTTTCTAATGATGGAAAAGGTGTGGATAAGGCAGCACTTCAATATGCTTTAAGAAACGGATGTTCTGTTGTTATATTTGTTTGCAAAAATATGATTGAAAAAATGAACAAATATAAAAGATACATAAAAAATGGGCAACTTGTTATATTGAGTGCAGTTGATCCAAACTCTGTGTTTGATATTACTCATGCTATTGATAGAAACAGTTACGTTTGTGGTTTATCTAAATATCAAATTATTATATCGAGTAAAATAAATAATGGTGCAACTTGGTTTACTGCACTACAAAATATGCATCATCATTGGGTTGATCCACTTGTTCTAGATAACCAATATATGGGTAATCAGAGATTATTAGAAATGCAAGCGACACCCTTATATATAAAAGATGTTTTATCAACGGCTAGTTTTGAAATGATTTATAAAAATAATCAAAAAAATATTGAAGTTAATGAAGTCAATATTGATCAAATGTCTATATTTGAATTTATAGGAGAACCTCATGTCTAGAAATATAAAAAACTATCCTATAACAGCTTTACTGATAGGAGTATGTGTTATTGTATTTTTATATACTACTTTATTTTATGGTATAGATATGAATGCTTATCAAGGCTTACAAGCAGGAGGAATGAATCCAGTTTATGTTATCCATTTCAAACAATATTATCGTTTGATTACGGCTAATTTTATTCATTTTGGATTAATGCATTTATTTTGTAATGTGTATTCATTGTATAATTTAGGGTGTGTTATGGAACTTATTCTTGAAATGAAACGATATGTTTTAGTGATTATTATTTCAATGTTAGCAACAACAGGAATACCTTGCTTGTTATACTTATTGAATGGTACAGGAATGTATTCGATTATGGGAGGTATTTCTGGTGTTATTTTTGGACTAATTGGATCATTGTGTGCATTAGCTTTAATTTATAAAGATGTATATTATAATTTGTTTAGACAAATTTTATCAAGTTTATTATTGATGCTATTTATATCATTTGCGATTCCTTCTATTTCGTTAGTAGGACATGTAAGTGGACTTATTGGTGGGTTTGTAACAACGATTTTGATAAGTAAATTTTGCCCATTATATAAATGGTAAAGATAATACCAAAGTTATTATATAAAAAGATTATACAAGGAGAAAAATAATGAAAAATTTAAAAGTAAGAAAAGCAATTATTCCTGCTGCTGGTTTAGGAACGAGATTTTTACCAGCAACAAAGGCGATTGCTAAAGAAATGTTGCCTATTGTAGATATCCCAACAATACAATATATTATTCAAGAAGCTGTTGACAGTGGGATTGAAGAAATTTTAATAATTACTAACAGTAATAAACATGCGATGGAAAATCATTTTGATAAAAATTATGAATTGGAAGCAAGACTTACAGAATCTGGGAAATTAGAACAAGTCAAAATGATTCAAGATATTGCAAATATGGCAAATATTTATTATATTCGTCAAAAAGAGCCTAAAGGATTGGGACATGCCGTATTATGTGCGAAATCATTTATCGGAGATGAACCATTTGCTGTATTACTTGGTGATGATGTTGTAGTTAATAAAGGAGGAAATCCTGCTTTAAAACAACTTATTGATGCTTATGAAAAAACATCGGCTTCTGTAGTGGGAGTACAAACAGTACCTAAAGAGGATGTTAACAAATACGGAATCGTAGAGCCTTCAAAATCACATCCGGCTAAAGGACGTTTAGTGAAATTGACAGATATGGTTGAAAAGCCAAAAGTAGAAGAAGCACCTAGTCAATTGGCAGTTTTAGGACGCTATGTTTTAACACCTGAAATTTTTGATTTGTTAGAAACGCAAGGAAAAGGTGCTGGCGGAGAAATTCAATTGACTGATGCAATTAAAAGATTATTGGATCGCCAAGCAGTGTACGCTTATGATTTTGAAGGAAATAGATATGATGTTGGAGATAAATTTGGATTTATTAAAGCTACGATTGATTTTTCGTTAGACCGAGAAGAATTACATGATAAAGTATTGAATTATATTCAAAGTCTTGTGGCAAACGAAAATAAATAAAAAAATTGTTTTTCAAAGATAGAAATCATAATTTCTATCTTTTTGTTTGTAATAATCGAATAAAATTGAATTTTATGTTTTGACTCATGAATATATAGCAAATAATTCATGAAAGTAGTATAATGTTTATATGCAAAAAAGGAGGATTTTTAAAATGGCTAAAAAGTTTTTATCAATGGATGGTAATACTGCAGCTGCGCATGTTGCCTATGCGTTTACAGAAGTTGCTAGTATTTATCCAATTACACCTTCGTCACCAATGGCTGAAAATGCTGAAACTTGGGCTGCTCAAGGTAAAAAGAATTTATTTGGTTCGCCCGTAAATGTTATTGAAATGCAGTCAGAGGCAGGTGCAGCAGGTGCTGTCCATGGTGCATTACAAGGTGGAGCACTAGCGACTACATTTACTGCTTCACAAGGTTTATTATTAATGATTCCTAATTTATATAAAATTGCAGGGGAATTATTACCAGGTGTTTTCCACGTATCAGCTCGTGCATTAGCTACTCGTTCGTTAAATATCTTTGGAGATCATCAAGATATCTATGCATGTCGTCAAGTAGGAATGCCAATGATTTGTTCACACTCTGTTCAAGAAGTTATGGACTTAGCTGGTGTAGCACATTTAACTGCGATTAAGGCATCTGTACCAGTTATGCATTTCTTTGACGGATTTAGAACATCACACGAAATTCAAAAAGTTGAAGTAATGGATTATGAAGATCTAAATAAATTATTAGATCGTGAAGCGTTGGCTCGTTTTAAGAAAAATGCACTAAATCCACACATTAATCCTATTGAACGTGGTGGTGCTGAAAATGATGATATTTATTTCCAAGGTAGAGAAGCACAAAATAAACATTATGATGCAGTTGTAGAAATTGCTGCTGATTACATGAATAAGATTTCAGAAATCACAGGAAGAAATTATGCACCATTTACTTATTATGGGGCACCTGATGCAACAAGAATTATTATTGCAATGGGGTCTGTTACTGAAACAATTAAAGAAACAATTGATGAAATGAACCGCATGGGGGATAGAGTAGGTTTAATTAAAGTTCATCTATATCGTCCTTTCTCAGCTAAATATTTATTAAAAGTATTACCTGAAACTGTAGAAAAAGTTGCAGTTTTAGATCGTACTAAAGAAATGGGAGCAACAGGGGAACCATTATACTTAGATGTATGTAGTGTTTTAAAAGATGTTAAACATGTCACAACAATTATTGGTGGACGTTATGGTATGGGATCTAAGGATACAACTCCTAGACAAATTAAAGCTGTTTATGATCATTTATTAGATGAACATCCATTTACATCATTTACAATAGGAATTAACGATGATGTTACTCACTTATCATTGAAAGAAGATCCAACATTTAAAGTAAGTGCTGACTACACTGCATGTTTATTCTATGGTTTAGGATCTGATGGTACTGTTTCTGCAAATAAATCATCTATTAAAATTATTGGAGATCATACTGATTTATATTCACAAGCTTATTTTGCTTATGATAGTAAAAAAGCGGGTGGAGCAACTCGTTCTAATTTAAGATTTGGTCATACACCAATTCGTGCTACTTATTATGTGAATAATGCAGACTTTATTTCATGTTCTTTAGATAATTATGTTATTAAATATGATATGTTAAAGAACTTAAAGGATGAAGGTACATTCTTATTAAATACTGAATTCGATAAAGATCATATTGTTGATTATTTACCAAATCGTGTTAAAAAACAATTAGCAGATAAAAATGCAAAATTCTATATTATTAATGCTAATAAAATTGCTAATGAAATTGGTATGGGACGTCGTACAAACACAATTTTACAATCAGCATTCTTTGCGTTAAATCAACAAATTTTACCAATTGATCAAGCTGTTGAATATATGAAAGAAATGGCTAAGAAAACATACAGTAAAAAAGGTGATGCTATTGTTCAATTAAACTATAAAGCAATTGATGCTGGAAAAGATGCTCTTGTTGAAGTAGCTGTTGATCCATCTTGGTCTCAATTGACAGTAAATCAAGCAAGAAAGTCAACTGGAGATGAACATTTTGATAGCTTTGTTTCTGTAATTAACAGTCTAGATGGATATGATTTACCTGTAAGTGCATTTATGGATAAATTAGACGGTTCTATGAAATCAGGCGTTGCTATTAAAGAAAAACGTGCAATTGCGACAATGGTTCCACGTTGGAATAAAGATAACTGTATTCAATGTAATAACTGTGTTATGGTTTGTCCTCATGCAACAATTCGTGCATTCTTAATTGATGATGAAGAGATGCAATCATTACCTGAAGATATTAGTAATGATGTATTAAAACCAATGGGAAAAAATGTTGATGGTTTAGTTTATCGTATTCAAGTATCGCCAGATAACTGTGTAGGATGTGGATTATGTGTAACTGAATGTCCAGGTAAAAAAGGTGAAAAAGCACTTGAAATGGTTCATGTTAAAGAAGAATTAAAACATGCTCCATTAGCTGACTATATGTATGAAAACGTTCAATATCGTGATGATCGTTATCCTAAGACAACAGCAAAAGGTGTAGGTTTCATGAGACCTTATTTTGAAGTTTCAGGAGCTTGCGGTGGATGTGGTGAAACACCATATTATCGTTTGGCATCTCAATTATTTGGTAAAGATATGATGATTGCAAACGCAACAGGATGTAGTTCAATTTATTCTGGATCAACTCCATCAACACCATGTACTGTTGATAAAAATGGTAATGGTCCTGCTTGGGCTAACTCATTATTTGAAGATAATGCAGAATATGGATTTGGTATGAAACTTGCTGATAATTATAATGTTTCAACAATGTTACGTATTATGGAAGAAAATAAAGATAACGTTGAACCAGAATTGAAAGATGTTTTAGATGAATATATTTCAATCAAAGGTGATCGTGAAAAAGAAAGAGAATTAGCTCCTAAGATTACAGAATTAGTTAAAGCATCATCTAATGAAGCGATTAAAGAAGTATTGCACTACGAAGGAGAGTTTGTAAGTAAATCACAATGGATTATTGGTGGTGATGGATGGGCTTATGACATCGGTTATGGCGGAGTAGACCATGTATTAGCTAATAATCAAAATGTAAATATTTTAGTTCTTGATACTGAAGTATATTCTAATACTGGAGGTCAATCATCTAAATCTTCACAAGCTGGTTCTATTGCTAAGTTTACAGCAAGTGGTAAAAAGGTTGCTAAAAAAGATTTAGCACAAATTGCAATGGCATATGGACATGTATATGTTGCACAAGTTGCTATGGGTGCAAATAGTGCGCAAACAATTAAAGCATTTAAAGAGGCAGAAAGTTATGATGGACCATCATTAATTATTGCTTACGCACCATGTAACGAACATGGAATTAAAGGTGGATTACAAAATCATCAACATCAACAAAGAGAAGCTGTTAAATGTGGATATTTTAACTTGTTAAGATATGATCCTAGATTAGAAACTGAAGGTAAGAACCCATTACAATTAGATTCTAAAGAACCTGATTTCACTAAATTCAAAGATTTCTTATTAAGTGAAAACAGATTCGCTCAACTAGGAAAAGTTAATCCAGAACACGCAAGTGACTTAATGGATAAATGTGAACAAGATGCTAAAAAACGTCGTAATCGTTTAGATGTTATGGCAAGCGAATAATTATTAGTTTAAGAAGAGTTCGATTATTTGAACTCTTTTTTTATTTAATTTAAAGAAAACACTTTACAAAGGCAAGAAAAGATGGTAGTATAAACGAGCACTCGAAAGAG
>OLOG01000811.1_pt1 | contig 24005 bp, 18 predicted proteins | sample 1672351 | NCBI WGS metagenome assembly OLOG01 (sample SAMEA3136674, study PRJEB25190) | human gut metagenome | biome: human gut; feature: human-associated habitat; material: faeces | place: Austria | collected 2013 | reverse complement strand
GGGTGGTTTAAAGCTGGCCGCTGCGCGGCCAGCAGACTAAAGTCTTGAACAAAAACACGCCGCTCGGGAGCGGCGCATTCATTCGAATCCATATTTGAGTGTATCAGCGAACCCAAAAGGTTGCGCAACGAATGAGCAAATTAAGGATGCGAGTGGAAGCATCCATGCGATAAGCGGATACAAAGCATCTTTGTTGCACAACAAACTTACAGTCGCACAGGGAAATTATGACTACCCCGTGCGTCGCGAGGAAAACATACGGCAGGAGCAGGCTCGCCACCTAAATCGCGCGACGGGCCTCGATGGCGCGGCCAAGCGTAAGCTCGTCGGCATACTCCAGGTCGCCGCCCACGGGAAGGCCGCTTGCCAGACGCGACACCTCGACGCCCAACGGCTTGATAGTGCGGGCCAGGTAGCTCGCCGTGGTCTCGCCCTCGATGTTGGGGTTGGTGGCAATGATGACCTCATGGATATCCTCGTGGCCCAGACGCGCCAGCAGCTCGCGGATGTGCAACTGCTCGGGACCAATCTTGTCCATGGGACTGATCACGCCGCCCAATACGTGGTAGAGACCGTGGTAGCTGCCCGTGCGCTCGATCGCCTGGACGTCGCGCGGCTCGCCCACAACGCAAATGCGAGTGGTATCGCGCATCGGGTCCTGGCAGATGGAGCACTCGTCGGCCGTGGCGTAGTTAAAGCAGCGGCTGCAAAAGTGGACCTCCTGCTTGACCTCCAGGATGGCCTCGGCCAGGCGGCGGGCCTCCTCGGCATCGGCCTCGAGCAGGTAATAGGCGATGCGCTGGGCCGACTTGGGACCAATGCCCGGCAGACGGCCCAGTTCATCGAGCAGTTTTTGCAGACTGTGATTTGCACTCATTTATATGCGTGTCTTAGAACGGCATGCCCGGGATGTTGAGGCCGCCGGTGATGGCGCCCATCTGCTTGTTGGCGAGCTCGTTGACGCCGCGGACGGCCTCGTTGACGGCAGCCATGATCATATCCTGCAGCATATCGACGTCCTCGGGATCGAGCGCATCGGGATCGATGGTGAGGTTGACGAGCTCCATCTCGCCGTTAACGGTCACCTTGACCATGCCGCCGCCGGCAGAGGCGTCGACGGTCTGGGACTTGAGGTTCTCCTGCGCGGCGGCAAGCTGCTCCTGCATCTTGCGAGCCTGCTTCATCATCTGCTGCATGTTCATACCGGCCATGATGGCTCCTTTACGTGCGGCCGCACGCCGAGCTGCAAGGGCAGCCGGAGCACGGCGGGACTTTCAAACTCAAAAATCGTACCACGGCGCGCGGCGAGAGAGCGGGGCGGACGTGTTACCTCAGTCGATATACATGTCCTCCAATACAAACCGCACTCAAAGATTATGCAAGGTCGAATTATGCAAGGTTGCATAATATCGCACACTCAATCTAGTAGAGCCGAATCCGGCATTTCATGTGCGCCACTAAATAGCTAAATGCCGAACCGCTGCTCGAGGCGGCGCACATGGCGGCAGGGTATAATTTGATTGCCATAGATAGTAATTTGGAGGTGCCCCATGAATGCCCCCAACGCGCTCCAAAACATCCGCTCAAAACACCCCGTTGCATATGTGGTTCTCTATCTCTTTGTCGGCTGGGCATTGCTGGTTGTCATCACCCATGCCATAGCTTTTGGAGCAGAACTGCTGATAGCCAGCTCGGACCAGCCCGTCGTCAAATGGGAGACGACCGATGAGTGCACCGACGGAACCCGAACCGTTTACTACAACAGCCCGTCCCTCTACCAAGAGTTCAAGGTCAAGATAAAGGACTTCAAGATTGTCGATGCCGAGCTAGGCGTTTATTTGGCAATCGGAGCAACCATTAACGCCGAGCAAGTCGAGTACACGGACAGCCATGCGACGTATCGTATCGACCTCAGCATCCTAGGCCGACCGTCACGCACCTGTCTGCTCAAATGCGACATACGCGGCACCACACTACACATGTCCGAAATACAGATGCGCCCGGACAAGGGGTCCTCTTCTTGAGCAGTATACCCGCCTGCGCAGCTACTCCACCGGCTTGAAGATGGTGGCCTGGCCAAAGACGCTGCGGATGAGGGCCTTGGCCTCGTCCTCGGTCTGCGGGATGCTCGGGGCTGCGCCCTGATGGCCGAAGGGGCTGCCAGCACCGGGATTGGATTCCCAGGGAGCGGCGGGGACGTCGTCGTTTGCAGAGGCTGCGGGTGCCACAGCAGCGGCCTTGGTCGCGGACGCCGCACCCGGCACGTCGAACGGGGGCAGATCGTCCCCGCTCGCATCGCCGGCAAAGCCGCCGACCATGGCGTCGTCGTAGGGCACCTGCTCGGATTCCCACGGCGCGGACTGCGCGACAGACTGAGCCTTGGGGGCAGCCGAGCGCTCGGGCGCACGGGGTGCGGGCTCGGTCGGGAGCTTACCCGTGGCAGGAGCGCCGGCGGGGTTGTCGGAGCGTAGCCAGGGGGCTTTGCCTAGGTCAGACGACTTGGGCGCGGGCGAGGCGGGCTTGGACACGGGTGTCGGAGCAGCCGGTTTGGGCGCCGCGGGCTTAGGCGCCGACGGGGTCGACGCCGCTACCGGTGTCGCTTGCCGCTGCGGCGCGCTGGCGCTCGAGGATGCAGGGGCCGCCGAGGACACGGGTTGCGGGTCCGCAGATGCCGCAGCCCGTGCAGATGGAGAATGCTCCTCATGTTGAGGAGCCGGCGTGCCACCCCCATCCAAGACATAGTCGACGGTACGACGACCGAAGACTGCGCAGACCGTCGGCAGGACCACCGATTGCGTATCGGCGCGACCGAGCATCTTGATGGCAAAGGTCGAGCCCGCGGGGAACGAGACGGTGAGCTTGGAGCCGTCGTCGGCCGTGGCGCGGGCGTTGAGCAAAAGCCCTGCGTAGGAAGCCTGACGCGCCTTGACACGCTCGACGACCTCGGCCCATTTGCGCTGCAGCTCTCCGGCATCCTCGACCGCGGGCGTCTCGGCAGCACCGGCGGCGGCAACCTGGGCGGCATTGTTGGGCTGGGGCTTAGGTGCCGGAGCGGTGGCAGGCGCGGGGGCCGCAACGGGCTGAGGCGCAGGCGCTGCAGGCTTGGAGACTGACACGGACGCAGAACGGGACGCAGGCTGAGCCGCCGGAGCGGCAGCACCACGGTCCCAAGGCATACCGCCCTGGCGCGCGGACGTAGCAGCGGGGGCAGCGGTCGCCGCAGGAGTAGCGGCTCGGGCACCCGAGATCAGCGTCGGCTGCTGGACAGCGGGTGCGGATGCAGCAGGCGCACTCGCTTGAGCAGCAGCCACGCTCGCCGGAACGGCGGCGTTGGCAACCATGGCCTCCAAGCGAGCTACGCGCTCAGCCAAAGCTTCAATCGTCAAATCGGCCTCGGGACGCGCCAGACGCGTGCAGGCAATCTCGAGCACCAGGCGCACGTCGCTCGCGCCCCTCATCTCCAGTGCGGCATCGTCGAGCACTGTCAGCACACGGGCCAGGCGGTCGGCAGGATGCTCGCCAAAGGCAGCGGCCTCGGCAGCAAGCGCCTCGGCCTGCTCGGAGCCGCCCTCAAACAGCTCGGCACGGGCACCGGCAACGCAGGCAACGTACACGTCACGCACATGCGCCACCAGGTCGCGCGTCAGCTCCAGCAGGTCATTGCCCTCCTCAACCTGCGCACGGATCAGCCCATAGAGCTCGGCAACATCGCGATCGGCAATGGCGCGGGAAAACTCGCCCAGAATCTGGTCCGAAACCTCGCCCAAAAGCGAGCGGGCGTCGTCCGCATGCACAGAACCGTTGCCAAAGACGCTCAGCTGCTCCAGCGTGGACAACGCGTCGCGCATGCCGCCCTTTGCATGGCGCGCCACGATAGCCAGCGCCTCGTCGTCGTAATCGAAGCCCTCCTGCTCGCACACGTATGCCAGGCGATGCTCGATATCCTCGTTGCCGATGCGGTGGAAATCGAAGCGCTGGCAGCGTGAGAGAATGGTCTCCAGAATCTTTTGCGGGTCGGTGGTGCACAGCACAAAGATCACGTGTGCCGGCGGCTCCTCAAGCGTCTTGAGCAGCGCGTTGAACGCCGCCGTCGTGAGCATGTGGACCTCGTCGATGATATAGATCTTGTACTTGCCGCGCACCGGGGCAAAGTTGACGGAGTTGATGATCTCCTCGCGCACATTGTCCACGCCCGTGCGGGAGGCGGCATCGAGCTCGTAGACATCGGGGTGGTTACCCTCGGCAATGAGCTCGCACTCCTCGCAAGTACCGTCGGGCATGCAGCCGCTTGCACCCTCGGCGCGCGCCGCCTCGGCATTGCGGCACAGCAGCGCCTTGGCCAGAATGCGCGCCATGGTGGTCTTGCCCGTGCCGCGCGGTCCGCAGAACAGGTAGGCGTGGGACAGGCGCCCCTCGGTGATGGCGTGCTCGAGCGTCGAGACGATATGCTGCTGGCCCACCACGGAGTCAAAGGTGAGCGGGCGATACTTTCGGTACAACGATTCCATGGGTGCTCCCCCGGGTATACTGAGTCTTGTTGCCGCGGCGGCCATGCGGTCGCACGGCATACTGCATTCCATAATAACCCGTACGGCGAGCCCGCCGCGATAGGAGTCCAAAGAGCATGGCAGACGCAGAGAGCAACCTCGTTCCCTCCGAAGCAGCCGACCAGGTCGAGGTCGCGCTCGAGGAGCAGGCCGCAGCCGACGACGGCATCCTGTACCTCAACGAGTACCAGTACGAAAACGACCTGGTCACCGACTTTGCGCGCCTGGTCGCCTCGCCCAGGCGCCGTGGCTCCCTGTACGTCGCCGCCGCGATTGCCGCGCTCATCGGCGTCGGCATGTTGGTGGCCGGCGGCAGCTGGATCAAGTTCGGCGTCGTGCTGATCGTGTTCGGCGCCTTTTTGGCCTGGTGGAGCAAGAACCTGCACCACACGCTAGCCCGCGACTTTATCGACGCCGTCGAGGCCGACGAGTCCATGGGTGGCCGCTATCGCCGCGTCGCCGCCAACGAGGACGGCCTGATGGTTTGGGGCAAGAGCGGCAAGTCGCAGTTCTTCCCGTTTGACAAGCTCGACCACGTACTCGACGGCGAGCGCATCTTTGTGGCCATGTTCGCCGACCAGGGCGTGACGATCCCCAAGGACACCTTCGTCCGTGGCGATGCCGAACAGTTTGGCTCCTTCCTCAAGGCCCGTATCAACAAAAAACTCCGCATCGAGACCAAGAAGAAGAAAATGAAGGCCGAGAAGGCCGCCGCCGAGGCCAAACAGGGCGACAAGCCCCAGGAGACCAAGGGCAAGCAGCGCAAGCAGAAGAAGAACAAGAAGAAGCGCTAAGGGCAAGCCAGACAGGCAGCCTCGCATCCCGTTATCCTCGCCATCCGCCCGAGCGTGCTACACTAGCAGCATCTATGCCACCGCGAACGGCTCGGCTCCGCGCCCGCCGCTCGCAAACGAACTTTAAACGCACGAGGGTTGGCCATGCCGCTTTTCTCGCAACATACCGCCCGGTTCTCGCCGGACGTTCCTTTGGAGGGCACCAGCTCTCGCGAGCTGCTCAAGCGGTACCAGCCGCTCGAGACACTTGCGACCGGCGGTTTTGGCTCCATCGAGATCTGCCGCGACACGCACCTGCGCCGCCGCGTCGCCATTAAGCGTATCCCCCTTATCAACGGTGCCGGCATGCCCGCCAGCGACATCATGGATGTCCTGCGCGAGGCGCACACCGCCGCCATGCTTCAACATCCCAATATCGTGCAGGTCATCGACTTTACGCACGACACAGCCTATGCCTACCTGGTTATGGAATATGTCGATGGCATGTCGCTGGCCGAATTTTTGCATCGCGTGGACGGCCACTCACTTACCTTTGACGAGGCCGCGGCCATTGCCGATGCCCTGGGCCAGGCGCTCACCTTCGCCCATAGTAATGGCGTACTCCACCTGGACATTAAGCCCGCCAACGTGCTCATCGACCACTCGGGCAATGTAAAGCTCACCGACTTTGGCATGGCGCGGCTGTCGTCCGCCGGTGGCTTTGGCGGCTCGCGCGGCGGCACCATCGGCTACATGCCGCCCGAGCAGCTCGATATCGAGACCGGCACGGTCGATGAGCGCGCCGATGTCTTTGCCCTCGCCTGTGTGATCTACGAGAGCCTGTGCGGCAGCGCCCCCTTTATGGCGGCTACGCCCGCCGACTCGCTCGACCGCATCATCGGCGGCGCCACCTATCCCAGCGAGCTGATACCACACTTCCCCCCGGGAGCCGAGGCCGCGCTCATGAGCGCGCTCTCCCCCATGCCGCAGGACCGCCCCAACAGCATCGAGGCATTTTGCGACCAGCTCCTTGCCGGTCTGGGCAGCGTGCGCGAAGGCCGTCGCAGCCTGGAGCAAATGGTTGGCGAGCTTTCGGATGACGAGCAGGAGCTCGACGATATCGAGCCGTCGCACTACGAGGACGACGCCATCGAGGTCGACCCCGCACTCGGCTGGGCGGGCACGCGCTGGAGCCATGCGCGCGACTACACCATGCGCACTATCTCGGCGCTAACGTGCGGCACCTTTAGCTTTTTGTTGATGCAAACGGCCGGGGTCGCGGCGCTTCCCGGCCTGGTCATTGCGGCTATCGCGATCGGAGCGGCGGCTGGCCTGGCCCCCCAGATCGGCTCGGCCATCTCGGCTGTGGGCTTTTTGGTGCTCATGGCCAACGCCACCATGCAGGCACAGGGCATCCTGTCGATGCTGCCCGTCGCGGTGATCTTTGCCGCCGCCATGTCCGGTTGGTGGATCGCCTGGGGTCGTACCGAGGCTGCCGCGAGCGCCGCGCTCACCTGTGCACTCGCGCTTGGCTGTCTGACCGGCAATACCTTCCTGGCAGCTGGGGTCGCCGCCGGCGTCGCGTCATTTTGGCTCGGCCCGGCAAGCGCCGCCGCGGCAACGGGCATGGGCGCGCTTTTTGCCCGTCTGGCCACGGTCGCGCTTTCAGCCGGAGGCGTGCTGGGGCTCGGTAACGTTGCCGCAGCGCTGGGAGACCCGCTCCTTTGGGCTGCCTTTGTGCTGGTCGCGGCAACTGCCGCGGCGTCATCTGCGCTGCTCAATGCCCATGCCAAGCGTGCCGATCAGGGCTCAAACCTTGCCGCAATCGCCGCCATCGCTGTCACCGGCATCGGCTGCGCAGCGGCGTCCTGTCTTGCACACCATATGGAAATTGCCAGCCTTGCAGCCGCGGTCGTCGCCAAGGCGGCGGTTGCGGGAACCCTATCCTCTATAATCGTTGGGATATGCCTATATTTGCTCGGATACCAAAGAACCTATACGGAGAGTGATCTTTCGTGAACTTCCTGAACATCTTCGAGGACCACGTGGCCGGCATCTTCGGTGCCACCCGTGCCCCGTTCTCCTTTAAGAAGCTTGCTAAGCAGGCCGCTCGCGACATGGAGGATCAGACTCTGGTGATTAACGGCGTCAACACGGCGCCGGCACTCTATACCATCCTTATCGCCGCCGACGACGATCCCATGCTCGCCCCGTTCTACCCCGAGCTTTCGCGCGAGGTCCGCGAGTTTGTGAAGGCGCAGGCCGAAAAGCGCCGCTATGTCTTTGTCGGCGAGCCCCTCGTGCGCTTTATGATCGATCCGCAGCTGCGCGCCGGCAAGTTCTCGGTCTTTGCCGAGAACGTCGATGCCCCCACGCTCGGCCGCCTGTACGAAGAAGAGCGCGCCTATCAAAACGGCCTGGGCCAGAACAACTCCGCGGCAAGCCGTGCCGCCAGCGCTCCGCGCGCCGGCCAGCAGCAGTTTGCTGCCCCGCAGCAGCAGCGCCCCGCCGCCATGCCCCAGCAGCAGCCGACGCCTCGCGCCGCCGCTCCCGACCCGCTTGCCGTGGCAGACCCCTTCGCGCCTAGCGTCCCCGACCCCGCCGCCGCACCCATCCCGGTGCCTCAGACCGTCTCGCGCGACGCGCTTGCCGGCATGGGCGGAGCCGCCGCGACCGGTGCCGCCGTGGGCCTAGGCGCCGCAGCCGGCATCGCCTCCAACATGGCGAGCACTCGCGCCCCGCAGCGCCCGCTCGCCCAGCTCGTCGACGTCGTGAGCGGCGAGAGCCATAGCATCACCTCCGCACAGGTGACCATCGGTCGCGAGCGCTCAGTTTCCGACATTGCCCTGCGCGACCCCAACGTGTCGCGCCGCCACGCCCAGCTCACCTTTACGGGCTCGGATTGGTCGATCGAGGACCTCAATTCCACCAACGGCACGCTCGTCAACAACCGCCGCATTACGCGCTGCCCGCTGCGCAACGGCGATCTGCTGACGTTTGGCCTGAGCACCTTTGAATTTAGGGGATAGTCGCTTATGAACATCGATATCGTCCTTTTTGCAGGCCGCATCGTCCTGGTCGCCCTGCTCTATATCTTCTTGTTCGCCGTCATGAAGACCGGCGTGGGACTTGTGCGTGGACAGCGCCGCGACTCGGCTATCTGGACGATCGATGTGGACAAGGGTCCGCGCGGCATCCGCGGCATTCACGTAGACATGCTCGGCCCCGTCATCGTCGGTCGCTCGCCATCTTCGGACATCTGCATCAACGAACCGTTCGTTTCGGCCTCGCACGCGCGCTTTTCGCTGCAGGGCCCGGCGCTCATCATCGAGGACCTCAACTCACTTAACGGCACGCTCGTCAACGGCCGCCAGCTCGTGGAGCCCGCGACGCTGCGTGAGGGCGACGAAGTCCAGATTGGCGACGTGGTCATGAAGGTGAACCGTCGATGATCGACGAGGAGAACAAGTCCGCAACCATGACCGAGGCACCGGCTGCCGCCGCAGCTGCACCGGCCCACGCCGCTCCGGCGGGCTCCGCACCCGTGGAACCCGAGGACACCGTGTTCTCCCTGCCTCTTTCGCATGTAACGCATGATATTTCGGATCTCGCCGATAACGAGGACGAAGAGGATGCCGTAGCGGCGCCCATCGGCGCACATGCTGCGGAACAGCCCACAGCGCCCGAAGCAGCCCCGGCGCCGGCTCACTTTGCAGAGCCCGTCGCCGCGGCAATCAACGAGAGCGCTGCGGTGTTTGCGGCACCCGAGCCCGCCGCGCCGGCGTTTCCCATAGCCCCGGCATCCGAGGTTGCGCCCGCGTCTACGCCGGCGCCCGAGCCTATAGACGTCAGCCCGCAAGACGACGAGTCGACCGCCCGCGTGTCCGAGGAGCCCGACTCCCCGGACACCGACAATTCCGAATCAAACACCGAGACCGACACCGTCTCTCCCGGTGACACAGCCGAGATCGACGTTGCCGCCGTTGAGGCCAAGCTCAAAGACCCCGGCTCGACCATGAGCTTTGAGCCCCTGACCGAGGAGCGCATCGAGACCGACTCGACCTATGATGCCGGCACCACCACGCAACTCATGTGGGGCGCCCGCTCCGACGTTGGCTGTGTGCGCCCGCACAATGAGGATTCCTACCTGGTGCAGTCGCCGCTCTTTTGCGTATGCGACGGCATGGGCGGTCACGCCGCCGGCGAGGTAGCCTCTTCTATCGCCGTCGAGACTATTGCCAAAACGGCCCCGCAGTCCGCCGACGCAGCACGCTTGGCCGCAGCCGTCGAGGCCGCTAACGCCGCCGTAATCGAGGCGGCCCTGAACGGCCTGGGCAAGCCCGGCATGGGCTGCACAGCCACCTGCGCCTATATCGAAAACGACACGCTCGCCATCGCCCACGTGGGCGACTCGCGCGCCTACCTGCTCCACGAGGGCACGCTCATCCGCGTGACCCGCGACCACTCCTACGTGGAGGAGCTCGTGGACGCCGGCGAGATCACGGCAGACGAGGCTCGCGTCCACCCCAACCGTTCGGTCATCACCCGTGCGCTGGGCTCGGACCCCGCCATGTATGCCGACCACTTCACTCTGCATATCGAGGAAGGCGACCGCCTGATCCTGTGCTCCGACGGCCTTTCGAGCATGATTCCCGACAGCGATATCGAGAACATCGCCACGCAGTCCTCAACCGCGCAAATCTGCGTCGACAACCTAGTGGACGCGGCGCTTGCCGCCGGCGGCCACGACAACGTGACCGTAGTAGTCGTTGACCTGGTTGACGATGGCGTTATGCGCGAGGCGCAACGCGTGCGTCGCCGCAACATTACCATCGCCGCCATCCTGGCCCTCGTCTTTGTGCTGGCAGCTGGCATCTGGGCCTACACGGGTGTCACCGGCTCGTACTACCTGGGTACCCACCAGGGCAATGTCGCCGTCTGGCGCGGCCTGCCCGGCAAGCCGCTCGGACTCAAGCTCCACTGGCTCGAAAGCGAAACCAGCATTAAGCTGTCCGACCTGCCCGAAGACACGCAAAACCGCCTCAAGGCGGGCATTCCGCAAACAAGTGTCGACGATGCGCAGGACACGATATCCAAGTACCGCCACCAGATCGACGAGGAGCAGACCCGCCAGGTGATCGACGCGCAAACGATTCGCGACAACACCAATCAGGGATCGACCTCCGAATCAGATTCCGAGAAAACCGCCGAACAGTCCGCCGAGGCCGAAGCCTCCGATAAGAATTAGAAAGGGAGTGCCGCTTATGAGTCGCCGCAACACCGAGCTGCTCTTGCTCATCGCCTCGGCGTTCCCCGTCATCCTGCTGTATGCGATGTACGTCCTCACCGCGGGCGCTGCCATCTCCTTTGAGACGCTCGCCGTACCGATCGGCCTCTTTGCCGCCTTTGCCGCGGCCCACATTGCCGTGCGCATCTTGGCGCCCGGTGCCGACCCCGCCATCCTGCCCATCGTATTTATACTTTCGGGCATCGGCATCACGTTCGTGACGCGTCTCGCCCCCGCTCTCGCCATCTCACAGCTCATCATCCTGTTTGTCTCGGTGGCGCTCATGGTGGGAACGCTTGCACTGGTCAAAAACCTCGACGTGGTCATGCGCTACAAGTACACCTTTGGCATTATCGGCATCATCCTGCTGATGCTGCCCATCTTTATCGGCACCACGATCTCGGGCTCCAAGCTGTGGATTCGCATCGCGGGCTTTACCATCCAGCCCGGCGAGTTCGCCAAGGTCTTTATCGTCCTGTTCCTGGCCGGCTACCTAGCCGAGAACCGCGAGCTGCTCTCCATCTCCAACCGCAAGATCCTGGGCTTTAAGATCCCTCGTCTGCGACTGCTGCTGCCGCTGTTTGCCGTGTGGGGTGTGTGCCTGCTCGTCGTCGTCTTCGAACGCGACCTGGGTTCGGCCGTGCTGTTCTACACCATCTTCTTGCTGATGCTCTACGTTGCCACGGGGCGCTTTTCGTATGTCGTTATCGGCCTTGCGCTCTTAGCCGTCGGAGCCGTGGGCGCCTACAAGTTCCTGTCGCACGTTCAGGTGCGTTTCCAGGTTTGGGTCGATCCGTTTAAGGACGCCCAGGGCCAGGGCTACCAGATCGTCCAGTCGCTCTTCTCGCTTGCCGATGGCGGCCTGGTCGGTGTTGGCATCGGCAACGGCATGGCCAACAACATCCCTGTCGTCGAGTCCGACTTTATCTTCTCGGCTATCGGCGAGGAGATGGGCCTTTTGGGCGGCGGCGCCGTGCTCATCCTGTTTATGCTCTTTGCCGTGCGTGGCCTCACCACAGCTGCCCGCGCTAAATCCGACCTCGCCGCCTTTAGCGCCACGGGTCTTACGGCAGCCATCAGCTTCCAGGCCTTCTTGATCGTGGGCGGCGTCACCCGCCTGATCCCGCTGACCGGCGTCACCCTGCCCTTTATGAGCCAGGGCGGCTCCTCGCTGCTGGCGAGCTTTATCATCGTCGCGCTCCTGCTGCGCGCCGGTGACGAGGCTACCGGACGCGAGGCCGAGCTTACCGGCACCGGCACCATGGCCGCCATCACCGATGATCAGGTCGCATCTGCCGCCGCCCCGACGGGCACGCGCTTTGCCACCTCGTCTTCCTACGGCAGCGGCAGCCATTCCGTCGGCTCGCGCATGCGCCGTCGCCTGCTCGACACGCCTGAATCCGGTGTGCTCGGCCGCGTTGCGCTCGCCAACCGTCTAACCCGTGCGGTGCTCGCCTTTACGGCGCTGTTCGCCATCCTTATCGGCAACCTCACCTATGTCCAGGTCATTAAGGCCAAGGACTATCAGGACATGCCGACCAACAACCACACCATCGCCCGCTCCAAGTACATCCAGCGCGGCTCCATCATCACGTCCGACGGCGTGACGCTGGCCGAGTCGCTGCAGCAGGAGGACGGCACCTACGTACGCTCCTACCCCAACGGTAACCTGGCAGCGCACGTGGTTGGCTACGTGAGCCAGCAGTATGGCACCACCGCCATCGAGAGCGTCATGAACGACACGCTCACCGGTTCTAAGGACTACTCCAGCTGGAACAACGCCATCGCGTCGCTCGCGGGCCAGACCCAGCCGGGCAACACCGCCAAGCTCACCATCGACTCGCGCATCCAGACGGCTGCTGAGCAGGCGCTCAAGGGCTTTAAGGGCGCTGTAGTGGTCATCGACCCGCGTACCGGCGCGGTGCTCGCATGTGCCAGCTCGCCCACCTACGACAACACCAACATCGATGCCCTGCTGCAGACGGGCGGCGGCGAGGACGGCTCCATGTACAATCGCGCCATGGACGCGCTGTACACGCCGGGCTCAACGTTTAAGGTCGTTACGCTTTCCGCGGCACTCGAGACCGGTACCGCCAGCCTTACCAGCACCTACCAGGCGCCCGGCTCCATGGACATCGGCAACGCACCGGTCACCAACTATGCCAACGAGAGCTACGGCACCATCAGCCTGCAGCAGGCCTTTGCCGTGTCCTCCAACGTCGTCTTCGGCCAGGTGGCAAACGAAGTTGGCGCAAACACGCTCGTACAGTTTGCCAACGCCTTTGGCTACGGCCAAAAGCTCGGCCAGGACCTGACCTCCGCGGCCTCCATCATGGCCGACCCGTCGCTCATGACCGAGTGGGAGACCGCCTGGGCCGGCGCCGGCCAGCCTGTCGGCATGGACCACACGCCCGGCCCGCAGACCACCGTCATGCAAAACGCCGTGATTGCCGCCGCCATCGCCAACAGTGGCGTGGTCATGGACCCGTACTTTGTAGCCCAGGTACTTGCCCCGGACGGAACCGTGGTCAAGACCACGCAGTCCCGCTCGCTGGGGCAGGCCGTCAGCTCCGCCACGGCCGACCAGGTCAAGCAGGCCATGCTTGCCGTCGTCCAGTCCGGCACCGGCACCGATGCCCAGATTCCGGGCGTCAAGGTCGCCGGCAAGACCGGATCGGCCGAGATCGGCGGCACCAACGTCAACTCTATGTTCGTCGGCTTTGCACCTTACGATTCACCCACGGTCGCCATCTCGGTGGCCTTGGAGGATTACGACAAACACGACGTCAAGGCAGCCAAGATCGCCGGCATCGTCCTGACCGCGGCACTTGCCGCCCAAGGAGCGTGATGCCCGTGATCGAAGCGGAGACTTGGGGCGCGCCGCGGCCGATGAGCTAGCGGCAAGGCGCCACGCGGCCCCAGCGGCCATAGATTTGGTACTACACACATCGTTGAGCGAATAAGTTAGTTAGGAGCAGGAATGGAACAGAGGGTCCTCGGGGGAAGATACCTCCTCAAGGATAAGGTGGGAACGGGCGGCATGGCGACCGTCTTCCGTGCGCAAGATCAGGTCCTCGACCGCACGGTTGCCGTCAAGATCATGCTGCCGCAGTATGCCGGCGACGCCACCTTCGCCGCCCGCTTTAAGCAGGAGGCCCAGGCAGCAGCAGGTCTATCCTCCCCCTATATCGTGGGCGTCTACGATTGGGGCAAGGATGGCGATACCTACTACATCGTCATGGAGTACCTGCGCGGTACCGACCTTAAGAGCGGCATCAAGAGCCACGGCGCCCTCGATCCAAAGAAGGTCGCGCAGATCGGCTCGCAGATCAGCTCCGCGCTTTCGGTCGCCCACAAGCACGAGATCATCCACCGCGACATTAAGCCGCAAAACATCATGGTGCTGCCCGACGGCAACATCAAGGTCATGGACTTTGGCATCGCGCGCGCAAAGAACAGCCACCTCACGCAGGACAACAATGTACTGGGCACCGCCCACTACGTAAGCCCCGAGCAAACGCGCGGCCAGGACCTCGGTCCCACTTCGGATATCTACTCCCTGGGCGTCGTGATGTACGAGTGCGCCACCGGTCGCGTCCCCTTTGACGGTGACGACGCCATCTCGGTTGCGCTCAAGCAGGTAAACGAACTGCCGGTTCCGCCGAGCCAGATCAACTCCGGCGTCGACGCCGATCTGGAGCGCATCATCCTCAAGTGCATGGAAAAGGACCCGTCGAACCGCTTCCAGACGGCAGACGAGCTGCGCCAGGTGCTCAACAACTACCTGTCCGGCCGCGCCGTCAACGTCTCCGAGCCCACGCGCATCATCGGTGCCGCGGGCGACCTGGGCGCCACCAAGACCCGTGAGCTGTCTGACTCCACACGCGCTATGGTTCGCCCCGTATCGGGCGTAAGTGGACAGACCAACCCCCGCAGCGCCGTCTCGGGTTCCACCGGTTCCTACGAGGTCGATCAGCCCAAGTCCAACAAGAACAAGATTATCGCCGCCGTAGTCGCCGCAATCGCCGTGGTTGGCGTTGTGGTGGCCTTCGCCACCGGGCTCTTTGGGGGCGAGCAGGTTACGGTGCCCGATGTGCTTAACAAGGACCAGCAGACCGCTATCGAGCTGATCAAGGAGGCCGGCCTTGAGGTCGGAACTGTCGACCAGAGCTATAACGACGATGTCGACGAGGGCAAGGTTGCCGAGCAGACCCCCAACGGCAACACTAAGAAGCCCAAGGGCTCCAAGGTTAACCTGGTGATCTCCAAGGGCCCCAAGCCCTCCGAGAAAGTTGAGGTTCCGCAGCTCGTCGGCCTAACCATGGACCAGGCCGAGGCCGCGCTGGCAAGCGTGGGCCTGAAGGGCAACGCAACCGAGGAGGCCAACGAGGCCGACGAAGGCCAGGTCTTTGAGCAGGGCACTGATGCCGGCAAGGAAGTCGAGAAGGGCACGACCATCTCGTATAAGGTCTCCAGCGGTCCTGACACCACCTCCGTCCCCGATCTGACCGACATGACCGAGGCCCAGGCACGCAACGCTCTCGACATGGCCGGTTTTGGCGTCAACGTGAGCTACCAGGAGAACGATTCCGTCACCGAGGGCACCGTCATTAGCTGGAACCCCAGCGGCAAGCAGAAGCCCGGCGCCACGATCACCGTCGTCATCGCCAAGAAGTCTGGCAAGGCCAGCGTTCCGGGCAACCTGTACGGCAAGAGCATCTCCGCCGCCGTCACCGCGCTCAACAACGCCGGGTTCTACAACATCGCATTCTGCGATCAGAACGGCAACCCCGTGAGTGGCAACGAAAACGCCACCGTGACGGGCGTCTCCCCCACTGGCAAGCAGTCCACCGACAGCACGATCACGTTGACGGTTTCGCTTTCTGGCTCCGATTCGGGCGACGATTCCGGCACGACTAACTAGTCGAGGACCCATCACCCGCAGCGGCTAGGGCCGCAAACATATTCGCTCAACGGCGCCCGCTTGCTCCCCCGCAAGCGGGCGCTTTATTTATCGACAGACCATGGCCCCTTAGCAACGCAAAGAGGCCCGCAAAAGCGAGCCTCCCAGGTGACAACAGAATATGTAATGCAGTAATTACTGGCCGCAGAACTTCACCATGATCTCGACCATGGACTCTTGCCTATGGACAAAATGTCCATAGGCAAGGAGATGAAAGAGTAAGGACAACGCCCTCTAAAAGAAGGCCGTATATGAAGATTGCATATCCCTTTTGCCTTCATATACTCAAGAAGCACCCCTCGAAGCGCTCCTGAGAGGCCCCCTTGGATGCAACCCAGGGGATCCAGATTCTGGTAGACATCGGCGCAGCAAAATCCTGCCGCGCAGGCACGAACGGACATCTTGACTCCTAACGCAATGCGGGGCGCCCCAAGACACCCCGCCACGACAAAAAAACTAGTTCTCGTAGACCAGCGGGTGGCCCCAACTGCCCTCGATCTTGCAGGTCTCCGCCGCAAAACCGGCAGCGAAGTCCAAGCTCTCGCGAATCGCGGCCTCGCCGCACTCGCCGGCCTTCTTCTTGGAAAGATAGGTGACCAAAAACGCCGTCAGCAGTGAATCGCCGGCCGCCATAGCGTCTTTGAGCTCCTCGGGCGCCACGGGCTTGATGCCCTGCTCGTAGAAGTTTTCGCCGTCATAGGCGACGGAGCCCTTGCTCCCGCGCGATGCGCATACGATTTGAGGGCCAAGGGCCTTCACCCACTCGAGCTTCGCCTTGATATCCTCCAGGGAAGCGTCGCCCATGGACATAAAGGCGTACGTCACAAATGGCGCAATCTGCCCGAAGTGCTCGTCGGTGGAGTCATCGGAGAAGTCGAAGCTGATAGGCACGCCGGCAGCCTTGATCTTGGGGAGCTCGCGCTCGGTGAAGCAGTAGTTGCCGCTGTGCACCAAATCGAAGCCGCTGACGTACTCGGCGGCGAAGCGGTCTATCACGTAGCGCATGTCGCCACGTATGCCGCCTTCATTGGGCCCAGGAAGATACGGTCCCCGGTCTCGTCAACGGTCACGCGAGCGGCGCCGTTGACGCCCAGGACCTGCTGGCAGCGAAGAAGCTCGACGCCCTCGTCCTCGAGCGATGCTATAACGTGCTCGGCCTCCTCATCTGATCCGAAGATTCCCATGTAGGCGCTGCGATCGACGCCGAGCTTCTTGGCGAAGACGGCGAAGTTAACTGCATTGCCGCCGGGATACATGGTCTTGATGTGCTCGTACTTATCGACAACGTTGTCTCCAAAGCCAAGCACGCTTATAGGATAGGCTGCCATGGTTATCTCCATTCAGGTAAACCGCCGTGGTTACGGCGAGCAGACGGGGCGCGAGGGATTCGCACGTCTCAACGCGCCTCGCGCCCCGTTTTAAAATCGCTAGTACTTCTCGATGCCCATGTAACGACGCACGTCCGGGTGATGGTCGAACACCTTGCCGCGAGCGGAGCGCAGCTCACAGTTCATCGCGTAGAACAGAATTGGATCAAGGAACGCGCGAACGCTCGCCGGTACTTGGTCCATGCCGTACTCCATGGCGTCGAGCACCATAAGAGTGTCGGTATGGGTCTCGAGGAATGCGAGGGCGCGCTCATCCATGGCTCGGCACTCACTAGAAGACATCTGCAGGAAGTAGAAGACTCCGGGCTCGGTCACCTCGAAGGGGCCGTGGAAGTACTCGCCGGAGTGGATATAGGCGCAGCTCTGCCACTGCATCTCCATAAGCGAGCAGATAGCGAAGCCATAGGCCTGGCTAAACACGGGACCGGACCCCAAGATATACAGGAACTTGTGGTCCTGGCACAGGGCGGCAAAACGGTCGCAGAGTTCGGCGTTGACCTTCTCGCGAGCTGCAGGCAGGATCTGGTCCATCTTGGCGATGCCTTCGTACATGTCGGCAAGGTCGGCATAACCTTCCTGCTGATCCAGGAGCTCGGAAGCGAGAGCCAAAGAGATGCCGGCGGGCACCTCCGCCTGCGGAACTCCCTCGCCCCACGGATATACCCAGCACGTCCACTCACCGTTATCGATGCCGGAACCCGCGTTGTCCGTCTGCACGATAACGGTCGCGCCCGCCGCCTTGGCGATCGAGCACGCATCGATTACCTCGGGGGTGTTGCCGGAGTGGCTGCAAGCGATGACAAGGGACTTTTCGCCCAGGCGCTTGGGACGCATGATATCGAACTCGCGGGCGGTATACGCCTCGCTGGCAAACGTAGTCGCCTCGCGCTTGAGCAGCTCGTGGGCGGGCAGCAGGTCGATGAGGGAGCCGCCGCAGGCAACCCAGAAGACGCTATCGAAACCGCCCTTTTCAGCGATTGCGTCGGCGATAAGATCATGTGCGTTCATTGTTATTCTTCCTTTCGATACGGCGGACGAATCCGCCAACGTTTACTGCGAGTCTTCTCGTCAAGCGTGTTGACTTCCCCACGCGAATGGGAGCTACGCGCTAGTCGACAAAATACCTCTCGAAGGCGTCCATGTTGTGCCGGTCCGCTGCTGCGGGATCATCGAAATACCTTCCATCGGTGATCTCCTGGCCAAGATAGCCCTCGAACCCATGCGCGTTGAGGACGCGTACGAAATCGTCCATACTGTGCTTTCCATCGCCCCAAACCAGATGGCCATATGGGTCGCCATCAATGAAGCGCATGTTCCTTATGGCACCATCGCCAAACTCGGCAAACCACTCTTCAAGGCTCTCGCCGGCGACTCCCATAGCGGTAGTGTCCACCATTGGAGTAAGGTGCGGGCTGGCTACTTGGTCAAGCATGCGCCTGGCGTCCGCGAGTGTAACCACCAAGTTGCTCTCTTCCGGCCTCAGGCTCTCCATGCAGAGGGTCACGCCGTGCTCGCCGGCATAGTCCGCAAGAATCGCCAAGTGCTCGGCAGAGCGCTTCCAAGCCTCCTCGCGGTCCTCGTCCCAATCGCCCCAACCGGAGTTGATGGACATATACGGGGCGCCGAGCACCTCGGCGAGCTCGATGCCGTGCTTAAAGTAAGCGAGGCTCCGCTGCGCGTGGAGGGGCTTTCTGGCAGCGTACTGCCACGGATACACCACGTTCTCCGGACACAGGGAGCTCACGGAGAGTCCGCGGGACTCGATCTTGCGGCGAAGCTCGTCGGCCTCGAAATACCCCGTGTGGTCCAGCGTCACGTGCGGCTCGGCCGCCCAAAGCTCGATGGTTTTGAAGCCAAGGCGCTGCTGAGCATCAAGGAAGTAATCGAGCGACCACATGATGTAGTGAATGTTCATGCCGGCGACCTGCTCGCGACGCAGACGGGGTGTGGAAGCGCTTAAATCCATGCTGGGCACCTCCTACATCGGCAGTAGGCCGGAAATCACAGTCGCGACCAATCCGAACAGAACCATGAAGATAAAGAACTTCCAGATGGTCTTCCACCATTGCCCGAAGGAGATCTTCGCCACGGCAAGACCCGCGACGGTCATGCCCGCAACGGGGCTGATGGTGTTGACGGTCTGGTTCGCGAACTGCAGAGCGGTGACGGCAGCCTCGGGATTGAGGCCCATAAGCTCGGTCAGCGGGCCCATGACGGGCATGGTGAGTGCAGCGAGGCCGGAGCTGGAAGGAACCAGCAGCGAAAGCAGGCCGAGGACGATGTACATGAAGGTGGTATAGATGAAGGACGGAGCGCCCGCAAGGAGTCCGACGAGCCAGTTAAGAATAGAGTCGATGATCATTCCGCCCTCTGCGACGACCAGGATGCCGCGGGCGATGCCGATGATGCAGGCTGCGTAGGCGAAGTCGGCGATTCCGCGGACGAACTCCTCCGCAATGGTCTTCTCGTCCAGGCCGCCGAGTATGCCGGCAAGAAGGCCCATGGCCAGGAACACCATGGAGATCTCGTCCATATACCAGCCCTGGGTAACGAGGCCCCACACGATAACGCCCATGCCGACCGCGAAATCAATGAGGACGAGCTTGTGGCGAAGCGTGAACTCCTCTTCGATAGAAGCATCGGTGACAGAGAACTCGATGCGCTTCTGCTTATCGTCCTCATAGGTGATGGAGGACTTGGGATCGAGCTTGACGCGGCGCGCGTAGCGCATGGCCCAGAAAATGCCCGCGGCGGTGAAGATGACCCACAGGATGGCGCGGAGCCAAAGCTGGGGATTTCCCTCGATGCCGATAACGCCCTGGGCGATCAGCACGTTGAAAGGATCAATAGTGGATGCGCAGTAACCAAGGTTGGGGCCGAGGAAGCAGATGATGAACGCGGTCATGGAGTCATACCCGATGCTCAGCATGATGGGGATGAAGATCGCGTAGAACGGCAGCGCCTCCTCGGACATGCCGAACGTGGTGCCGCAGATCGAGAGCAGGATCATGGAGATGGGGATGATCAAGATGTCCTTGTTCTTCAGCTTCTTGATCACGCGGCTCATGCCGGCGTTTAGGGCGTTGGTCTTGGTGACGATGGCGAACGATCCGCCGATCAGCAGGACGAACGCGACGACATCGGCCGCAGCCTGAATGCCCTTGGCGGGAGCCTGCAGGACGGCATCGATGCCCTGTCGCAGATCGACGGTCTCCCCCGTCTCCGAATCGGTGTAGACCTTGTCGACCTCTTGGTACGTTCCGGCTACGGCGACTTCTCGCTCGCCCGCGGCCGTCTGAATGGTCTGGCGGTCGAACTGACCCGATGGGACGATCCATGTGAGCACCGCGAAGAACACGATCAGCATGAACGCGATGGTGTACACATGGGGAAGCTGGAGATGGAATCTGCGCTTGGGCTTCTCCTGTTTGGCATCCGACATTCTTAACCTCCTGCCAGAGCAACGATGCTTGCCAAAAATCCTTCACGTATAGGCAAACATCTTAGGTTGTTCTATGTATAACCTGCATGAAGGCGTCGGTTAAGAAACATATTAGGTTGTTCTATAAGTGGTAACTTTTACGCGCTAAACGGACCTGCCGCGGCAATACGAGAACAGCGCTGTGTGAGACAGAGCCGCTAGATATCGAAGCTGTAGCGCGAACCCACGTAGTACTGTCTGCCATAGCAGAAGCGCTCTCCGTTGGAATCGAGAAAGCCCGCGTTCATGAAGAACAGCGGCTCCCCTACTGGGACCTTGAGCTCGCGGGCGGCATCAATTCCCGCACGGGCGATCTCCAGCCTGCAGGGATCGGACGAGCAGGGATACCTACCCGTACGCTCCCCCACGGCCTCGAATATCGAACAATTGGAGAGACCGATATCTTTGAGAAATTCGAATCCATCGACAGGATAGTAGTTGTTCTCGAACAGGACCGGCACGCCGTCTGCGGTACGCACGCGTGAGACCAAGATGAGGTCAGAGCCTTCATCCAAGCCAAAGAAAGAAGCGAGGTCGCGATCGGCGGCAACGGTCTTGCGGGCAACGACGCGAGCGCCCGCCTTCATGCCGTTTTCAGCGCATGCTTGGGTAAAACTCTGAACATCGTCCTTCTGATGCACCTTGCGAATTATCTTTGTCGCGGTCACAAACGTACCACGCCCCTGCCGCTTGGTGAGATACCCCTCGCCCACAAGCTCCTCTATTGCGCGGCGAACCGTGACCCTTCCCACGCCGTACATCTTAGAAAGCTCAAGTTCCGTTGGAATCTGCGAGTCAACGGGATATGTCCCCTGTTCGATATCGCTCTTAAGCAAATCGAGCACCTGTTGATACAGCGGGGCGGAAGAGCCCCCATCCAGATGCGCATCCACAAAAACTCTCCCTTTAAGGCGTTCGCGATCTCAACGACTCCATTCTACCGCACACGGAAAAATGAGGTTAAACACATAGGGGCCCTGCATGTTTGAGCGGATCGGGAATCTGGTCGCTGATTTCGTCCGCATTTGCTTGCGAAAAACCAAAACGCTCCTCGCGCTTGGCGAACACGGTGAGGCCCGCCGCCTTGCACGCAGCGATCGATGATGCTCGTGTGATGTTGGCTTCCTTCCTTTGCTTGCGAGGCGCGTCACTCGTCCTGCTGAGCCGCGGGCCCATCGTTCGGCGTGGCCTGCCTGCGCGGGGCATGCCGGGAATTGATGTAGTCGTATGCGTAGGCGATCTCCGCGACGGGGACCTCCACGTGGTAATGGGCGGAAATGTCAGAGAAGCTCGTGCGGAATGCGATCGAGGTAGGCTCTGTGTCTCGGGGATGTTCATGCGGCTGGTCCTCCTTTCGCCACACACCTTACGGGCGGGGTGGTGCGCGGAACGGGTTGGCGCCAGTGTTTCGTCACGGGCGCGTGCGCTTCGGCACTCCATGCTACATCTGAGTGGCATATGGCGACTTCTCGACACTCGCGCTCGACACAGCGAGCGGAAATGGCGCTGCCTGCCGAGCGCCTCGCGGGCGCATCCCGACCGCAGAAGTGAGCGCGAAGGCTCGTCGAAGTGCTGGGTGGGGGACCGGCGGTCTGGATACGCGGTTTCGTTCGGCGAAGGCGGCGAGGCGAATGGCATGGCGAACGTACGGGTTTGACGTGAACGGGTTGCCCGTGGCGGCGTGGTATCGGGAGGAGACGGTCGAGCAGGTGCTCGCGCCGCTGCTCGCCCGTCTCGCGCGCTCGCATCAGGAGAAGGGGTCGCAGGCCCATCTCGGCAACCCGGTGCGCATACGCTATTGCGACCGGGACGGCCACGTGTCGCGAACGGATATCGTCCGCCAGGTGGACGTCGCGCCGCGAAATGCAGACTCGCCTCAATCGTCGGTAAGGGGTGCCGCGGGCGATACGATGGAATCCACGGACCGCACCGCGCCGCCGAGATTGCGACGCGAACGCAGGCGATGCGCCCGAAAAACTCCTCCGCGCATGTAGGGCGAAACGCCAGATTGGAGCTCCATGAACGATTTCTCCTTCTACTCCCCCACCCGCTTTGTCTTTGGGCGAAAAGCGACCGACAAGGTTGGGGGACTCTGTCCGCCTCCGGCTACCGCTGAGCGCTCATTGTCTACGGCAGGGGTTCCGCAGTTCGCTGCGGAACGCTCGTCCGCGTGAGGGCATCGCTCGATGCCGCGGGCGTGGAGCACATCGGGCTTGGAGGGGTGCGTCCAAACCCCGAAATAGGCTTGGCACGAGAAGGCGTCGAGCTCGCACGGGCAAACGACGCCGACATCATCCTGCCCGTGGGCGGCGGCTCCGTCATGGACTGCGCGAAGGCCATCGCACTGGGGCGGTATACGACGGCGACGTATGGGACTTCTTCCGCAAGCGCGCCGTTCCCGCCGACCGCATCGACGTCGCCTGCGTGGTGACCATCCCCGCATCCGGTTCCGAGGCCTCTAACTCCTGCGTTATCAGCAACGACGAGGAGCACCTCAAATGCAGCATTAACACGGACCTCAACCGCCCGGCCATCGCCTTCCTCGACCCAGAGCTGACCTTCAGCCTGCCCGCCCGCCAGACCGCCGCGGGAGTGACCGACATGATCGCCCATATCATGGAGCGACTCTTCTCCGGCGAGCCCGCCGTGGGCGTAACCGACAACATCGCCTGCGGGCTAGTGCGCGCCGCGAGGGAGGCGGCGCCCAAGGTGATGGAGAACCCCGATGACTACGACGCCCGCGCCGAGATCATGTGGGTGGGTACGCTCGCCCATAACGCCCTGCGCGACGGCGATTGGACCTGCCGCGGCCTTGAGCACGAGCTATCCGCACTGGACACCAAGATCACGCACGGCGCCGGCCTCGCCGTCATCTTCCCCGCCTGGATGCGCTACGTATGGCGAGAGCACCCTGAGCGCTTCCTGGAGTTCAGCGCCCAGGCCCTTGGCATCGAACCCATCGATTCGGACGCGGACGAGCTCGATGTGGAGGTAACCCCCGAGCAGGCAATCGAGTACGCGGTCGAAGCGACCATCGACGAGCTGCAGGATTTCTTCGTCTCGCTGGGAATGCCGCGCGCGCTATCGGAGTTCGGAGTCACCGAGGACGATATCGAAAAGATGATTCCGGGCCTCAAGATCAACCGCGGAGAGCTCTTCGGCAGCTTCAGGAAGCTCACGCTGGACAACGCGAGAAAGATTTACCGCAGCGCACTCTAGGAAACAGATGCCAGTCCCCCACGGGCGAGCAGCACGGCGGCCCCCGCAAACCAGAAACGGCGCCGCTCCCGCGACGCCGTCATATTCCCTGGTGCCCCCGGGCGGATTCGAAAACTCCCCCGCGGGGAAATTGGTGGCGCGGGTGTCGACGGCCCGCATCCGCCGGCGGCCCCCGCAAACCAGAAACGGCGCCGCTCCCGCGACGCCGTCATATTCCCTGGTGCCCCCGGGCGGATTCGAAAACTCCCCCGCGGGGAAATTGGTGGCGCGGGTGTCGACGGCCCGCATCCGCCGGCGGCCCCCGCAAACCAGAAACGGCGCCGCTCCCGCGACGCCGTCATATTCCC